>Ga0268262_10000112_pt1 | contig 100505 bp, 96 predicted proteins | sample TergutNc150P3_FD_190354 | JGI IMG/M metagenome (GOLD analysis project Ga0268262, IMG submission 190354) | Nasutitermes corniger P3 segment gut microbial community from laboratory colony in Florida, USA - Nc150 P3 (SPAdes) (version 2) | ecosystem: Host-associated > Arthropoda: Insects >... | reverse complement strand
CCCCCCCCGTTATTATCTCAGCAGAGGCAGGATGAAATATGAACCTCAACCAAGACCGAAGGTCGCAGGTTCCCCCCTTGATTTCCATAGCTCTTATAGACGATCACCCCATGCTGACAAACGCCGTAAGCGTATGGCTGGAAGCCACAGGACGCTATACAATCTCAGGAACCGCCGCCTGTCTTACGGAAGCCCGCACATTAATGAAAAAACTCAATCCAATGCCCCAAATAGTCATACTGGATATAGCGATGGGTAACGCGAACAATGCTTTAGTCCATGAAGACGGGCTTACGTTTATACCCGAACTTAAAAACATTTGCAAAAAAAGAAAAATGCCCATGCCCGCCGTCCTTGTATGCTCGATGTACGCAGACCCCTTTTTGATACAGAGGGCAATGGATTTAGGAGCAAAAGCATTTGTCGCCAAATCCGCCGTATCCGGAGAAATGATAACCGCCATAGACGCAATACTAGCCGGAGAAACCTACACAAACGTAAAAAGCAAAACACAAGACAAGAAAAAATCATTTATCACCCTGACACAGAGGGAGAATGAAATAGTCGCCCTTGTAAAACAATCACTAACCAATCAGGAAATCGCCAAAATGCTGGGCGTAAACGACCGCACCGTAGAAAGGCATTTAAGCAACATCTACGAAAAAACAAGCGTATCCTCACGCAAAGAATTGTTTGAATTGTGATTAAGTACCAATATACTTTCCATTCTCATTAAATTCTTCATAAGCGGCTTGCGCCAACTTTCTAAGTGTGGGATGTGTTTTCCATACTTCTATAAGTTCATCGCTCATTCCTCATTGCTCATTGAAAACGCAAGCCTGCAAATTTCAGAATATTCCTCTTTGGTAAGCTTGCTTACATCAACAAATTTAAGCGCGTGGCCGTTTTGCCGTACCGCCTCAAAAAACAGTTCCTTTGTCATGTATTTATCGGGGACAAATTCAAGCGCCTTGCCGTAGTTTTTAACAGCCAAACGGCACAATTCTTCGGACTTCAATGATGGCGGAAGCTGCTTAAACACATAAGCGTCTTTTGAAACAGCGGCGCGCCAATCTTCTTTGTTGATGAATCTTTGGGGTATATAAAGAACAGCTTCTGGATTTCGTTCTAGCGCTGTCCGGCTTAAAGCGGCGTCTATATATTTTGCCGGGACAAGGTATATCGCCCTTCCGTTTTTTTGCACGGCAAGACGGCAGTTTTCTTTTGTCATTAATTCCGGGGGAAAATATTTAAGCGCGAAGGGATTGTTTTCAAGGGCGGCGAGGCAGACGGGCTCTGTTTTGAATTCGGGCGGAACATATTCAAGGGCTTGCCCGCGGTTTTTTACCGCGTCAAAACAGAGTTCCGGCGTGATTGACTCTTTGGGTACAATTTCAAGAATTGTTCCGTTTGCACGGACGGCTTCGAGTAAAAATTCTTTGGTTAAAAGGGATTTTAGCATAGTTCCCAGAATAAAACGGCAATCCATGATGGAATTTCTTAAAACCGTTAAATAATTTTCCTTTGTGTGGTATTCGGGCGCGGTAATTTTCATCATGATATTTTCAATATTTTTGTTATTGATGGCTGCCATGTACACTTCATGCGTGCGAAAAGAAGTGGGAACAAATTCAATGGCTTCGCCCTGCCTTCTAACAGCGGCAAGAACGATTTCCTCGGTTAAAATATGGGGCGGCACATTTTCAAGAGCGTAGCCGTTATTGGAAACGGCTTCGAGACAAAGCTCGTATGTCTTCATGGCTTCGGGAACGCCTTCAAGGTTCTTGCCGTTAATTCTCATACAGTTTAGCAGGAATTCTTTTGTCTTGAATTCATCGGGAACGTATTCAAGCGCCTGACCGATGGTTGTTTCATTCAACATAGCCTCGACGCATAACTCATACGTTCTCAATGACTCGTGAATGACTCCCAGCGCCTTCGCGTTTTTCCGCACCGCTTCAAGGCGGGATTCCTCCGTAAGCAGAAGTTCGGACATATTGTTATTAATAAATGCCCCTATATCATCTATGTCTTCACTGACTGTTAAATACTCCTCGATAAATTTCGCGGTTCTGATATGTTCAGGCACATGATGCAAAATCCATTTGCTTACGTACCGATTAACCGCCGCAAGGCAAAGTTCCTTTGTTTTAAGAGCTTCCGGCACATATTCCAAAGCGTGACCGTCTTTTTTAACAGCAGTAAGGCATAATTGGGGAGTCCGCATTTTGTATGGAACTTTTTTCAACGCGCTTCCGTTTTTTTCTACCGCCTTGCGGCAGAGTTGTTCCGTCTTTTCAGTATCGCGCAAATAATCAAGCGCGTAACCGTTTTTACTTATTGCTTCGCTGATAAGTTTTTCATTGCGGTATTCATTGGGAATGTATTTAAGTGCGTAATCATTTTCCTTAACCGCTTCTTCGCACATTTTAGCCGTGATAAATTCTTTGGGTATGTGTTCAAATATGCCGGCGTTCAACTTAAAGGCTTTATTGTAAAATTCTTTTGTTAATAAAGAAGCGGGGACGTGCTTAATCGCGTTATCCTGCCAGTTTTTCTTTATCGCGTCAAGGCACAACTCTTCACTTTTGTAAAAGTCGGGAACGAACTCAAGAGCGTCACCGTCTTTCGCGATGGCGGTATCCAGCATCTCTTTTGATTTATAATTTTCCGGGACGTATTGTAAGGCGCAGCCGCTTTTTTTTACCGCCGCAAGGCAGAGATCATACGTTTTGAATTCATCGGGCACAAACTTCAACGCATGGCCGTGTTTAGTTACCGCAGAAAGGCAGAGTTCAGCCGTCATGAATTTCCGGGGCACGAATTTCAGGGATTCAGAATCATTCGCAACCGCGTCAAGGCAGAGTTCTTTGGTTAAGAACGCTTCGGGAATATAGGCAAGGGCGCAGTTTACTCCGTCTTCTGCGGCCAACAAAAGCTCAGCGGATTGGGGGGCCAGGGCGAGAAGGCATATTTCTCTGGTCTTTAGGGTTTCCGGCACAAACTTAATCGCGTGGGATTCCTGCTTTACCGCTTCGGTGCAAAGCTCATTGGTTTTCATTTCTTCCGGCACATATCTCAAAGCCCAAGCGTCGCCCTTAACCGCGGCGGCGCACAATTCCGCTGTTATAAATTTCCCCGGCACAAATTCAAGCGCGCGTTCTCTTGATTTAACCGCCATTTCGCACAGCTCTTCCGTTTTCAGATCGTCGTCAACATATTGAAGCGCGCAGCCGTCATTAAAAACGGCCTTCCTGCAAAGCTCATAGCTTTTCATTTTGGCGGGGACATATTCAAGAGCGCGGCCGTTTCTTGCCGCCGCAAGACCGCATAACTCTTCCGTCTTGTATGGGTCGGGAACAAAGAAAATGAGGAGGGAGTTAATCTCTATGGCGGCCCGCCAGAATTCAGCGTCCCGCAAAAGAGCGTCCGCACTTTTCTCTTCGGCCATTTTTGCCGCCGCGGTTTCCGCAGATTCCTCGCTCTCAAAAGAGAGCTTCGCGGCGTGTTGCGGTATAAGGTCTTCTTCCACGATGTTGGCATCCAGCATTATGTCAAGATACAAGTCGCAATACTTGCTTCCATTGGCCGTAAAACAACTGTTCCCTTCGGTGCGGATTGCCCAGAACGTGCCGTCTTCGTATTCGTAATATGCTTTCATACGCATAATATCAGAATAGGTCGGTCATATACAGCCAAAAACACGCCATAGCGCGTGCGCTTGACGCTTTCTTAAACGTTGCGGAACAATCCACAGTATAAAGCTGTGGAACTACAATCCAGTATTTATCTTTCATTGAATACGAAACAGAACAAAAACTTATTGTTTCATCCGCTAAATCATTGCTTTCATCGTCGCTAAAAATTCCGTCCGACCCTACCCAAATTAGTTTTTTACATTCTTTTTCCGTTTCTGTAACTTTTGTTAATGCGTTATATGCTTTATCGTAATTCATAGACCCTCCATATGTTTACACATAATATCAGAATAACTCGGTCATAGAATGACCGTGCGGAAAGAAATTGCGGTTTTTTAGCATAAAAAAGTAGATTAGGCTCAGGTATGTGGCCTACAATTCTCAAAATCATACCTATAAACAGTAAGCAATCTTTTATCCTGTTCTGTAAATTCTTTCCTAAACTGTTTTTTTAAAATTTCTTCTTTTATTTTAACTGAATAATTGTGCTTTTCCATTAGCATAATCGCTATTTCTTTGACTTCTTCCTTTACATTCTTCGGAAGCTCGTATTTTTTATTATTTGGAATAGATTTATCAAAATAACTATTTACATGTTTTGTGTTAGCGCCTGAATGATGTAAAATATATCTAACATCAGAAACCGGGAAATAATTTTCCTTTTTATTCAAATCATATAATCCCTTACCGATAAAGATAATTTTAGGATTACCCAATAATTCCAATTCTTCCTTTAAAAGAGGCAGCCATTTTTTGTAACGTGCAGATTGTGTTTTTTTTGCGTCATTAATTAAAATTCCGCCTTTTGCCATGTCTGTTATTTGATAATTAAGTCTTTTTGCTCCAAGATAATGATATGCGCAGTAATTAAGAATAAAATCTCTTTTATTTGCAATGAAATTTCTATATTCAGGCTTCTTACGGTCTTTTCCGGGTCCCGGCTCCATGCTTATTAAACAAAATTCAGGTTTAGGGCAAATTTCCGGCAATTCTACATATGTTGACCAACAATCAAACTCTTTTATATCCTCTTCTATTCTTTTCTCGAATTTCTCTATGAGAGCTTTCCATCTGGGATCGGCGAAAGTTTTCATTGTTTCATGCATATTTTATCTCCTTCATGTTTTGAAACTTTATCGGTTATTATCAAGCTTTGTCAATACGTAAAATTTTCGTACAAAAGGGAGAATTGCTTTTCTTATGCCCCAAGACGGCAACTCTCCCCTTTGTTAATTGTTACCTGTTAATTGTTCCTTGTTACCTGATAAAGGCTCTGTGTCCTGTGCCTAATTATTGACAAACCATATAAGATTTGTTAACCTGTAAATCCCTCAAGGCTGTCCACATTGGGATTGTGCCGGGCAAGAGAAAAACAGGACAGTGTTTTCTCGTTAGCGTCTAAATTCCCTGCTCGGTACTCTTATTTTTCATATGTCGTTAATTTCTTTTTATTATTGAGTACCCGGCGAGTTGCCCGCTACAAGATCCTATAATTCACCTTTCTTTTTTAAAGTTCTAATGTGCTTGATTATTTTCCATTGAGTATCTTTTACATCTTGTATATTAACCGGCCCCATTTTATCCATTTGTTTTTTTATGGAAGAAACTCTCTCTTTTGATAATTTCCTGAATATCCATTTACTTATTTCACCGTCAACGCTTTTTAACGCTTTACCAAGATCAAAATCATCTACATCTTTTAGCGCGATTGGAACTTCATTATCACTTAACATAACAATATCTTCAAAGACAGACATCATTTTGGTTATTTCATCAGCAAGGCTGGAATTTATACTCTCTATTTTTGCCATTATTTCCCTAAAAATGTCTTTATGCGTTAAACATAAAATTTCTACAACACAATCTATACCGCCCTTTGCAAGATAATTTTCATTTGATGAAGCGGTATTTTGCCCCGTTAATAACGTATTAAGACGGGCCAATTGAATTGGATTTAATTCATCCATTTTTGAAATAATTTCAATGACGGGTATTTGCGTATTTATATGAAGTTTTTGAAAGAGTTCGGCTGCTTTTTTAACTTCCATACAAACAAGTATTTGAGCGATTATTTCCGGTTTTTCACGCCAAATTTTATTGAATAGCCGCTCAATCTCAAAGCTCTGAATTAACTCTATGGTATTCATTTCTTTTGAATGAACTTCATACATTGGTTTATAATCATTATCACACAAAACCATCGCGCTCTTTAAAGGTTCGGGACATTCTACAACCAAGTTCCGCAGATAATTCATGTAATAGTACATATTTCCGTACTGCTGATATATTTCTTTTTCAACTTCGTTTTTATCTTTATTTTCGTAATTTTTATAAGCATAATCACAATCTTTAATCATAAGCTGAGTCTCATATCCGATTTGTTCCAATTTCTCCGCCAATGTATCAAATTTTTTTATAAATTCAAGATGTTTAATTGTGTCTTCATCCGGCTCCGGTAAACCCTCTTCTTTATTCGATAACATCTTTATCCTCCAAAAAAAGTAGATTGGGCTCACTATACAGGGGATCCCTTTCGGGTTTACCTTACTGCGTCTATTGCCCAATCTACTAAAAACAAAAAATTAACACATGCGTCACGTCGTGTACAAAGAGACAGCCGAGTCTATGGAACATTTAACTCGTTTTACAGATCGCCATCCGCACCACCATAGTTTCATCATCCTACTTTCTTCGGCACTTTCTTACTTCTATGGATACACTTACCTTCTCCACACTGACCATTATGTACACGGCCTGACACCAAACAAAAAAAAGCAACAGACGCTATACAAACGGTGAACGCTCAATATAGCTTCGCGCCTGAATACTCCGGGTTCCGCAAACAGGCGGTTGCTGTCGCTTTAAAAAAAGTTGCCGCATGGCATTGCTCGCTTGTTAAAACAACAATTGAGACCTCACATCGGCAGCTTAATAACCCCGAATAAGACGTACTTTTACGCAGGCCACGTACAGCCTGCGATTCATCCTTATTCAGGGCTATTAACAGATTAACAAATGACTGTTAATCCGTCAAGAAAAATAAATCATTTTATTCACGCGCGGTCATTCTATGACCGACCTGTTAATAAATAATTATTATTTGTTATCTCCTCCGCGTGAGGATATTCTTAAAATATTTTATTTTTATTCTCCACTCGGTCAATATATGACCGACCTATTCTGATATTACATACATGAACATTAAAAAGCTAAAAATGAACCCCATCCTGTTTTCTTTACTGAATACGGATTCGGGAAACAGGAAGGTTATTGAAACCAACGACATTCTGGAAAGCCTGGAAAAAATCGCGGACATTTCCGGAAAACACGGGATTGACAGGTGTATGATGCGGGGGAAGGCCCATCTCGATTTTGTCGCGCTTAAACTGGAGATTAGCCCTTTGCAGGCGGTGCTGTTTTCCCACTTCATGGAGCGGAGCGCGTACAGTAATATCATTTTAAGCGAAATCGCCGATTCCTTTAAGTGCAGTAAAATCAGGGTGCTTAAATATCTTAACGAATGCGAGGAGCTTGAAAAGAAAAAGCTTATACGCTGTATCAGGGACAGGGATAATGACTGTATTTATTTCAGGGTTCCCAGAGACGTGAAGACCGCGCTTGGGAAAAATATAGCCTTCAGGCCCGAAAAAAAAGAGAACCTTTCAATTTACAAATTCTTTACCGTTCTTGAGGAGCTTTTTGACGACAAAGGAAACAACGAGCTGACTTACGAAACTTTAAGAACGGAATTACTGGAACTCATCGATATGAATATGCATTTACAATTCTGCAAAAAAATAATGAGCTACGGCCTTAATAAAGATAATTTGACGCTGTTAATTCTCTTCTGCCACCTGTTCGGCAACAACTGCGATGACAATATCGGTTTCCACGACCTTCAATTTTTGTTTGACAATAAGTCTGAAACTAAATTGCTAAAAAGCAAACTGTCTAACGGCGACCATATTCTGATTGAACATAAATATATTGAATTCGTAAACAACAACGGCTTTGTGAATAACGAATCATGGAAATTATCGGATACGGTTAAAAACGACCTGCTTCCCGAACTGAACATCCAAAAGAAAAATTATCAGAAAGACATGATTCCGCACGGCGGTATTCAGACCAAAAAAATGTTCTACAATAAAAAAGAAAGCGAAAGCGTGCAAAAACTCATTTCACTGTTGAAAGAAGACAACTACCAAAAGGTACAGGAGCGGCTTTCGGGCAACGGGATGAGGAAAGGCTTCGCCTGCCTTTTTTCGGGAACGCCGGGAACGGGGAAAACGGAAACTGCATACCAAATCGCCCGCGAAACCGGGCGCAACATAATGATGATAGACATATCAAACACAAAAAGCTGCTGGTTCGGCGAAAGTGAAAAAAAGATTAAGACAATTTTTAAAAATTACCGGCATGCGGTTGACAATTCAAAGCTGACCCCGATTCTGCTCTTAAACGAAGCGGATGCGGTAATCGGGAAACGGAAAATTATTTACGATTCAGGTCAGTCGGTTGACCAGACCGAGAACGCCATTCAGAACATCATTTTACAGGAGATGGAAAACCTCGCGGGGATTCTTATCGCCACGACCAACCTGACCCGTAACATGGACAGCGCCTTTGAGCGCCGCTTTTTGTACAAGATTGAGTTTACAAAACCCTGCCTTGAAGCCCGCCGGTCCATCTGGCAAAGCATGATGCCGTCCCTTTCCGCGGACGAAACCGAAAAGCTCGCTTCCCGTTACGACCTTTCAGGCGGCCAGATTGAAAACATCTGTCGTAAAGTCGAGGTTGACTTTGTAATTAACGGCGGGAGCGTTTCAATGGACGCTCTGGCGCGGCATTGCGCCGAGGAAAACGCCGGTCAATTTAACGCTTCAAAAAGGATAGGGTTCGCCAATGAGTGAGTTTGGCATAACGGGGTTATATGGTATAATGGACTCCATGAGTAAAGACAAAAAACCAAGACGCAAGACAATGCCGAAAGCGGCCCTTGCCCGTCTGTGTTTTATCGACGAGCAGATTGCTTCGGGGAACTTCCCGAATACGGCGCGGCTGGCGGAAAACTGCGGGAACGCGAGCCTTTCCACGATTGGCAGGGATATTTCCTTTATGAAAACCGTTTTGAACGCCCCGATAAAATACAACGTTCTTAAACGGGGCTTTTATTACTCAAAGTCCAAGTACCGCGTCCCTTTGGGCTATTACGGCGGCGACGAGCTTTTGACCCTGGGCATGGTGAAGGCTCTTCTTGTCATGTATAAAGATACTCCTATCTATGACACGGCGTATAATCAGCTTAAAAATATTACCACGCCAGTGGGCTCAAAAGACAATTCCGACTGGTACGAAAACCGCATCGTAGTCCAGCCGCCTCCCTCAGCCCCCGTACCTGTCGATATGTGGGAGGCGATCATAACGGCCCTTCGGGAAAACCGCATTCTTACTTTTGATTCTAAAGATAATGGTGATGGAACTTACAGAAATTACCGGTTTTATTCATATCAGCTTCTGTTTGACAACGGCATTTGGTATTTATACGGGCAGGAAGCCAATAAGAACAACACGCGGATTTTCTCGCTGAGCAGGATGAAAAACGTCTCGCTTGCCAGAAGCACTTTTCGTTTGCCGAATAATTTTGATTACAGTTCTATCTTTGGAGGCGGCCGTTTCGGAGTCTCTACCGGGGTCTCTACCGCGGAGGGCTTTAAAAAGCAACGGTATAAAATAGCATTTAACGACCGTTCAGCCGATTGGGTAAAGGAGCGCAAATGGGCAGACGATCAGCAAATCACCGAAACTAAAGACGGGGTTATTATCACTTTTACCAGCAGTCACTTTGACAAAGTTTTTGAGTGGGTGCTTTCAAGGGGCAGTAACGCGCGTCCGTTGGAGCCTAAAGAACTGGTAAGGGTTTGGCGGTTGACAATTAAGGCGTTGGGGATGAAAGGCAAATAAATGAGCAAAGAGTAGTGAGCAATGAGCAGTGAGCAATGAACAATAATTTTGGAGGGTGTTATGATAATGGATATTAATAGAAATAAATTGGAAATGGAGCTTGAGAACGGCAATGCCGGTTATTGTCGAAAAGGTCATTGGGGTATTGACTGGGTAAACGTTCTAAATAATGACGGGAATATACTTAGATATAAAACCTACACGGCAAGTTTTAGAATAGTAAGTAATTCAGGTCAGGAGGGCGCTTTATATAAATATAGAATAATAACCGGTAATGATAATAAAGTATTATGGATCGGCAGGATTGATAACTATAAAGACAATAAATATTTTATCTCGTGCGGTAAAAAAGTATATAAATTAAATTATTCGCATAAAGAAATAAAATTGTTTCCGAATATAAGTTCTGATGATGAATATATTGACGAAAATGATGATGAAAAAAATGACGGATTAATTATTAAATACAGGAAAACTATGGGTTGGTATAAGTCTTCATCAATTGAAAATGCGAAGAAAATATTTGAAGAAGATAAAATGGGGGTGGTCATTTCATTAGATGAACATTTTGAAAAAGGCTTTTTTTATAAAGGGTTCAAATGGAATTTGAATTGGCAGAAATATTACGGTTATGCCTATATAACAATTTTTATTGATATTTTAGTAAAGAACGGTTTGTTCTGCATTGAAATAGAAAATATAACATATCCGTTTCACGGTTATGTATTACTTGATTTGAACGAAATAAATATACCGGAGGCAAAGAAAGGGATATACGGCGCGGAGCCTGACGCTGAACAGAAAGGGAATGATTGTGAGTAATAATCTATTAAATACGCTATTTTAATTTTAATATCTCAAAATCCGGATCGTTTTCCCGGTCTTTTCTTATTATTTCCATTCCGTCATTTATGTTTTGAATACCATATTTTCCTGTTAAGAGTTTATTTAGCAATCTTACCTTATTGTCAAATTTTTCATAGTATCCGTTAAGTTTTGCTCTCTCATTCAAACCCATATCATGTTCGCTAAACCACACATTTTTTCCATGAATTGATATAAAGCTAAGAGTAAAGCTTTTTATTAAGCTATTAATTTTATCTCTATTTTCTTCCTGAATAATTTCTTCTTCATTAAGTCTGCCGATTATTTCATCAATTATAGAATTAACTTGATCCGTTAATGCCGATAATTTATTCTCAAGCTTTTTACCTTCGTCAGTTTCAATAAATTGGAATAACCCAACGGCAAAATCGCATGGGCCTCTGTAATTGTCGGATATATCCCAATATATGCGCATGAGATCAAGGGAAGTATTATCTAAATTAACAAAAGCTTCTACTATATTCATGGAGAGTTAACCTTATACATAGTATAAGAATAGGTCGGTCATATATTGACCGAGTTGAGAAAAAAATTACTTTTTTTTCGATTATCTCCTTGGAATTTTTCTTGACATCATAAAATTAATTTGTTAATCTTCCGCTATCTTCCTGATAATGGCTGATTAGCTCTCAGATTTTGCTATCAGGAAGTATAAGGCTGTCCTTTATTGGCTTTATGTAGGATAAGGAAACGAACAATGGATAAGAAAACCATAGAACAAAATATCGTTTCAAAGAAAACCGACGAAGGATATTATGTCGAGGTCTTTAATGACGGTAAACTTGTTTGGACTGATACTTTCAAAACAGAAGAAGAATTAAATTGGTTTATTGGATGTTGTAATAATGCGAAGGAATTGGGGCTAGTAAATGTATCACAGGATGAAGCCAGAAAATTGTTGGAAAATAATGAATTGGGCGTATGGGTTTTTTATCGAGAATTTTGGGGTCATAGATTTGCGAAGATATATAACCTTGATTTATTATTTCCTGAAGATAATAAACATGGATTTGAAGTACAGTTTGTAAATAGAGATGGTGATGCAGATGCAAAAAATGTCCCAACTATTGATGAAGCAATTCAAGTTCTTAAAGACGCGGAAAACGGAAAAATATAATTAAAGGAGCAAAGAAATGATTAAAACTAAAACAAGCAATACCGCCAATGTACAGACGGTAATGAATTCAATATTCATTAAATTCGCGGAACTTGCCACAGCCCTTCTTTCGGAACTGCTGAGAACGCCGGTTAAGGTACGGGTCAGTACCGTAAAAACAATTAGTTACAAACAGTACAGCCGTTCAATTTCCGCGCCTTCAACTTTCGCCGTAATTAACATGGAACCCTTACAATGCAATGCGGTGCTTGAAACCGATCTGATCGCTTCTTATACCATCATAGGCCGTCTTTGCGGCGGCATAAAAGATACCGGTATGGACATGCATGAACCCACTGAAATTGAAACTTCGCTATTGGAAAACATCATTGTCCGTCTTATGCAAAAAATGCGCGAAGCGTGGAGCCGGATTGCGGACATTAACCCCGCTCTGCGCCATATCGAAACCAACGCCTTGTTCGCCCAAATCGCCCGCCCGAAAGACAAGGTAATAATGAGCGGAATGGAAATCGCAATTGACGGCGATACAGGTAAAATGAATTTTTGCGTTCCGTATTGTACCGTCGAGGCGCTCTTGGACAGGCTTTCGGGAAAATACATAATTGAAAACAATTCCGATGTTCTTGCCAAGTTGACCGGTGAGATACGGAACTTGAATAATAATTTCGCGGAGCTTAAAACAGATATAAGCTCGGATATTTCGCGCCAATTCAAGGAAAATAAAAGAAGGGAAGTTTTTTCGGATGATTTTGAACCTGATTATGCCGCCGGTTTTTCCAAAATCATAGAAAAAGATATTGAAAGCATAGTTAAATTCATCCGCTTTTATTTATTGGGGGATGATCGCTTAAAAGCCGCTGTTTTTCTTACCGCTCTTGGCGCTGAACATTCGATAAAAATATTCAAACATCTTCGGGAAGACGAGATCGAATCTCTTAGCTTTGATATTGCCGTTAGAGATATGACAGGCCATAAACAAAAAACCGCGGTGCTTAAAGAATTTTGGGATACATATTATGACAATCAGGACGCTTGTTTCGGCGGTATTGATTTTGCCCGCATCGTTCTTGAAAAATCCGTCGGCAATGAAAAGACCATTGACATAATCAACCGTTTAACTTCCGCCCTTCAGGTAAGGCCCTTTGATTTTGTCCGCCGTGTCGATCCCGAAACTCTGTACACTCTCATAAAGGAAGAACATCCGCAAATAATCGCTCTTATTCTCTCATATTTGACACCGGAAAATTCTGCTGTTATATTACAAAAATTTTCATCTGTAGAGCAGATTGAGTTAATCAGGAAGATAGAATTCTTAAAAGAGGTAAACCCCGAAGTTCTCAGGGAAATTGAAAGGATACTGGAAAAAAAATTATCGTCATCGCCATCTGTGGACTATTGCCTTTCCGGCGGGAATGAAAATGTCGAAGAAATCTTAAAATGTGTTGATCCCTCGGCAAAGAAGCAGATTGTTAATGCCTTAAAATTGGATACTAATGCGTTAAAAGAATAAGGAGGCAAGTGTTGGACATTACGCTAGATATTATTGACCGGTTAACAATAATTTATTAGTCTGTCATTAACCTTGAACATGAATGGGTCATAACTCTAGGTTAACGATTTAATTAAAATACCGGTACAGACCTCCGTCGCGTAACCTTGTTCAGTACATCGCCGTTGACATCACGGGCGTAGCGGACAGCAATGCGTCTATTGACGAATTTATTGATCGTGACGCGGATTCCGTTATAATAGTTAAATCCGCCTTCTATATTTAAAACGATTACGCCAAACGCCCTATGCTTTCAAATAAATATTCCGAACCATATTTTAATATAAACGCCGCCACTTCCTCATGACACATTAGTCCGATAGGAATATTAAGCTCTTTTTGGGTTTCTTCTATTTTCATTATTAATTCATTTGAAGCGATGGCCGTAGATATTATTAATCCGACATTCGCATTATATTTTTTTATCGCGGTTTTTATTTGTTCAACCGCGTTTAGCTCATAATGTACATCTGTAAATGATTTTACCTGGACTACTAAAATTTCCTCTTTTTGTAGTCCGTTAATAGGTAAACCTACCGAATATGTTATGATTAAGTCGGCTCCATAGTCAGTACCGTAACCCGATCCATTAATCTTTACGCTACTTACATCAGGAACATTTTCAAATATTTTAGCGAGTAATTCTTCAAGTTTTTTTCCGGGATGATTTTTTTGAATGGAATCCGCTATATTTCCCAAAAAAGGTTTTATGTCTTCCTTTAAATAATAAAGGCCGTATTCGACATTTGAATTTATATTTACCGCATTCTTTTCCAAATTATTTATTGACCTTACAAATTCTTCAGTATCATAAATTTGCCAATGCGTATTTCGTAATTTAAGCCTTCTACCGACATAAGGGGTAATATTCGGATTATTTCTATCAAATTCTATAATAGAACCAATATCTAATTTAATCGTATGCCTATAATCTCCATTTTCAGAATAATCATCAACACCTATTTTATTTGGTTTTTCATCCCATTCATAAGTTTCTATGACTATTCCGGCGGTACATTCGCCGTATTTTGGTACATTTACATGAATAATCCAATCCCCTTTTTTAATTTCCAAAAGAAACCACACAAAACATTCTTTCTCTTTATCATTTAAATTATTCCACCCCCTTTCAATAAATTTTTTCATATCGGCATTATCAATATAACTCCAACCGTAGCGTGAAATACCTTTTTTCAACGAGGCATAAACAAAATCCGTTTTCTCTTCGGAATCCGGAGTATTAAATACCCAAACATTCATATATTTTCTCCTTATCACATTATATATACATTTTTCGATAAAAATCAATCTCCTTTAAACCGGTGATAGACCGGTATTTATTTTCCCCCCTATTTTCCCAAATAATTTATTCCGACTCCCATATACTCAAGAAATTCCTTAATATTTTTTTCGCAATTAAACTCCCGCGCCGCAAGCTGAACAAGTTTCCCGCAGGTGAGAGCGTCGTCAAGGGCGTTGTGGGCGTTATAAATAATCCCGAAATTTTCCGCGAGCGCCGCAAGCGCGTGAGACTCAAATTTCGGCCACGCTAAACGCGCCAAATTAAGAGTGCAAAAATACGATATTTCCGGAACGCCAAGTTTATACAATTCAAGAACCGCTTTAAGAACTCTCATGTCAAATGACGCGTTATGCGCCGCAAGCATGGCATTTCCGATAAATCCCTTTATTTCATTTTTCCAAATAAAACCAAAATCAGGCGCGTCCCTTACGTTATCCGCCGTAAGACCGTGAAGTTCCGTAAAATCCTGGCGTATGTACAGATTCGGCGGACGGATTAGCGAGTAATAAGAGCTGACGGGCCGGTAATTAAGATACTTTACCAAGCCGATAGATATAGCGCTTTCAGGCTTCCCCGTAGCGGTTTCAAAGTCGATGGTTATAAAATTCATTTTTCCTCCTGAATCTATTTATAATAAAAACATAACGGATTGATCTGTCAGGAGTCGCCAGACCGATAAAAATTTAAAAAATTAAACTCTACCGGCAATTAGAGGAATTAACGGATATTTTCGCAAAATAAGGCGATTTATTGACACGCGCCCAAAAAATGCTATACTAATACAAGCTTGCTTAAAATATTGAAAAAGCGGGAGATAAGAAATGGAAAATATTTTTGCGCAAAAAAGAAAGAATGGCGTTTTTTCATGGGGGAGACGGTATATACCGCTTCCGGCGCAAATTGATAGGATAAGATAAACCGCATAATGAGCAATTCATCTGAAAATTTTAAAAAAAACGAAGATCCCTTTAAGCCGGTTGCGGACACCCTTTTCTCTTATATAAATGATTTAATCTCCAATCCGTCGTCCGCTTCGCTTGACATAGAAAGTTTACCGGAAGCGTTCGGCGATTTTTGCAAGGGGTTGCAGTATTTCGCGAACGCCGTTTCCGAGACAAGTACCCTTGCCAAAGAATTGGCATCGGGTAATTTACAATGCGCCATGCCTTCACCCGGCAATGAAATTGCCGCCCCGTTAAAAATACTGCATTCCTCTCTCAGCCATCTCGCATGGCAGACCCAGCAGGTCGCGAAGGGCGATTACAATCAACGCGTCAGTTATATGGGTGACTTTTCCGCCGCGTTTAACAATATGGTCGAACAGTTGGAGCATAGGCGAAAAATAATTCTGGACGAAAAAACAAAGTTTGAAATGTATATGCACCTGATACTGGTGAACAGTCCGAATCCGATATTGCTGTTTAACAGCGGCGGCGAATTGGCTTACGCGAGCGATTCATACTTCAATCGTTTTAAAAAATACGAGAAGGATAAAATCCTGGGAAAAGAGATTCATGATCTGTTCGCGCCGGTTGTAAGCGAGCAATCCCTAAACGATATCCGAAGCATATACGATAAAGCCATTCATGAAAAGCAAATGTATAAAACCATACAGGAAATTGATTTTGGCGCCCCTGAATATTCAAGATATTTCGAGATACAAATAACGCCCATGCTTAATATGGGAACTTTTGAAGGCGTAATCGTGTATCTATTCGATATGACGGAAAACGTCAGGGCGCGTTTAAATGCCGAATATGCGCGCGAGCTCGCGGAACAATCTTCGCGTTCCAAATCCAATTTCCTCGCTAAAATGAGCCATGAAATCCGTACGCCGATGAACGCCATCCTGGGCATGACGGAACTCGCCCTGCGCGGGGATCTGTCACACGCCGCGGAGAATCACATACTTACCATTAAGCACGCGGGAATAACGTTATTATCCATTATAAATGACATTCTTGATTTTTCCAAAATTGAAGCCGGAAAACTGGAAATCATTCCTATAGACTATTCGTTCTCCTCTTTGGCAAATGACGTTATCAATATAATCAAAACAAGGGTTTTTGAATCGCGCTTGCGGTTTGTGGCATATTTAGACAGTAACATTCCAAACGTGTTGTTCGGCGATCCGACCAGAATCCGTCAGATAATGCTAAATCTTCTGAGTAATGCCGTTAAATACACTGAGAATGGTTATATCTCATTATCAATAAAAAGCGAAGCGATAGATAACGATACCGTTAACATTATAATAGAGATTGCCGACAGCGGGAAAGGAATAAAGAAGGAAGAAATTAAAAAACTATTTACCGAATTTACAAGATTTGACACGGAGAGAAATAAAAATATCGAGGGAACGGGGCTTGGGCTTGTTATTTGTCAAAGTCTTACCACGGCCATGGGAGGACAAATTAAGGTACTGTCTGACTATGGCATAGGCAGTATCTTTACGGTATCACTGCCGCAAAAAATCCGCCACAACAAAAAACTGGCGGTTATAGATGAACCGGAAAAGAAGAAGACCCTTGTTTTTGAGCGGCGCGAAATATACGCCGCTTCCATCGCTAAAACCATGGAAAATCTCGGCGTTAATTATAAGATCGCGTCAAATACGTCGGATTTTCTTGACAGCTTTTTGAGCAACGATTATTCCTTTGTTTTTTTAACATCCGCTTTGCATGAGGAAATCAGGGGAAAATATTCGAATCTTAATTCAAATATTAAATTAGCGGTAATTTGCGAATTTGGAGAAGTAATTACGGACAAGAATATCAGTTCTCTCGTTATGCCGATTTATTCCATACCGGTCGCCAATTTTTTAAACGGCATTTCCGATAGTTATACGGGTTATTTAAAGAAAGGAACAATCCCGAATATTATCGCGCCTGAAGCGAAAGTTTTAGTCGTAGACGACATTAATACAAATTTGGAAGTGGCCAAGGGATTTTTACAGCCTTATCAAGTGCAGGTTAAAACATGTACAAGCGGCATAGAAGCAATCGATGAAATAATATTGACGCGGTACGATTTGGTATTCATGGATCAAATGATGCCTAAAATGGGAGGCATTGAAGCGGTAGCGAACATCAGGGCGCTGAAAAGCGAAGATGCTTACTATAAAAAGGTACCCATTGTAGCGCTCACCGCCGACGCTGTTTTCGGCACAAGGGAAATGCTTTTAAATAACGGCTTCGATGATTTTTTATCAAAACCCATTGATACGGACAAACTGGCGCTAATTCTTGAGAAGTGGATTCCTAAGGAAAAACAGAAAAATCCGCCGCCGGATGAATATAAAGATACTAATTCTCAAGAAACCGAAAAACTTAAAGAAATTGAAATTGAAGGGGTAAACACGAAAAAAGGTATGGAATCGACAGGCGGAAATATAAAAAGCTATATAAATCTGCTTTCCACATTTCACATGGACGGGAGTTCAAAACTAAAGGAAATTAAAACGTGTATGGAAACCGACAACATACCTTTGTATGTCACTCATGTCCATGCGTTAAAGAGCGCCTGTAGGAGCATAGGAGCCATTGAATTGTCCGAAGCCGCGGCCGCACTGGAGGCGGCGGGAAAGAAAGAAGATCTATCCTATATAAATGACAAAAACGCCGAATTTGTAAAAAATCTGGAAACAGTTCTTGATCATATTAATAACACGTTATTGGAAGAGGCAAAGAAAAGCCAAAAAAACTATATTGACAGAAATTTGCTAAAAACCGAACTTTCCAACCTAAAAAAAGCGCTTATTGATTTTGATTATTTTAAGATAGAAGACATAGTAACTAATTTACAAGATTACACGCAAGCCGTGGACATCGGCAACATTATTAAGGCTATATTGAAAAACATACTTGTAGGAGATTACGATGAAGCCACATCAATGACAGACGCTCTTTTACAGGAATTAGGCGGCGGTTAACAATCGGGTTTTTGCCCGTAAATTATCGCGGGAACTTGCATTTTTATATTGAATTGTCTATAATTTATTTTGTCCATTTTGGACAAATATATTTTTAACATGGAATTTTTTTATGGACAATTTGAAACAACAAATTAAAGAATTGATAATCAAAGCCCTTGAACTTGAGGATGTAAAACCTGAAAATATCGTGGATTCGGAGCCTCTTTTTGGGGCGGGTCTGGGCCTTGATTCCATAGACGCTTTGGAACTGGGCGTCGCGCTGAAAAAGAAATTCGGCGTAAAATTTTCCGCTGAAAACGCGGACAATAAAAAACATTTTGCCTCTGTAGACGCGTTAGCGGCGTACATTGAAACCGCGGGAGGAGCGGCATGACCCGGGAAGATATTTTACATAAGTTACAGAACATACTTTCTGAAGAATTCGAAATAGAGAAGGATGCGGTTGTTCCGGAGGCGAAACTATATCAGGACCTGGAATTGGATTCCATTGATGCGGTAGACCTTCTTGTTAAAATGAAGGGATTTATACCGGGAAAAATCGACCCTGAATCGTTCAAAAAAGCTGTCACCATTCAGGATGTGGTAGATTTACTTTATCCGTTGATTCAACAGACCTGATGTCTTCCAAGCTCCGAAATATTCCTAAAATTCTGTTTTTTATCGCCGCCGCGCTTTATCCGGCGTTGATTTTTTATTTTCTGGTAATACGTAAAATCCCGTTACGGATGTTTTCACTTTTTGTTATGGCGTTCGCGCTTGTCGTCTTTATTGCCGTAACATCAGGAAAAAAAGGAACCAAAGGAATTTCCTTCTTTTGGAATTCCGCCATGCTTTTGGTGTTGGGAGGGTTATGCCTTATTCTCAATTCAGCCGTCATCTTAAAACTATACCCCCTGCTGATGAATATTCTGTTCCTGATAACCTTCGGCGGCACTCTGTTTTCCCCCCCCAACATGATTTTCCGTTTTGCGACGATGCAGGACAGATCCATTAAAGACTCCCTGAATGAAAAGAGAGTCGCCGACTACTGCCGCAAGGTAACGTATGTATGGTGCGGATTTTTTATCCTTAACGGGAGTATAGCCGCCTGTACTATTTTTTCAGGTTCCGACATATTATGGTCTGTTTATAACGGCTTAATTTCATATATACTGATTGGAGTCCTCTTTATGGGGGAACTCATGGTACGAAGAATAGTACAGGAAAAGATGCCCAAAAGCATCCCGCTTTCGGCGTTTAAAAATAATTCACGGTCTCTTTCAACGGTTCTATGCTACGAGGGCAAATGGAGCGACGCCGTTTACAAAACGTGGGGGGATTTTCTTGAAGGTACAAGCGAACTGCGCCGCGTAATAAACTCGCAAAACGGCGAAAAATGGCTTCTCCACTGCGAGGACTGCTGGTACTTTCTTCTGGCTCTTACCGCCCTGCTCCAGTGCAAAAAAGAGATACTCCTAAGCGCCAATGTAAGTCCCGCTTATATCGAAGAAATTCGCTGTGACGCGGCTAACGGCGCGACACGGGCGCAAAGCGCGGTTCCTTTCCTTACCGACCATATTTTTCCCGAAGGAGAAAATCCGCAAAACACCTTCCACATTCCTTCGCTTCTCAAGTCCCCGCAAAAAACGGACGCGCCCGCTGAAGAAGCGCCCGCTATTAACCCTGACGAAACATCCATCATCATGTACACGTCCGGGAGTACCGGAAGACCTAAAGCGGTACAACAAAGACTTACGGAATTCGAGGCCGACAACCGTTTTATAATTTCCAAATGGGGCGATGAATTCCTTAAACGTAAATTATGTTCAACGGTAAGCCAGCATCACATTTACGGAATTTTATTTTCCATACTTTTACCCTTTACTTTGGGAACGCCGTTGCGAAGAAGACGGATAGAATTTCCCGAGGAGATAGAAAAATTATCCGATACGGAGTACATGATCATTACCGTACCTGCCTTCCTAAAACGGGCGGTGGAAATGGAAAGTTTTTCAGCCCATAACCTTATGTCGCCCTGGATATTCACCTCCGGCGGCGCTCTTAAATTTGAAACAGCGAAAAAAACCGACGAGGTCTTCGGGTTCTGGCCCGTGGAAGTTTACGGCAGTACGGAAACCTCCGGCATAGCGTGGAGGCAGTCGATTAACGGACAGGAATGGACGGTCTTTGACAACGCGAAGATAAGTCAAAATCGGGACGGCTGTCTGATTATCCGTTCGCCCTACATCAAGGACCCGGCAGGTTTTGAAACCGCCGACATGGTGGAAATACTGGAAGACGGACGTTTTCTGCTCAAGGGGCGCATCGACTCAGTCGTTAAAATTGAGGAGAAGCGAATCTCCTTTCCTGAAATAGAAAACCGCATTTTACAATCCGGTCTTGTTTCCGACGCGTGCGTAGTCTTCATTGAAGACAAGCGCCAATACCTTGCCGCCGCCGTGGTCTTTAACGGTAAGGGAAAGGAACGCTTTGACGGACTTGAAAAGATCGAAATAAATAATTTTTGGAGGGAGTACCTTCTTCAATATTTTGAAAACATAGTAATCCCCAAAAAATGGCGTTACCTTGAACTGTTGCCCATGGACGCGCAAGGGAAAAAAAAGAAAGAAGATATTCTACTCCTTTTTTCCGGCGAAGAGACGGTTGCGGAAACCGGCGGTATTAAAAACGCGGCTTGTAAAAACGCGTTTTCTACGAGCGAAGGTTTCAAATTTGACAATGAAAAAATTATTGAAAAAACGGAAAATTCAGTCGTTCTGGAATTTTCCATCCCCGTTACCAGTCCGTACTTTGACGGTCATTTTACCGGATTCTCCATTCTTCCGGCGGTAGCCCAGACGGAATTGACGCTCCGTTTCGCGGCGCGTCATCTGGGAACTTCCATAACTCCTTTGGAAATAAGGCGCGTAAAATATACCAATTTTATCCGGCCTGACACGCCGCTCCTTTTAAAACTTTTAAAAAAAGAAAAAACGCTTTCTTTTAATTTAAATTCGCCGGAAGGCGAAACAATCTATTCATCGGGAACAATAATTCTGGGGGAAAAATGAAACAGGGGTTTCTTATCCCCGTATACAGGCACGGCATAACGGCTTGTTCCCTCGTAAAACAACTTACTGCCGCAGGACTGCCGATAATCGTAGTGGACGACGGCAACGACGCGGAAATCAAAGCGTTGCTAGCGGAGTGCGCCGCCAAAACGCCGGGCGTTACCCTTTTGAGTCTGGAAAAAAACAGAGGCAAGGGAGCGGCGATGGCGAAAGGTTTTAAAAAGGCGGCTGAATTGGGGCTGACCCATGTACTTCAAATAGACGCCGACGGACAGCATGATATCGGAAGGACCGCCTTCTTTCTTGAGGAGGCCGCCAAACATCCCGACATGATCATCTGCGGATACCCTGAATTTGATGAAACCGCCCCAAGAGGAAGGGTAAACGGACGGAAAATTTCCAATTTTTGGGCATCCGTGGTTACCCTCTCAACCGAGATGAAGGATGCTCTATGCGGTTTTAGGGTATACCCTGTGGACGAGTCATTACGCGCGATGCGGACACCTTTCATGGACAAGCGCATGGGCATTGACGCGGAAATTTTGGTTCGCCTTTACTGGAGAAAAGTGTTCCCGATATTTTACCCTATAAAGGTAACTTACCCCGCCGACGGGGTTTCCAATTTTCGTATGGTCAGGGATAATATCAGAATAAGCCTGATGTTCAGCCGGTTGTGTATGGGAATGATCCCGCGTCTGCCGCTGTTAATTATAAGGAAAATAAAACGCGGAAAAAAATGATTAGGAAAAACGGGTATGAAAAAAACGGAAGAAACTCCCCTGCACTGGTCGCAACATAAGGAAAAAGCCGCCGGGTATTGGCATATAAAACTCTTATTGATTTTATTCAGACTGTTTCCCGTTATTATCCTGCGCATAATCGCGTTTCCGGTCGGCTTTTTCTATTTCCTTTTTTCAAAAAAAGCGAGGGCGGAGTCAAGACGTTTTTTACAAAAAGTCGCCCCATTTGTTAAACGACATGACCTTGTAAAAAAATGTTTATCTCCTTTCGGCCCCTTAAGGCATATTATCTCCTTCTCTCTTAATCTGGTTGAAAAAATAGAGTCATGGGGAGGAAAGTTCCAGTTTAAGAACATTCATTTTCAAAGTGATAATGTAGAGGAACTTATCGGCGATCTGGAGAATGGGAAGGGCGTTTTTTTGATTACTTCCCATCTGGGGAATATAGAGCTTTTAAGGGGGCTTGCAAGTTTCAACAGGACGGGGGTGTCGCGCAAAACGCCGGTAACCGCCGTTATTAATACAAAGGTCAGCGAAAAATTCACGCGTATGCTTAAGGAGTTGAATCCCCAATCTATTTTTGACATTATCAACGCCGCCGAGATAGGCCCGCATACGGCGATCATACTGGAGGAAAAACTCGCAAATGGAGAGATGGTGACCATTGCCGGAGACAGAACCGCCGCCGGTAACGCCAACGGTTCCGTAGAAAAACTAATGATCCCATTTTTGGGGGAGGAAGCGCCATTTTCGCCGGGGATTTTTTATATGGCGGTTTTAATGAAAGCTCCTGTTTATTTCGTCTTTGCCCTGCGCCGCGGGGATCTTTCCATAAAGCCGGAGTACGATATGCACGTGCATAAAGGAATGCTTTCTTTTGAATGTTCCAGAAAAGAGAGACTTACCCAAAGCACCCTCCTTGCCCGCTCCTTCGCGGAGTTGTTGGAAAACTACTGTAACCAAACCCCTTTTCAGTGGTATAATTTTTATGACTTCTGGTATAAAGAGGCGTAATAATGATATCTAAAGAAAACAACGGTCCCTACAATATTTACGCGGAAGCGGAAATTACGGTTGAATTTTATGATCTCGATCCTTTACGGATTGTATGGCACGGAAATTACTTGAATTATTTTGAAGCGGGCCGCCGCGCGCTTTTGGAAAAAATAGACTACAGTTACGCTGAAATGGAAAAATCAGGGTACGCTTTTCCGGTAATCGAAGTTTCAGCGAAATATTTGAACTCGCTCCGTTTAAGTGACAGAGCGCGGGTAAAAGCCATACTTATGGAATACGAAAACCGACTATTTATACGCTACGAAATCCGCAATGCGCAAACGGGGCAACTTACCACGAAAGGATTCAGCACCCAGATGGCATTCGATATTAAGAACAACGATTCCTGCTTCGTGTGCCCTCCAATTTTAATTCAAAAAGTTGAAGCATTTATTAAGGGGGGAGCGCGGTGAAACGTACCTCCGTCCTTGTGTTGTTTTTTTGTACCGCCGGATTATGGGCGCAAACCGCGACGGAAGAAATCTTCCGCCATCCTTTGGAACCCAAAACTATTGAAGCTTTTAAAACAACCTGTTCGCGCCTCGCGGAACATCCCTTGGTACTGGGAAACTTTGAACAGGAAAAAACCTTAAGCCGACTTAAACGCACTTTAAAATCATCGGGCAATTTTATTATCGCGGCCGGTTTGGGTATGGTATGGGACACCGTCAAACCGTTCGCCTCCACTCTCGCATTGGGGAAAGACTACCTGATACAATCAAGACCGGGCGGGCAAAAAACAGTTTTAAGCGCGCAGGGAAACGAAACTTTTTTACGCATGGCGGAGGTTATAAGCGCGGTATTTTCCGGCAACAGTAAAGGGCTGATGGATAATTTTGACATCTTCTATGTCGGCAATAACGCCGCATGGGAATTGGGTCTTAGCCCGAAGAACACGGCAATCGGCTCTTTTGCGGAAAAGATCATTATGAAAGGCGACGCGGCTATTAGATCCATTATCATATACGAGCAGAACGGAGACACCATACAATACTTTTTATCAAACCACCGATACCCCGCGGAATTGAATGTCAATGAAAAAGCCCTTTTCTCTGTTTCTTAAACGCCCCGCCTCCGGTGGGACTCCCGGTAATTTTTGGCCCTGGCTCGCGTTACACCTGACCATTCCATTGCTACTTTTGCTTTCCCTTTTTACCGTGGGAAAAGTACGCGTAAACACCATGCTGTTTGACATGCTCCCGCGGTCGAGCAAATCCAAAGCCGTAATGGAGGCGGATATGATTCTGGGGGAGAAAAACGGACGGGAACTTGTTATCCTTGCCGCCGCGCCTGAATTTGAAAACGCGAAAAAAGGAGCCGTTCTGTTGTACGATGAATTTAAAAATTCATCTGATTTTGAAAGTATTACCCTTTATTTTGATTTAGAAACCATGGCGGAGTTTAGCCGTTATCTGTACGATTACCGCTTTTTTATCGCGGAAAAGGAAACCATTGACTTACTGGAAAACGGCAGGGCTGAGGAAATAGCGCGGGACGCGCTCGCGTCCGCTTTTAGCGCTATTAATTTTCTCCCCCTTGATAATATTGAAAGCGATCCGTTTCTTCTCGCGGAAAGGCGGATGGGAGAATTTTTATCGTCTTCTATGCTTGCGGGAGGCGGTCTCGGCATCAAGGAAGATGTTATAACTACGCAAAAAGACGGAACATGGTATGTATTGCTCCGCCTAACCCTTGCCCCGTACGCGACTTCTCTGCGAGCGGGACAGAACGCGGTCGGGAAAATTTACGCGATCGCGCCTGATATAAAAAAATCCGTACCGGGGCTGGAATTTTATTTTTCAGGAATTCCATTCCACAGTTACGAAAGTTCTTCGGGCGCGCAAAGGGAAATCTCGTTAATTAGTACCGTTACGTTTATTATAATCCTGATTATTTTTCTTTATGCCTTCCGTTCGTTTCTTCCCGTCTTTATTTCCATTTTGGCCGCGGTAGTTTCCCTGGGTATCGCCACCGCCGCCGCGCTTCTTGTTTTCAGGGAGATTCACATCATCACCTTTGTTTTTGGAACCACCCTTATCGGAACCTGCGTGGATTATTCCGCCCATTTTTTTGTCCAATGGAAAGGGAATCCCGCTTTAAAAAACGGCGCGGAGATTCGCCGTTCTATTTCAAAAAGCGTCATCATGAGTTTTGTTTCGACGGAAATTTGTTTTTGCGTTTTTCTGTTCGCGCCGTTCCCTATTTTAAAACAGTTCGCCGTCTTTTCCATGGCGGGACTGTTTAGCTCATTTTTAACCTGCTTCTGTATCTATCCCCGCCTGAAAATACCGGAACACGATAAAAGACGGTTCGCCCTTTTTGAAGGAAAGATTTTTCTCCGTCTTAAAAATATGCCCCCGCACCGCGCGGTACGGCCCGCTCTCGCCGCCGCCCTGATTCTTATCGCCGTGTCGCTTCTTGTTTTTAACTTTTCATCCGTAAAAATAGAAAACGACCTTTCATCACTTTACACCATGTCCGCCCCCCTATTGGAGTCTGAAATAAGAACGGCGCAGGTTTTGGATTACGGTTCAACGGGCTGGTACTTTATTGTCGCAGGATCAAATCCCGAAGAAACGCTTGAAAATGAGGAAGCTCTTGTAACGCGTTTGGAGGAAGAAATTCAACGCGGGAATCTGGGTTCTTTTATGGGAACTTCGATTTTCGTCCCTTCAATAAAAAAGCAGAAAGAAACATACGACGCCATGAAAGCCCTGCTCCCCCTTGCTTTTGCCCAATTTGAAAACTTGGGTTTCCCGCCTGAGTACGCGATACACTATGAAAATGAATTCGCCGCAGACGCGAAATATTGTCTACCGGAAAACGCGCCTTCTCTCACCGGCATTTCAAGACTTTGGATTGGAGAGCATGGGAAAAACTGTTACTCCTGCGTTCTGCCGCTCAAGCCCGAAGATGAGGCTGTCTTTAGGGCAATCGCCGAAGAATTAGAACCTGTTTATTTTGTAAACAAGGCAAAAGACATAGGACGCGATCTGGATACGCTTACTAAGACCATGCTGTTGTTCTTTCTTGCCGCCTACCTTGTCATATCCGTCGTAGTCTTCGCGGTATATCCAAAAGCGGACAGCGTTAAAATCTGCGCGATACCGTCGCTTCTTGTTCTGTCCGCCATTTCCGTACTGGCGGTCAATAAAATTCCACTTGGATTTTTTTCCGTAGCGGCCCTTGTTCTTGTCTTCGGGTTGGGGCTTGACTATATCTTTTATATGATAGGGAAAAAACACGAAGAGGAAAAACCCCTTACGTCCCTCGCGGTGGTTTTATCGTTCTTAACTACCCTTCTCTCTTTCGGCGCTTTAGTGTTAAGCAGTTTTACGCCGACTCATATTTTTGGACTTACCGTCTCAGCGGGACTCGGCGCGGCGTTTATTTTCGCTATGATTCTTCATTCTTCCAATAATAATTCTTAAGGATTTTTAATAAAACCTCTCGCGCGAGCGTAAAGCTTCCGTCCGATAAATTTTCGTTATACAAGATATATGATATTTACCCGATTGTTGATATACTCGTACCATGAAACGATTAATACTTTTTATAATTTTTATTTTTGCGGCTCTTTGTATTTCCGCTCTTGTAACGCTTCCGTTTTCAGGCGGTAGCATAGCGTCATTTTTTAAAACGGCCGACGCGCTTGCGGTTACCTCGCTCTGCGCGTTTGGTTTCGCGATTTGTTCGTTTGTATTCGGATTAATAACCGGCGATTATTCCTGGGTTGACAGGCTTTGGAGTACGCTACCCGTGGCTTTTACGTGGTATTACGCGTACCGTGGCGGCTTTACCCCGGCTTTGTGCGTAATTGCCGGTTTGGTTTCCCTGTGGGGCCTGCGTTTAAGTTTTAACTTCGCCCGTAAGGGCGGATATACGGGAACCGAGGATTACCGTTGGGGCGTGTTACGCGGTAAGATTAAAAATCCTTTTTTATGGCAGCTTTTTAATTTGTTTTTTATCAGCTCGTATCAAATCGGGATGTTTATATTATTCACATGGCCCGTTTACGGCGTTATTAAAACCGGAAATGATTTTTCAATATTTTTCTATATATCCGCGGCATTAGCATTTATCTTTATCTGTATTGAGACCGCGGCCGATCAAACGCAGTGGAATTTTCATATTGCCAAAAAAGCGGCTCAGGACGGGAAAAAATTTTCTGATAAGTATATAAATGACGTTAAAAACGGATTCCTTTCGAGGGGTCTATTCCGCTTCAGCCGGCATCCCAATTATTTTGGCGAGCTGGGTTTTTGGTGGTCGATCTGGTTGACGGCGTTATCAATTATAGGTGATTTTTCGCGATCCGGTTTCTTCGGCCCTATAATGCTTACTATTCTTTTTATCGGTTCCACGATATTCACGGAAAGCATAACGGGCGGAAAATATCCAAAGTACAAAGAATATAAAGCCGGAACAAGTCCGATAATTCCCTGGTTCGCGGGAAAGGGCGGATGATGAAAATATGTTCACATCAATATAGATGCGCATGGCGGCAGGCATAGTCGCGCCCGCGCGAGAGAAAATTTGGAAATATTACTTTGTTGAGTTTTAGTTGTTACACAATACCCGTATTTCCTTAGAAAACCAACGTATTTCCGGTAGGCGCTCCCCTCCCCCTTCAATCGCCGTCGCTACCATATAACGCTCATCAGCGCCGTCTGTAAGTTCGTAAAGATTGAATAAAATTGGCGAAGAGCCGCCGGGGTTAAAAACAAACTGCCCCTGTAATGGATCGCAAACCTCTTGTTTTTCGCCGTTGATAAACGACGGAACACCGGCCATATCAAATACCGAAAGTCCCCTGAGTTTTAAAAAACATTCTTTTAACGTCCAAATTTGATAAAATCGCGTTCCGTCGGGACGGCTATCCGCCTCAATATACTTTCTTTCCGGAGCGGTAAAAAATTCCCGCGCTATTTCCTTCGCTCTCGCGCGGGGGCGTACCAGTTCAACATCACAGCCGGTATGCGTGTTTTTACCCCTAACCAAGGAAACCGCGGTTAATGCCCCGGAATGGGAGATGCTAAAATCCGTGTCATGGTCCGGAAAAAAGGGCCTCCCCGACGCTTCTCTGGCTATATCATCCTCCGTAATGGGTCTGCCTTCGCAAAGGGATAATATGCGTCTTGCTTCGGCGCTTAAAAGTTTACGGCGTTCTAATCTTTTTTGTTGGTTATTAAGATCATTTGACAAGATTGACAGATTTAGATAGTATGACATAGTATTAAATTTCGGGTAATTTTTTGAATAAAGTAAAAACTGCCATAATTTTGGTCCTCTGTTGCTGTTCCTGCGTTTTAAAAACTCCAAATAAGGAAAACAGGCCCTATGTTTACCTTATAGGCGGTTCAAAATACTTTTTACTGCCCTGCGGAGACATTGAAAATACCCTGGACTCAGCGCAACGAATTTCCGCCTCATGGCAGGGTAATGATTATTCCTTCAACGCATGGGTAAAAGCGGATAAAACAGGGATGGAAATGACCCTTTTAAACGAACTCGGCGTAAGCATGGGTGAACTCTCCTATCAGGACGGGTCTGTGTCTTTCTCTTCCACAATTTTTCCCAAGTCTCTTAAATCCGAATACATTATAGCCGATTTTCAACTCTGTTTCTACAATACCGCCGCGCTCGGTAACGCGTTGAAAAATTGCGGGCTTGTTCTTGAGAATACGGAAAACATCCGCCGTATTTTTAAGGGGAAAACCCTTATTATTGAAATTGAAAAAAAACAGGATACCGTCAGACTGGTTAATCATTTACGGGGATACACCTATACTTTGGAAGGTAATTTCGAGTGAAAAAAAAGATTTGGCTGTCAGAGCCGGGGCTTATTTGTTGCGCCGGAAAAAACAGAAATGAATTATATAACTCCTGTCTGACTGGTTTTCAAGGCGGAATGGTTACACGTGAATTGCCGTCCGCAAACGGAAAATTTCCTGTTGGACAAATTCCGGGAGAACTGCCTAAAGTTAACGCCCCGCCTGAGTCGTTGGTTAAAGAACCGCCTGTCTTCGCGACTGAAACCAGAATCATCCGCATTATCGACACTGCTTTGGAACAAATGCGTCCCAATATAGAAAAAGCCATCGCCAAATACGGGCCCGAAAAAATAGGCGTCTGCCTCGGTTCCTGCGACAACGGCTCCGAAGGTTCTCTTCCGGCTCATCAGGCGCTTTTTGCCCAAGGCGCTTTTCCGCGAAATTACAGCCTTCGTTTTCAGAGCGCGGCGTTTCCCGCGGAATTTATCGCCCTTAAATTCGGTCTTTGCGGCCCCGTGTTCACAATCGCCACGGCCTGCGCTTCCGGGGCAAGCGCGATTATTCGCGGCGTTGAATTGATACGCTCAGGTTTGTGCGATGCCGTCATCGCCGGGGGCGCGGATATCGTCTCCGACACCGTCTTTGCCGGTTTTCACGCATTGGAGGCGATTTCGGACAGCCTTACCAATCCGTTCAGTAAAAACAGAAAGGGAATCAACCTTGGCGAAGGGGCGGCGTTCTTTATTCTTGAAGCGGAAGAAAATTCCCCCGTTGAATTGTCGGGCGCGGGGGAAAGCGCCGACGCTTATCACATAACGGCCCCGGGAACGGACGGGGCGGGACCGGCAAAGGCGATGAAAGCCGCGCTTGTTGACGCGGAATTAAAAGCGGATCAAATCGGTTATATCAATCTTCACGGAACCGGTACCGATCTTAACGACAAGGCCGAAGCCCTCGCCATGAAGGCGGTATTTGATAATGCGCCTCCCATAAGTTCAACCAAGCCAATCACGGGGCATACCCTGGGAGCGGCGGGAGCGTTGGAGGCGGCAATCTGTTGGATGGTACTGACCGAAAAAAGAGGGCTTCCGGTTCATTGCTGGGACGGCGTTAAAGACGAGGAAATTACCGTTTTCCCCGACAAGGGAGACCGACAAAAAACTCCCTCAATATGTATGAGCAATAGTTTTGCTTTCGGCGGATGTAACGTCAGCTTAATTTTGGGAAGGAGATAATTTTTGATCGAACAGGAAGAACTGCGAACACTAATTCCGCATAACGGGAAAATGTTGCTCCTCAATAGAATAATTGATTATGATATTGAACATAGCATAAGGGCGGAATATAATATCACGGAGAATTGCCTTTTTTACGATCCTGTTTTTGACGGAGTGCCGGCATGGGTAGGTTTTGAATTTATAGCCCAGGCGATTTCCGCACTTACGGGAATTAAAAAACGGGCAAATGGAGAAAAACCTAAAATCGGGTTTATTTTGAGCATCCCTTCAGCGCGGATGGAAATTCCATTTTTTAAAAACGGCAGTTTGGTAGAGATTCGCGTAAAAGAAAATGATTGTACTGATATGATTTATACTTATGACGGAGAAGTCTTCCTGGAAAATAAAAAAGTTATGGAAGGAAAATTGATGGTTATGGAAATTAGCGATGAACGGTTAAAAAGTCTGACAGGCGGGACGGAATTAAATTGAATACGGAAAAAAAAGTTTTGGTAACCGGCGCGAGCAGGGGTATCGGCAGAGCCGTCGCCCTTGCCGTATCCGAGGCCGGATACCTGGTAACCGCCCATTATAACAAGGGGAAAGAAGCCGCCGAATCACTGCAAAATGAAATTCTCCAGAAAGGCGGCAATGTCGAATTGATTCAATTTGACGTAAGTAACAGGGAAGATTGTCGGGAAAAACTCGATAAATGGACTGAAAAAAACGGCGCGTTTTGGGGAATCATCTGCAACGCCGGAATCTCAGCAGACGATTCGTTTCCGGGCATGAGCGGGGAAAATTGGGATTCAGTTCTTCGTACCGATCTTGACAGTTTTTACAACGTGCTTCACCCCCTTACAATGCCGCTCTGCCGTAAAAAGCGGGGGCGTATTATTACCGTTTCTTCGGTATCGGGAATCATGGGAAACAGAGGGCAGGTAAATTACAGCGCCGCAAAAGCCGGTATTATCGGCGCGACAAAAGCCCTGGCGGTGGAGCTTGCAAGCCGTTCCATAACGGTAAACTGTATCGCGCCGGGTATCATCGAAACCGAAATGATCCGCGACGTGCCAATGGATATAGTCCTTCCGTCAATTCCCATGGGCCGTACCGGAAAGCCTGAAGAGGTCGCGGCTTTGGCGGTGTTTCTTCTTTCAGAGTCCGCTTCATATATAACGCGGCAGGTAATTTCGGTAAACGGAGGAATGGTGTGAAACCGCATTTCACATTCGATTATACGGCGCGGCTTAAGACCGCGCTAAATAGAGGTTAGTATGAAAAAACGTGTGGTTATTACAGGCGGTTCGATAGTCAGTTCATTGGGCAACGAATGGCCGGATATATTGGCGAAACTGAAAGCGGGAAAGAACCGCGTCCGACGTATGGATGATTGGGACAGATACACCCGCATGAATACGAGGCTTGCCGCTCCCGTTGATTTTACCATGCCGGACTACCCGCGCAAGAAGATCCGCGGGCTTGGCAGAGTCGCGCAACTCGCGCTGGTTTCCGCGGACAGGGCGTTGGCTCACGCGGGGATAAACCCCGACGATCCCGAACTGAAAAAGGGACGATGCGGCGTCGCCTTCGGTTCCTCCATGGGCAGTATCGATTCCCTCATGGATTTTTACAGTATGCTTGTTTTAAACGATCTGACCAATATGAGCGCCACGACCTACATCAAAGCGATGCCCCAAACCTGCGCCGCGAATATCGGCGTATTTTTCGGTCTGACGGGAAGAATCATTACGACCAACACCGCCTGCACGTCAAGCAGTCAGGCGATTGGTTTCGCTTATGAGACAATAAAGCAGGGTATTCAGGACATTATGTTCGCGGGCGGCGCGGAGGAATTAAGCGCCGCCGACGCCGCGGTCTTTGACACACTTTTCGCGGCAAGCTCCAAGAATGACAGCCCGGAAAAAACTCCTGCCGCTTATGACAAAAACCGCGACGGTCTTGTTATCGGTGAGGGGGCGGGAACATTGATCCTGGAAGAGTATGAACACGCGGTAAAACGCGGAGCAAAAATAATCGCGGAAATCGTTGGATTCGGGACCAACGCCGACGGTACTCACATTACCCAGCCGAATCGCCCCACCATGGGCATCGCCATGAAGCTTGCGCTGGAAGACGCTGAGTTAGACCCGGCTTTAATTTCCTATGTGAATACCCACGGAACCGCCACCGATACGGGCGATATCGCGGAAAGCTGGGCTACGGCGGATATCTTCCAAAGACCCGTTCCGGTAAGCACGTTAAAGAGTTACATAGGACATACTTTGGGAGCCTGCGGGGTTATTGAAGCGTGGATTGCCATTAACATGATGAGGGAAAAATGGTTCTGCCCCAACCTTAACCTTGAGGAACTGGATCCTCGCTGCGGACCGCTTGATTATATCACCGGAAACGGAAGAGAAATTGACGGGGAATATATTATGTCAAATAATTTCGCGTTTGGAGGAGTTAATACTTCCCTTATATTTAGGAAAATATAAGGGAAGTATGAGTTTAACGGATATTCTTGAAGATGACTTTCCGTTAGTTTATCGAATTATTTATCAACGATCGTAAGCCAAAGATCATTGCGGCCGCCCGAAGCTTTAACGTTAAATGGAATGTCTTCCAATGATTGAACGGCAACCCATCTGAATTCATTCAGTTTGTCCTTCCATACCGTATCTACTTCATCAGGTGAATATCTAGCCCACCCCCATAATATTGCCGAAGCCACCGCGCCTGCGTCCACTTCGGTACTGCCGACTCTTTTAGCTCCCATTATAACCCATCGGCCGTTCTTTTGATCGTATCCCCATATATTAAACAAAAGATTCTGTTTTTTTGTCCCATTTTCTACCATAAGACTTTCTTTATATTTGCCCTTGCCGGGTTTTTCCCATAAATCCAGCACGATTGAAGACTTTATATCAAATACAGGAGCTTCATTTCCCTGCTGGGTTACCGCCGCGGCATTTTTTTCAAGGATTATAATAATAAGGTCATTACTGTCGGTTGCGGTTTGCGCATCAAACTTTGTACCGGACGGTGAATTAACCGCAAACCATCTGTAATTTTTTATACTCACGCCCTTGGTTAACTTAGCCTGGTCAGAATCCGAATGATACTTTAATATCGATGTCCCGATTTGCGTCCATGTGCTTTTTTTCTCATCATAGCCATACACATTGAACGTAATATTCTGGAATAATGCGGCGTTTTTAAACCTGATATTGTCCCTATACTTACCTTTGCCTCCGTTACTCCATAAGTCTAAAACAACCGAAGGCTGTTGGTCGAATGCCGGAGCCGTGTCAGAGTTGACCTGGGCATAAACTCCTGTAACAGATAAAAAAAAGACGGTTACGAATAAGAGAACCAAGTACACAAAACTTGTTTTTTTCATAAAATTTTCTCCTGAGTATAATTATTGCTATTACAAGCAATTAAGTTATAAGAAGCGATAAAAGCTCCCAATTACATTAAATTAGACCTTAATTTTACCTTTTTGTCAATATATAGAACGTTTGACAATCAAACTCACAAAGCGGACTTCTTCAAAGGCATGCGGTTTAAAAAAAATACTTGCCTAATGCGCCTTTTTCTCTTAAAAATCGGTTTATTGGCAAATGCGGAACATGCCCCTTGCTATAATGACTGTTTTTGTATATATTTATTAAAATTAGGGAGTAGGTAATAAAAATGTCCAAACACATTCCGCTTTCAGAATTAAAATTTAATTCACGCGAGCCGTCTTCGGTTGTGTGTTACAGGGGCGTATGGGGCGATAATGACCATAAAACATGGGAAGAATTTTTAGAAGCCACAAGTATTCTCCGCGGGCAGATAGGAATTACAGGCGGCGATAAATGGCTCCTCCACAGCGAGGACTGTTGGTACTTTCTTCTCGCGTTTACGGCTTTGCTTCAATGCAAAAAAGAAGTAATGCTAACGGCAAATATAAGTCCCGCTTATCTTGCCGAAATCAAAGGCGATTCGCCTTTCCTTACGGATCAGGTTTTCTCTAATTATGAAAATACCTTCCATATTCCTACCCTCATAAATGAAAAAAAAGAAAACCCTACTCCCCGTGATATTCCGCCGATAAACACCGAGGAAGCGTACGTTGTTTTTTGGACCTCGGGAACCACCGGAAAACCAAAACCCATAAAACAGCGCCTTAAGGAATTTGAAATCGACAACCAAAATATTCTTTCAAAGTGGGGAGAATTGTTCTATCCCCGTAAGGTGTGTTCCACGGTGAGCCAGCACCATATTTACGGATTTCTTTTTTCGATACTCCTGCCCTTTACTTCCGGAATACCATTCAGAAGTGAAATGATACATGTTTCGGAGGAATTAGAAAAATTTTCCGATACGGAATATTTTATCATCACCGTTCCGGCGTTTCTTAAACGCGCGGTTGAAGTTGAAACCCCGTTAAGCCTCCGTCTAAAGTCACCCTGTATCCTTGCTTCCGGCGGCTTTCTTTTTCCGGATGTAGCGCAAAAAACCTTCGAGGTTTTCGGAGTCTGGCCGCTTGAAATGTACGGCAGTACCGAAACTTCCGGTGTCGCATGGAGACAGCAAAGCGCTGGTCCGCCATGGACGCCGTTCGGAAACGCCGAGTTGCGGGTAAATGAAGACGGTTGTCTGGTAGTTAAATCCGATTATATTAAGGAGCCGTCCGGCATTTTTGAAACTTCAGACCTGGTAAAGATGCTCCCCGACGGACGGTTTATTTTAATGGGACGCTTGGATTCGGTGGTTAAAATCGAGGGGAAACGCATTTCCCTTCCCGAAGTCGAAAATCGCATTATGGAGTCAGGTCTTGTTTCGGAAGTATGCGTAATCGCGTTGGAAGATGTCCGCCAGTACCTTGCCGCCGCATTGGTCTTTAATCCGCAAGGGAAGGAAAAGTTCGCGGGGCTTGAAAAAAACGAGATCAATAAATTCTGGCGGGAATACCTGTTAAAATACTTTGAAAATACCGTTACCCCTAAAAAATGGCGTTACCTTGAATCGCTTCCCGTTGACGCCCAGGGGAAAAAGAAGAAAGAGGATATTGAAATGCTTTTTACGGAAGAAGGTCAAAACTAAACTCGCCTTCGGGGAGTTAATACTTCATTATATTTAGGATTATGTTATGGGTAAGGAAATACTTGAGATTGGCAAGGATCGGCTTGATATTGAAACACTTGCCGCGGCTGCAAAAAAACAAATTGAAGTACGTTTATGCGACAGCGCCGAATTTGAAACAAAGATAAAAAAGGGAGCGGCTTTTCTTGATGAGGCTTTGACAAAACACGGCGGAATCTACGGCGTTACCACGGGTTACGGAGACTCATGCTCGGAGACGGTCAAACAGGAACAATACCGACAATTGCCTATCAATTTAACGCGGTTCCACGGTTGCGGCATGGGGGATTATTTTGACGAGGAAGCGGTCAGGGCGTTGATGATCGTAAGACTCAATACGCTTGCTATGGGTTATTCCGGCGTAAGCATGGAACTTCTGCGTTATATTGAATTTTTTATCGAGCACGACATCCTTCCCCTTGTACCGCAGGAAGGCTCCGTAGGAGCGTCGGGCGATCTCACCCCCCTTTCATATCTCGCGGGCGCGTTAATCGGAGAACGGCAGGTTCGTTATAAGGACAAAGTCCGCCCCTCCCGTGAAGTGCTTAAGGAACTCCGCAAGGCTCCATATCAATTCCGTCCCAAAGAAGCCATCGCCATAATGAACGGAACCGCGGTGATGAACGCTGTCGCCGCTCTCGCTTTTTCCGACGCTGAGTACCTGACTGACCTAGCCTGCCGAATAACAGCGATGAATTCCATCGCGCTCAAGGGCAACGCGTATCACTTTAACAAACGGGTTTTTGAGTTAAAGCCCCATTCGGGACAGGCTTTAGCAGCCGATAAAATACGCGTCGCTCTGCCCGAGGAAAATCAAGGCGCGCTTGCCGCCCCGGCGCGGATTCAAGACCCCTACTCTATTCGTTGCGCGCCCCATATAATCGGTCTGTTCTACGATATGCGCGACACCCTTCGCGATTTTATCGAGACCGAAATGAACAGCGCCAACGATAATCCCCTAATTGATCCGGAAACCCAATCCGTATACCACTGCGGACATTTTTACGGCGGACACATCTGCTTCGCGATGGACTCGCTTAAAAACATCGTCGCGAATATAGCGGATCTTTTGGACAGACAGCTTGCCCTGATCGTGGATACCAAATACAACAGGGGGCTTCCGCCAAACCTCACGGGTACGCGCGGAGCCATATCGTGCAATCACGGATTTAAAGCCGTGCAGATTGCGGTTTCTTCATGGACTGCCGAGGCTTTGAAAAACACGATGCCCATGAGCGTATTCTCCCGTTCTACCGAATGTCATAATCAGGACAAGGTTAGCATGGGTACTATCGCCGCGCGCGATTGCGTCCGAATCAACAAACTGACGGCGCAGGTAATCGCCGCGATGCTATTGGCCGCTTTTCAGGCTTTCAATCTGCGGCTGAAAAAAGGCGAACTTAAATTAAGCGACCTGGGACAGACGGAAAAAACATACAACGAAATCGCCGCTTTTTTTAAGCCGCTTGAAGACGACCGCCCGTTGGAGGACGATCTGCGTAAGACATTAAAATTAATCGAGGAACGGCATTTTTGCCTATGCCCATGAAATTAAAACTTATTTATCCCAAGTGGAACAAACTTCCCGGACAGACTACTTTTAATCTGCCTCCCCACGGACCCGTGGTATTTGCCGCCGCCCTTCCCGATTACGTGGACGTGGTTTTTACCGATGAAAATGTCCAGACCATCGACTTTGATGAAGACTGCGATCTTGTCGCAATTTCAATGATGCTCAGTACTCAGGTAAAGCGGGGCTGGGCTATAGCGGATGAATACCGTAAAAGGGGCAAGCAGGTCATTTTTGGCGGCATTGCCGTCATGCTACACGCCGAAGAAACGCTTCCCCACGCCGACTCTGTGTTTCTGGGCGAGGCTGAAACCCGCATGACGGAGGTTATTACCGACTGGAGCGAGGGCCGCCTGCAACAGGTGTACAACTATATGCCCCAACAGCCGCCGGTTGAAGCAATAGGTTCGGCAAGAAGGGATCTGTACCGGCGTGAATTGTACAACCACAAAGGCGTTCAAATGGTAGACCTGTTCCACGCCTCAAGAGGCTGTCGTTTTAGCTGTTACCCCTGCGCCGTCCCCTACATGGGAGGCCGCTCATTCCGCCCCCGTCCCATGGACAAAGTAATCGAGGAACTCTGTTCCATAGAAAATAACCGTCTCTTTATCGTGGACAATTCCCTCGCGCAGGACAAAAAATGGGAAATGGATCTGTTCCGTGAAATGATACCGCTTAAAAAGAAATGGATCAGCCACACCATCGAAGACGACCCGAAAGTGCTGGAACTCGCCGCCAGCGCCGGGGCATGGTATGTGTATCAGGCCATTTATGACACGTCGGATTACATAAAAGAAAGGGTTAAGCGTTACCACGACCACGGCATCGGCGTAGAGGGTACGATTCTTTTGGGACTGGACAATCAAACCGAAGACGACATCAAGCGGTTGATTGATTTCCTTTTACAGATACAGCTTGATTTGGCTGAATTTACAGTCCTGACTCCCTTCCCCCATACCAAAGCATGGGACGACCTCGCGCGTCAGGGGCGTATTTTTGATCTCGACTGGGATCATTTTAACGCGGGGCAGGTGGTATTTACCCCTAAAAACATTAGCGCGGAACGTCTTCAGGAACTTTACGATTACGCGTGGAAAACTTTTTATCAGGATGAATCACAGGAAGAAAAAATGTTTCACTTGCTTTACACGGTAGTAAACCGCGAGATGGAAGACGGAACCTACCGTCCGCGGAACAGGCGGCTTATACATAAATCATTCGGAAGGGATGTAAGAAACTAAACATGCGCGTACCTGAAAAATATTACGATGAGGTTTTTGATTTTAAAGGGCAATGGGATATGTTTTCCCGCTGCGGTCTTAAAATTATTAATAAAGAAAAAACCATTGTAATTGTTACGGAGCTTTATCAGGATAACCCCGGAACCTCGATTACCGCCGCTGGAAAAAGCCTCGCGGAGCAGATCTGCCAAAGCAAGGGATTAAACTTAAATGAAATCATGTACCTTGAATGCAACCCCGACACCGGCTCAAAACTTTCCTTTTACGACGAAGAATTTTTTGAAGTAAAATTTTCAGGCGAACCGGTTTACCGTCAACTCTCTACCGATGAAATTAAGGAATTATTCGGTCTTCCAGAAGGGGCTAACTAAATCTACCAAATCCTGTACCGTGCGGGCTTCTTTAAAAAGGGAAGGATCGATCTTTTTACCCAGATAATCGCTTAAGCTCAGTATCAGGTCAACCATATCAAGCGAATCCAACTGGAGATCCTTATCCAAACATTTTTCAACGCTAATTGACTCGGCATCCAACTCAAATAGGGAGCTCATTAATTCCTTTAACTTTTCATAAATAACAATTTTGTCCATAATAATACGCCTACTATTTATAAAATATTACCGGAATGGCCGTTTTTTGTCAATTACCTATCGCCGTTAAAATATCGGAGCTATTTAAAATAAACCCCTTCTTCAAAAGGATGGTAATTATTTCTTCTACGGTGTCGGGAATCCACGAACGGTCAAAAACGCCGCGGGGATTTTTTGCAAGTTGCGCTTCCGTTATAATGCCGGAACCCCTAGCGTCATGAAGCAAAACAAGACCCCCGCCCTGTTTTTCAACTTTTTTGACAACTTGTCTTATAACATTACCCTTTTTTGTCCCGTCAATAACGGCGTCATACACCCTGACAGTACTTAGAACAATTTTATAATCTTCGTCGTAAATAATCTTTTCCTGTGCGGAACTGTAAAAACCTCCGTGGGGCCTGTATAGTTTGGGATTCATGTCGAATCCCAGAACCCCGGAAATCGCTTCACCGCCCCTTACAAGATTATCTCTAAATTGGGCATAGTTCATTTCGCCGGCCAATATATCCGAGTAGCCGTGATTCGCGATATAATGCCCGTCATTATAAATGCGTCTGACAAGATCGGGATACCGTTCTACATTTTCACCTAACAGACAGAATATAGCCTTAATTTGATATTTTTTAAGCACGTCCAAAAGCCGTGCGGTTGAATCGCCCTGCGCGTTGGGACCGTCATCAAAACTGAAGTAAACTATTGATTTAGGAATGTGGAGAGCCTCATTGTTGCTGTTAATGGTCTTGCAGGAAGAGACAAGAACAATCGGGAGAATCAGCGCAAGTAGCGGCGCATGTAGCGGCGCAAATAGCGGCGTAAATTTATTTTTCATCGTTTTCTCCTTCCCTATCTATTGATTCGTCCATTACAGACGCGTCTTTCGCGGGAAATATAAAAGCCGCCATTTCCCTCGTTATAGCCCGTACCGCTTTGGGCGCGCTAAGATCACGGTATTTTTCGGGACTAATTTCAGGACCCATGTTGAGATTATAGACCCAGCGGTTACGCGTATTAAAACTAAACATTGGATCTTTTTTACCCAGGCCATATTTATCCGTACCTCCTATATGAATAGGAACAATATTATAGCCCGAATACAGGGCGACTCGGGCGGATCCCTTCTTGAGAATTATTTTTCCCGATCTGCGAGTTCTTGTTCCTTCCGGAAAAATGATTAAGCAGTTTCCCTGTTTTAACGATTCGGCGCAAGAACGCAGAACGCTATCAAGATCAAGGGAATTGAGTATATAGAGTTGGCGTACTATTTCTTTTACAATAAAAATATCACCCACATATCCGTTTACAATACAGTCGGCGTTGGGGATAAGGGAGATAAGTATAACAACGTCAATAAGGGACGGATGATTGGCGACTATAATCTTTGACGAAAGATTCCGGTATTTTTCCCGGTCATCTATTTTCAGATTTACAATTCCGATGAAATGCATAATAAAAACAAACAATCTAAAAGTGGATGAAACAAGACGCCTTCCGTATTTTCTAAACCGTTCCCTGGGATGAAGCACAAGACGCATAATAGGAAATGCAATTGTAACCAGAACCAGAGAACCCAAGCCAAACATAAAAAACGAAAACAATTTAGCCGCTATGCGGTAAATATAGAGCGGCCGATTTTTTACAGGAGGCATATCAGGGGGAAACATGTATTTTTCCGTTAAGAAGGAGCCGCCTTAGAAAATCAAGCGGGCGATCCAAAGAGTTGTCCGAAGGGCTATCCCCTGGACCGTCCTCTTCCGCCATGAGCGACGATAAGGGAACGGAGAGGGATTGGGGTTCCCGCGTCAAAAGAAAAGCGAACGCCAGAGGAGGACATTGGGTTTTATCGTCGGTCTGATCGGTTTCGCCCATTCGGTTCTCCTCACAAGTTTTAAACAGACTCATATATTCCGGCGGCGGTTGTTCATCGGCATATATAAAAATAAGTTCCTCCTGAGCGCCGGACAGAAACGCCGCCTGCGCCGCCGCAAGAGTCGCCGCAAAAGAATTATTCCCCGGATAGACGCATGAGTATCCCCCCTTGAGACCCAGCGCTATGGAAGCCAAAGCCGCCGGAGCGTTAAAAACTGAAAGCGAAAAAGCCGCGGGGCTAAGGCTTTTTTCTTCTATCAACATTTTATTAATCTGATACTGCCGTGAAAGCTCTCCCCGGAATGAGACGAAAAACATTTTTGTATCTTCTTTAACGGGTAATAGGTCATGAACAACCTGAACCGTCATTCTGGAAATTTGGCTTAACCGGCGGCGGAATAGTGAATCGGTAAAAGTAATTTCCGGCCCCTTCGACGCGGAAGATATTTCACGTTTGCCCAGCGCCCACTCGTCCCATTCACCGGAGTTTTCTATTCCGGGAGCCCATGCGCAAAGGCGTGTAATGTACGGAGGGCTCACGGTTTGCTCCGACAGCATAAAAGCGAATAATCGTTGGAACCTAAATTATGTTTCGCGTCAACAATTTCAAAGCCCGCCTTTTCTACAGCCTGCGCAAGTTCCCCATAGCGGTACATTTTACTGTTTCCGTTCGCCATACATGTAAAATAAAGGGATGTCGCTTGAAGCGAAAAAGAAGCGGCCTCAAAACGCTGTTTGTCCCAAAACGGTTCAAGAATATATACATACGCGGACCCCGCCGCGGGACGCACTTTTTCCATAATAAGAGTAACTTCATCAAGGGAAAAACAATCCAGAAACTGGCTCATCCAAATAATGTCCGCGCCTGAAGGAATGGCGGTTTTTTTATCCAGAACATTACAGGCCTGGGTTTTTATTCTGTCTGAAAAACCGGCTTGCGCTATTTTCTGTTCCGCCGCCTGAGTCTGTCCGGGAAGGTCAACAATGGTCACCTCCACATTTGGATCATGGCGGCAACAGCAGACGGCCCACTTGGCGGTATTCCCGCCTATGTCGATAATTTTTTTCGGTTTATGGGAAAAGACAACGGGGATGGCTTCTTCAAAGCCTATATCGGAATAAAAATGATCAAAGGCAAACCAGCTCTCCTTTACCTTTTCCGGCAAAGTTGAAAGAACCTCATAAATGGTTTTTCCCTCATGTCCGAAGACCTCGAGTCCCAGAGGTTTTCCTTCTTTTATTGAACGGTTAAGTTCAAAGGCTCCCTTATAACAAACGTCATTTACAAAATTTAAATTCACCCGGGTCATTTCATCTTCCAGTAGAAACCAGCCTGTCTTTCCCAAAATAAAAAGGGTTTCTCCGTCCTTATCCGGCGAAGTTTCAGGAAGTATTTTTACCAGATTCATACCCAAGGCGATTTCCAAAAGCACCTTAGCGCCATAAAGGGAAATTCCCGTCTTTTGCGCGGTCTTATCAAGGCTAATCCCCTCTTCGCCGGAATCGGAAACAGCCTTAAGCAGTCCGGTTTCCAAAAGCGCTTTTACGGCTTGAAAAGTAAGGGGGGCAAAGGCGATCTTTTGCGCCTCGAATTTCGCGTCTATCGCCCTAATGGAGTCTTTTGTGTAGTTTTTTAGCGCAGATTCCGGCACATTCATTTTATATTTACTAAATATATCAATAATAAAAATGTCTGTCAAATAACCTAAAATTAGTAAATTCGTGCTAAAGTACGATTTTTTGTACTATTCCAAAATTTTGAAATATACGTTATAATTAAATATCAGGAGTGATCAATATTATGAAAATGTTAAAAGGTAGATTATTAATTGCCGCAATCATTTTTACCGTAATTGCGGTTATGGGTTACGCCCAAGTTAACAAGGATGAATTACAGGATCTTCCGCCTGTGGTATTTATTAATTATGAAGGTCCTCACACCCGTGTGGATACAAGGGAAGAGATAAGGCAGATTGGGGTCGGGTTGGGTCGTCTTATTTCCGGCAGAACCGATGCCGGAACATCAAACAGATACTTTGTAATTCACTGCGTATCAGGCGCGGAAGGAAATAAGATTGACGCCGATGTTTTAGGTCTTGGCGTAGATACGGGCGTAGATCATATAAGAAACCTGCGCGTTATTATTCAGGGCTATCTGCAAACAACGTATGAATATTCGGAAAGAGACGCGGCGTTATTGGCCGAATATATAACCATTTATAACGCCGTATACCGGGGAAACTGGGATTATTTTACAGACCGATATAAAACTCTGGTAATGAACAACCTTACCAAAGACAAGGTGGGGCTTTCCATCCGTTATGACGAGTGGCCCGGCAGAACCTTAATGGTTATCCCCCTTGGAATCGGCGGTTTAAGCGCCGTTGATACAAGCACCCTTACCGATAAAAAAGTTATTGAAGAAATGAGAAAGGAAGACGATCAGGGAATTCCTCAGCGTAAAGAAATGGTCACTTTGCTGGAACGTGAAGCCGATAAAGCCGAACAGCAGGCGAAGACCCAGCGCGAATCAATTAGGGAAGAAGAAAAACAAATAGCGGAAGAAAGGCAGAAAGTACAGGAAGATCAACAACAGGGTAAAATCACTCAGGAAGAAGCTAAAAAAGCGGATGAAGCGTTAACCAAGAGAGAAGAAGCTGTTGAACAACAAAAAGAAGAAGTAAAAAAACTTGAAGATACCGCCGAGAAGAAAACTGAAGAAGCCCAGCAGCAACGTCAGGAAATCGCGAAAGATCAACAGGCCGCCATCGCCAAGGAAGAAATCGGCATTTACGGCATAACAATAGAAACAACAAACCCGGTCGCAATGGGAAGTATTGTCCGCATGGATCCGGCTGACGGAAAAGTAACTAAAAAATCGCCTCTTAATTTGGTCCACTCCAGAACGGCGGCGATTGTAGGCGGACGAATCCTCGCCATCGCCGGTGAGAATAAAGGCAAGGGCGCGGTACGCCTTGTCGAGATAAATCCGACAAGCCTTGAAATGGCAAGACAGGGCAATGACGACATCAAGGCGGGAAGCCTGTTATGGGTAAACGGAAACGATCTTTACGCGATAGTAGTAATTGATCTTAAGAAAAATAAATTTTGCCTTGGACGCTTTAACACAAATCTTGAATTACAGGTAAAATCAAGCGTTAATGTACATCCCGACAGTTCCGTAACAATACAGCAGGGACTGCTCTTAACCCAGCGTGAAGACGGTTCTGCTTTACTGCTAAATCCCGCGGATTTAACCGAAAATTTAGTTAAAGCGGCAACGCCCGCCAAATAATTAATTGCCGTAAATGTGTTCAAAGCCGTGGAGAAGATCCACGGCTTTTTCTTTACAGCTTCCGCAGACCGTGCCGATTTTTGTCGCCTGTTGAAGCTGTTCCCAGTTTCTCGCCCCGTTATGAAAAGCGTCCTCTATGTCTTTGTCCGTAATGCCCAAACAATGACAGATAACAACGGTTTCCTCAACATAAAGCCCGGGTCGTCCCGTCTTTGAAAGATAATCGTCTATCGCCGCGCGAAGGGCTTTGTCGCCCAATACAGAGCAGTGTATTTTGAAACTTGGAAGCCCTCCAAGTTTTGCCACAAGGTCTTCCGGCCGTATTTTATAGGCGTCTTCCAGTTTCATTCCCTTGATAGTCTCCGAAAGCATACTGGTGGAGGCGATTGCGCTCGCGCAACCGTAGGTTTTCCAGCGTACGTCCGTAATAACGTCGTCTTTTATTTTTAAGAGCATCAACATTTGATCGCCGCATTTTATATTTCCGGTCTGCCCTTTCGCGTCCGGCGCAAAAACAGCCTCGTCTTCAAGAAGCACATTGCGCGGATTTGTAAAATGCTCCTTAACCGTATCAGAGTATAACCAGTCCGACATATCTCCCTTCCTGTTTAAGTATCCGCCAAGGTTGACATCGCGCGAAGCCGCGCGATAATCGGCGGAAGTACTTCTATTATATAATCAATATCGCTTTCTGTAATACCCCACCCCAGGCTGAAACGAATAGAGCCGTGCGCAAGTTCCGGCCCGACTCCCGTGGCGAGAAGCACGTGCGAAGGCTCAAGGCTTCCGGACGCGCAGGCCGATCCTGTGGACGCTTCAATTCCCTGTATATCCATGGAAAGTAGTATCGACTCCCCCTCCGCGCCGGGGAAGGAAATATTCAACGTATTCGGCAGAATATCCTTCGGGTGGCCGTTTATTTTTATGTTCGGAATTTTTTCCGTAAGCCCCTTGCGCAGTTTATCGCGCAATACGGAAATTTTCCTACCGTACTCTTCAACCTCGCCCGCCGCAAGTTCCGCCGCTTTTCCAAAGCCTAGGATTCCCATATTGTTGTAAGTTCCCGCCCTTAAACCGTCTTCCTGATGGCCGCCGTGTACCAGCGGGAAAAGCGGAGCGCCCTTCTTTACATATAACGCCCCCACTCCTTTCGGGCCGTAAATTTTATGCGCCGATACGGTAAGGTAATCCACTCCAAGTTCTTCCACATTTATTGGAACTTTTCCTATGGCCTGCACAGCGTCTATGTGCATAAAAGCGCCGGTCTTTTGGACAAGAGCGGTAATTTCCTTAATATCCTGTATCGTGCCGATTTCATTGTTAGCCGCCATTACGGATACAAATAATGTTTTATTATTAAGCGCCTTTTCAAGTTCGTTAATTTTAAGTTTTCCGTATTCATCAACGGGCAGAATGGTAACCTTAAACCCCGAATTTTTTAAGTCCAGCGCCGAATTCATCACGCACGGATGCTCGATAGCCGTAGTAATAAATTCATCGCGGCCTTTTGAGGCGGAAGCGTCAATTAACCGGCGCATCGTTTGAAAGACGGTATTGTTGGACTCCGAACCGCCCGACGTGAAAACGATTGTCCCGTCTTTTGCGCCAATAAGAGTTTTCACGGCGTTTCTTGCCTGTTCTACCCTAGCGTGAGCCAATCTTCCGGACGCGTGCATACTGGAAGCGTTTCCGAATATTTCCAGATCGTCCGTTATCGCGGCCTTTACCTCCGGCCTTAATGGAGTTGTCGCGTTGTAATCGATGTATACCTTTCTCATTTTTTTTCTTTTAATTCCTTTACTACCTCGTTAAGACGTTTGTTAAGAGTGGCGATTGTCCGCTCTAACCTTGTTTTTTCTTTTTCCAATAATACAACAGGATCATCTTCTTTGTTTTTATTACGCACCTGAATTTTAACGCTGTCGGGACTCTTGCCCTTAATAAGGGCTTTCTCGGCGGCTTTTCGTTCGTCTCCGTCGCGGATACCGGCAAGGAAGCGCATATTGTCCGCGCCTACTTCCGGCGCGATATCGTACTCGAACATTTTTATCGCCATGTTGGCGGCCGTTCTTGGAATACGCAACATTCTGTCAACATAGTCTTCAAAACGCACGCCGATTTTCACGCAAAGATCATGCGCCTTTAGCAGATGTTTTCCCATTTCTTTTACAAGCTCGCCGTTGTTTTTTAAATACTTGTCGCGGATCATATCCGTCAATTTTAAAAGCTCAGGCGAAACGGAAAAAACGTCATTGTAGATTTTTTTCTTTTCCGCCTTTTCAAGCAGTTCGTGGAAAATCGCCCAAAACTCGGTGTTATGCGCTCTTGGCGAAAGTTTTCCCCCGTGGGCGCAGGCGTGCAGATGATGGGCGTATTCATGTATCGCCGTATAGAGCATTAAATTCTGTCCCGTATCGTCAGGCTGGAAATTGCGGTTATGAATTATTATTTCTCTTGATACCGGCTTGTAAAGTCCGTTTACCTTCTTGCTTTTCTTTCCGGAAAAAATCAGAGAGAACTCAAGCGGCGCGTCTTCGATTGCCAGTAATTTTTGTTTTACTTTGTCCTGATTCACAAACCGCCCTCCTCTATTTTTTCCATGGCAAGCGCCGCAGCCGCAGTACATGCGGTCTCCGTACGCAGGGAGCGCTCCCCTATGGACAGCCGTAAAAATCCCGTTTTTTCAAACAAATCCCGCTCCCTGTCCGACCAGCCCCTCTCGGGACCTACGGCGACCACTATCGGCCTGGATGTCACTGAAAGGTTAAAAAAAGAACCTTCAGGTCGCACATTATCGGCCGCAATCAACTGGGGGATACGGTTATTGTCCGTCTTCTCCCACGGATAATCTTTCAGCCACGCTTCAATATTATCATAAATTTTAAATTCAGGAATCCTCGTATCGCGGGCCTGAACCGCTCCTTCTATAAAAGCGGCCTGCGCCCCTCCGTTTAACAATAATTTTGTGTCTCGGTAACTCTTTTCCCCCATATCAGCCGCCACAAGATCAACCGCCGACACCCCGATACTGGAAAGGTCCCTGAATATACGGCGAAGCTGTATCGGGCGCACAAAAGAGACAGCCATCCTTAACCTTAGTCGCCTCGGAGGCGGATCCGCGACTTTTACGGTAACAAAAATCGAACCGTCCAAATTGATTTTCTCGATTCTCCCCGTCCCCCTCATTCCGCCGAGGATACCGGCCTCGAACTCATCGCCGGCTTTTTTATGTAATACTTTTAAAAGATGAATTGTACGTTCATCCCGACGGGGAAGATTGCGTCCCATTTCATGTTCTTCAAATAGTATGATGTTCACGATAATAGTATATCAAATATTAGCGTTTTAAATAAAGATGGTCGATATAAAAATATTTGCCGGTAATTTCATCATGCGTACCCTTTAATGCGCTTTGACGCTTAAATATAGCGGAAATATTTGTGGGTTTTGGAGTAGTTTTATTAAAAGTTTATCATTGCCCGCGCAAAGTAAAACTATATTTTAACGACATCAAAGCGCATATTATTTGGTAATATCATATAAAAGTTGTTATGCGAAGTACGGGCGTACACCATTATTTCATATTTATATTTTTTTATAACTTCTTAATACAACTATTATTATACCAATTATAAATATAAAAATACAATATATCCAAAATCGTATTTGTATTGCATTTGAATCCATAACAAGAAATGGAAAAAGAGCCGAAAAAGCATTTGCAGTTCCGTGTGATACAAGACCGGATAATAAACGCTTGCCAGACATTTTTATAATCCATTCAAAAATGTATGAATACCCTATTGTTAATAAAGTAAAGCCAAAAAAGTTCATATATACCTGTGTTGAGCCTGGTATAAACCATAATGGAATATGCCAAATTGCCCATATAATACCAAAAATAAATGGGCTAACAATTATTCCATATCTTTTTTCTAAATACGGCATTATATAACCACGCCAGCCAATTTCCTCTTGACCGCCTCCTAAAAACATGCAAAAAATTATATAGATTGGAAACACAAAAAAATTTGGTAAATATGATGAAAACCTATCTTGACCGAAAAATTCCGGAATAATCCAAGCCAAGAAAGCAGGTATACCTAAAATAAGAAATATTGACAACCATACTTTCCAGCCGAATTTCAATGACAAAAATAACTTAAAATATTCCTTTATTGCACCTTTCCCATTTAAAGTATATAAGGAATAGCATACTCCTATTGTAGGACCAAATGCCCCTATAATTATTATTATGGGAGTTAAAATAGGTAGAATATCATTATTAATAGATATAATTCCATAACCATTAAGTATTAATGGTAAGAAAAACAGCCAAGACCATAAAATAGTCACTACAAAAAAGCGAATTGGAAATTTGTCATTCATATTATTCTTCATATTGATACTATAAAACAATACATATTTTTTCAATAGGCTAATTAAAAAATGCATATTTTTAATTCAAGTACCATTCCGGCGGAAACCGAGCCGCCGTAAGGCGGCGATGTTGTTACAGATTTGTTATGCGAAGTGGTGGCGTATTATTACCATATCGTGTCGTTTCCCATTCTGGAAATTGCTCGTTCATTTCTTTGAGAAAGCCTGAACCCATAGAAGTTGAAATTTCTCCATTATTTTGTGATAATAATGTTTGTTCGGTAATTATTTTTCCTTTCCATTTTGCAAGCATTTCAATAATGGCATATCCGCAACTAACTTCTTGTTTTATTGCCTGAATACCGGTTACAGAAACCGCCTGTGAATAATTGCTGTCTTGTAATAATCCTGAATAATCATCACTGGAATATACCCTAAAATCGGCGGGAAAACCTAAAAGGTCTGAACAAGCCATAAAACCAAGTACAAAGAGAACCGTGATTGTTAGTTGAAAATATAATAATCTTTTCGTAAGCACTTTAAACATTTATAACTCCAAAAACAGTTAATAATAGGATATATTGTCTTTATTGATTTAAGAATAAAAAACTACCAAGTTACAAGAATTTGATACTAGATTACAGTATTGATCTTCTTGTTTTTATGTTTTTGCAATAATTTATTTAATTCATCTGCCTCTTTTCGTATTCTTACAATATTTATAAAAATACCAAATGCATAAATAACGACTGCCATAATAACCAGATACCAAATCGGTACTGAGGAAAACCAATCGAAAATAAGTCCAAAAACAACAAGGACAACAACTATATAACTAACATCAAGTAAAAATTCCAAAATAGCGTAAGAACTCTCAAATTTTTTGGTCAAAATAAGGCCTAAATAAATAACTATGTTTGCCGCAAGTATCTCAAAAAACGTATTTATATAAATTGATTTGCCGCCAATGATTACAGCGAAAACGGCTAAAAGCATTAGTGTTGTACCTGTAGTAACCATAATATACATAATTGTTCTCTTAATTTTATTCATCATCTTGAAACTTCCTTTTTATATTGGCAAGATAATTTCTGTTAATATATACACAAGCGCCATTTGTCAATATAGCTTCCATACGGCTATTTAATAGTGGTTTGAATTTATCCACTTTATTTATATTTAAAATACAGTATTTACTTATCTGAGCGAAACCCTTATCTGATAATTTTTCATTTAGTTGAAATAAACGAAAATTTGTCTTATAACTTTCCTTTTCACAAAAAATAACTGCTAGTTTGTCTTTACTCTCAATATAATAAATATCGGAAACATTAATTTGTTTAATATTATCTTTAGAATAACATTCTATTTGTGTATCAAAAGTTTTCAAAAATGAGACAATATCATCAATGATTTTATTTTCCATTGGATATTTTATTATTATTTCAATATTTTCATGAGTCTCATCTTTCTCAAGTTTCAGAATCATACATTAATCTATATTAAGCTTACTGCTTTGTCTATAGCAATATAAATTTTATCTACCGGTTTAGTCACCATTTCGTATGACTATTTTACATATATTTTATTCATAAATCCATTTTTCCCACCAGTTTAGCCCGTATTTCGCCTAACAAATGTTATACGCAATACAGTCCTAAATCGGCTGGAAAATATATAATAAAGAATTATGTATTAATATATTGACAAAATATATTCTATAACGCATTATATTTATAGGAGTATGTTTTATGGAATATTTATTTATAATAATAGGGGGTGGAATAGGGGCATTATTAAGATATTTGTCAAATAATTTGATTAATTCGTCTTTTAAAATAAATTTTCCTTTAGGGACATTATTCGTTAATTGTATCGGGGCGTTATTGATAGGTTTTTTCATTAATATTTTTGATGAATATAATATAAATATGAAATATAAATTATTCACAATAACAGGTTTTTTAGGCGGTTATATAACGTTTTCAGCATATTCATTGGAAACGGTACAATATTTAAGTAATGGAAATATAAAACAGGCATTGTTAAATATATATTAAATAATATTGCGTGTATTTTATTTGTATTTATAGGGATTGGAATAAATAAAGTTATATTTAAATAAATATATTTCGTAAATATTATATATAAATAAGGAAATAAAATATAAAAATATAGTATATAAAGCAATGGTACCGCATATATAACTGGAGCGTTAAGCACGGTATCTAAAATATTGTATTATAAGTTGGATTTTTGTGTATTTTTTAGGAAAATATAAATAATTATTTATTTATATTGATTTTAATAAAGAAATAATATATATTAATTAATAGATTACCATATTATAGGAGTTTTATATGAAAATATTTAGTTTCTATATTATTTCCATAATTTGTTGTTTTACATTTTTTTCTTGTAATCTAATACCCCAAGTTGCAGTTCTTACTATTAAAAATTCTTCCGGAGAAGAAGTAAGGGATATTACCGTTTCTTATGAACATGCCAGTAAAGAGCAAATACAAACAATAAAAATAGACCGTTTATCTAATAATGAATATAAAACACTCAATTTGGAATTAACCGGTTCTTCAATGGCAATTGGGGCAGGAACGGTAGTAGTACAAGGTAATATTGAATATTACATAAATGATATTATATTTAATATGGTTAATGGAGATGGATATATTAATCTTTCATCCGGAGAATTTAAAACAATTATAACAATATATGAAAACGGCTGGCATGTAGCTAGAGAAAAATAATGGATAAGAATACAGAAAAATATAATGTTACATTAAAGGAATATTTGGATTTAGTTTCACCAGAGAATAAAAATCTTTATGAAGAATTGGCAAATACGGCAATTATTACAGGTTACACTCCTATTAGAGATAAAACGGGAATAATTTCAATATCATTCCGTAATAATAAAACTAAATTTACAATTATGAAATTTTCGGAAGATACCAAAGACGGATTTAAATTGAAATTTGCCGCAAATAAAAATTATTCAAAAATATTTGATGAAAGTATTAAACAATATGATCAATACTTAAGAGGTTTATATTCTGAAAAATGTAATTTAAAAAATGTAACATGTTTTGGTTGTAAAAAATGTAGTAATTTAAAAAAATCATTTTATACAATAAAATATGATGATGGCAGGAAATACAAGGTATGTGGAACTGTTGCTTTTGTATATATAAATCAAATATCAAGAAAAATTGTTGATGAAGCCGGAAAAATGATACAAATTCAACATAAAAAAATAATTGAATAATAATTATGTACATTCATAGCGTTATTTATAATACAATTTTAAAATTATTGTGAAAATAATAAAAACTAAATATTTAAAAATGATCAAAAATGTTCATTAATAATTATATAAAATATTATATAATTATTAATATCAAAGGAGTATATATGGTAAATGTGTGTTTTCAATGTGGAGAATATCGCGCGGATAAAGAAGTTGATATAAATAATAAAACCGCATTATGTCCTTTATGTGGGTATAAAAATAAGTTTCTACCGATGCCTTTATTTATTATCGGAGGGGCGAGCGGAACGGGAAAATCAACTATATTAAGGGAATTAATTGGAAATATGGATAATGTTATTTTGCTTGAAACCGATATTATATGGCAGGATGAATTTAATGAACCGGAAAATAATTATAGGAAATTTTTTGAAACATGGTTAAGAATAGCCAAAAATATATCACAATCGGGTAGACCAGTAGTATTATTCGGCGCCGGTTTTGGAGTTCCTGAGAATATAGAACCGTGTATAGAAAGAAGATATTTTTCCGGTATATATTATTTGAATATTTATTGTTCAGATGATGAATTGGAAAAAAGACTAATCAAACGTCCTCAATGGAGAAATTGCCAAAATAAGGAATTTATTGACAAACAAAAGGAATTTAATAATTGGGTTAAAAATTATGGAAAAAAAGGGACGTTAGAAATTGATTTAATAGACACAACGGATTTAACACTTGAAAAAACTGTAGAAAATGTTAAAATATGGGTTAATAAAAAATTAGAGAATAAATTATTATAAGTCCATATATTGATAAATTGTATAATTGTAAAGTATATGGAGTATTTTGGCTTTCGTTTATAATAGACGAAAAATATTAAGGGGGAACACAATGAAAAAAAATCTTTTTATTACCGCATTGATTTTATTATGCGCGCTAACCGTTTTTGCGCAAAATAACAGAAAAGATACGGAAAATCAAACACAAGGAGCAAACATGAAAAACATTTTAGTGGCGTATTTTTCCTGTACGGGCAATACTCGCTCTTTAGCGGAGCAAATAGCAAATACATCAAAGGCGGATTTATTTGAGATAAGACCGCAAATACCTTATTCTTCTGCGGATCTTAATTGGAGAAACAGTTCCAGCCGTTCCACTAAAGAACAAAATGACTTATCATCTCGTCCGGCCATTTCCGGTAATGTGGAAAATATGAAACAATACAACATTGTGTTTATAGGTTATCCAATCTGGTTTGGACAAGCGCCAAAAATTATATCCACATTTCTTGAAAGTTATGATTTTTCCGGTAAAACAATTATACCGTTCTGTACATCGGGAAGCAGTCCGATAGGTTCAAGCGCCTCCAATCTTCATAAACTTTGTTCAAATAATACGATTTGGCTTTCCGGTTCTCGTCTTGCGCATAATACTTCACGTTCGGAAATCGCAACATGGATAAACGGATTGGGTTTAAATATAAATTCAAAATAGGCGCAAAATAATATAACGAACAGATAACAACAAAAAGGAACGGTATAAACAATGAAAAAAGAAACCAAAGAAGAATATATTGAAAAAACAAAAGAACCTTTAAATAAAAAAGATGTTGAAGATGTTATCTTTGATAAAAAAATGGTAATTAAACAAATTAAAAATGAGGAAGATAAGAATAAATTTTTTGAGATATTTAGAGAAAGCTCAAAGTAATATAAATATTATTACGGATTATAAAATGTTAAATAAGTTTTCAAAAATATTTTTGGGTATAATTGTTATCGCTATATGTATTTTTATTTTATATCAATTATATTTTATGATATTATATATAAGACATTTTTCAAAATTTATAGAAGAAAATTATGAAAAGACAATGGTATGAAGACGCGTTAATTTATCACATTTATACGCTTTCGCTGGCGGAAGCGCCGTTTATAAACGATTATACCCTATCGGAACATAAATTCACCGAAATTGAAAAATGGATTCCGCATATAAAGGGCATGGGGTTCAATACGGTATTATTAGGTCCGGCGTTAAAATCGCATACACACGGATACGATGTAACGGATTATTTTGAGATCGATAACCGTATCGGGACTAATGATGAATTTAAATCATTGGTGAAAAAGTTTCATGATAACGAAATTCGTGTTTTATTGGACGGCGTTTTTAACCATTGCGGACGAGATTTTTTCGCGTTCCTGTCGCTTCGGCAAAACAACCGGGAATTTGCCGATTGGTTTAAAGGTATTGATTTTACCAGACAAAATCCTATGGGCGATCCGTTTACATACGACACATGGAACGGCTATTATGAACTGCCAAAATTCAATCTTAAAAATACCGCTGTAAAAAATTATCTGTTTAACGCAGTCAGGTTTTGGATTGACAGTTTCGACATCGACGGCATGAGGCTGGATTCGGCAGATGTCCTTGATTTTGATTTTATGGCTGAAATGCGCGGTATCACAGAAGAAAGAAAAAAGGATTTTTGGCTGATGGGGGAAGTCGTTCACGGTGATTATTCAAAATGGGTAAACACGCGCTTATTGCATAGTGTTACAAATTATGTTTTATTTAAAAGTTTGATTTCCAGCCATAATAACAAAAATTTATTTGAACTTGCCCATTGTTTAAAGAATTCTATTCCCGATAACGGATTGCCGTTATATTCATTTTTGGATAATCACGATCAGCCGCGTATAGCAAGTAACGTTTCTAATACGGCATACTTAAATACATTATACGCCCTGCTTTTTACTTTACCCGGTATTCCTTCCGTTTATTACGGCAGCGAATGGGAAATCAAAGGAATCAAGGAAAACGGCTCCGATAATGCCTTGCGCCCATATATTGATATAGAAAGCCGTTCCGCCAATAACACATGGTTGACAGGGCATATCAGCAAACTTATATCATTAAGGCAGAAAGAAAATGCGTTGAAATACGGCAATTATAAGCAAATCTATCTTGAATATAACCGTCCTTTTGTCTTTGAGCGTTCTTTAGAAAATGAGCGAATATTCGTAGCTGTTAATATCGCCGATAACGATGAAACAATAAATTTAAGCGCCCATAGTAATAATGGTTTTTTTGATCTTTTACATGAAGAGCATATCTATAATTCGCGTAATATTCAAATTAAGCCATACGGCGTACGGATTTTAAAGGAGGATAGCATATAATTTAAATAAACCTGCTCTTGAAGGGAAATGAAAAGAAACAGATTATTTGATATAATAAATATTAAAAATAAATTAATAAAAAGAACCAAATTAACGTTTTAAACGTCTAATATATAAGGAGATCGGGAAAAACTTGCTAAGGGGCGACGAAACATTGGAATATCTGGCGGAACAAGCGTCAAAGGGCAATGAGGAATGTTTTGTTATAATTTGCCGTACTTTGGAAAAGAAACTTTTTCGCGCGGCAAAAGGCGTTCTTGGCAATGAGGCTATGGCTTTAGATGCCGTGAGTGAAGCCGTTTTTCGCGCTTTTAAGGGTATAAAAAGGCTTCGGGAGCCAAAATATGTGGAAACATGGTTTGTCCGCATATTATTAAATGCCGCAAATGATATTTACAGGAGGCAAAAACATGAAATAGTTACGGAAAATGCGCCGGAAGGCGTATATTACGATCATCACGGTGAATTGGAATTCACACAGATGATTGAATCTCTGCAAGCCGAACTTCGTGAAATCATCAGCCTTAAATATTATTCCGGTTATACGTTAAATGAAATATCGGCTATATTAAATATACCGGAAGGTACCGTTAAAAGCCGCTTAAATAGGGCGCTCAATATATTGCGGTTGGAGGTTTTAGATGAATAAGGATTTATTCTTGAAGTGTATCGAGAATAACCGTGATTGTAACCGGGAACAACTTGATGTCGCCGTAAGCAGAGGATTACGCATGGCGAAAAATGACAGGATTGATACAAAAAAAATATTTATTCTTGCCGCCGCATGCGTATTTACTTTTGTGATATGTATCACTATTAATTTAATGCCGGTTTCAACGGTGGTTGAAAAATATTATCAGAACCGGCAAAAAATTATGCCGGGAAGTTCGGAAGTTTTAAGCGGCTATATCAAAGATATAACCATTAATCTTAAAAAATATTTAGGAGGAGAATAATGTTATTAATTATCGGGTTTTTGTTCATGCTTTTTATTTTTGCCGTTATCAGTATATTAACGGGCGCATATAGGGTATTTATCGATCTGCCGTCGGCTTTGTTGGTTCTTATTTCGCTGCTTTTTTTCTGTCTTGTATCAAAAAGCGGAAAAATAATCGGCAATTACATAAAAACGAGTTTCAAGAAGGAACATATTTACACGGTAACCGAACTTACGGCTCTTTCTACGGCGTTAAAAAACACAAACAAATTTATTCTTTCGGTAGGCGGATTTGGTTTTCTTTCGGGAGTGATAGCTTCTCTTATGTATCTGGATTTAAAGGACAGGCTGGGGCCTAACCTTGCGATCTCTTTAATAACATTAATGTATGCGATTACGATAAGCTGTTTTGCTTTATTTCCGACTCAGGCCTGGGCGGAGAATAAAATTAACGCGCTGAAGGATGACGCGTAAAGGGTATTTTTTAAGGGCGGTGAGCTTCACCGCCGTTTTAATAGCGTATACCTCTTTTAATCCGCCTGACAAGGGCCTCCGGTATGGCGTTAACAAGAAAAATGAACAGCCGGTTAATAAATCCGCTGGGAATGACTTCGGCTTTACGCCGAAACATTTTTTCAACGGCAATCCCGGCAAGGCGCTCAGGCGGTATGATAATACCCAAACGGATACCGAGTTTTATATAACGCGGCGACAAATTATACAGACCGGTTGCGGCGGCGCCGGGACAGATTGTGGTTATGCCGACACCCTGATCAAAGACCTCATTTCGCATGGAACGGGAAAAGCAGCGCAAAAAACTTTTGGTTGAACTGTACATCGTAATACCAGGCATCATCATTTGCGAAGCGATGGAAGATATATTTAAAATATAGCCTTTTCTGTTTTCCCGAATCATCTGTTCCGCAAAAAGTCGGCATAGCATAGCGGGGGTATGAATGTGCAGATTGATTATCATTTCTATTCGCTGAGGAACCGTTTTAACAATATCCTTAAAAAAGAAAATGCCCGCGTTGTTTATCAGTATTTCAACGATGATATCGTTAGCGGCGCAGTAATCGTACAGTTTTTTAGCGGCCCCGATTTCCGCCAAATCCATATACAACGGTATCGTGTTGACATGAAAAGCGGCTTTAATCTCTGCGGCGGCGCGGTTGAGATTTTCTTCCTCATTGCTGACCATAAGCAACGGATACCCGCGCCCCGCCAATTCTTTGCTTATCGCAAGACCGATGCCCGAACTCGCGCCGGTAACTAACGCATACGTAGTGTTTTCGCTCATACTTAACCGAATAAATTACCGCGATATATCCGCAATGCAGATTTCCGGGTGATGGTAGCGCGGCGTATTTTGTTTAACGCGCCCAAACGTAATCGAATTTAACGGACACCAGTTTAAACAGCCCTGACAGTGCTCGCATTTTGCTGAAAATACCGGACGACCGTCCCTCATTAAAATACCTGAAACGGGACAGAGTTTTTCGCAGATTCCGCAACCGTTGCAACTTTCGTTTACACGGTAATAATTGTAAAAAACTTTCAGTCCCACCAGCGAAAACAACATGGAAACAAAAGCCGAAAGCGGCCGGAAAGTGTTTATCCTGTTCAAGCGCCTTTCAATGACGCAGCGCGCCGCCTCTTCTGTTGTTTCCCTCTGCATTGCCAGCCGCCGCTGTGTCGTTTTTTCCTTAGGCGGGCCGAAAATGGCAATATAATTTTCTACGGCGGGAATCCGTCCGTAATATGCGGCTTTGATTTTTTTTCGTTTCAGGATGCGCCCGACCTCAGCGAGCGTCCCCCCCGGCGACGTTCCGAAAGTTACAAAAGACGCGATATACGGCGTTTTGAAAATAGCCCGCTTAATAAACTGCCTGACAATAATCGGCAGACCGTATGCGTAGGACGGGAAAAGCAGTACGACCGCCTCCGCTTCAAGAACAATTTCGCTTTTGTGCGCTTCAATGCCGATGTTAAACAGTTGGCATTTTTCAACGCCGATAATTTCCGCGACCCGCTTCGCCGACCATAAAGTGTTGCCCGTACCGCTAAAGTAGTAAATTTTTATCATCTGTCACTCACCTTTCATGCCGACAACATTTTTCACCTTGTTGTCCAGAACGTCCATCGCAAAATGAATGGAGTCGCCAATCGCCGCATCGATGTCGTCCTCTTCCACTCCCAGCGGCACGCAGCCCAGAGATTTATCGATGTATGTCAGCGCGCTTTGAATATCAATCAATCTCGGTATGTATAAGCCACCCTCAGCACCCGGCGCGCGCAACTGTTTCTCAACTATTTTTATCCCCATGTTAAAAAGCCAATTAGGAATGGTAAAAACTTTTCTTTTCGGCATTCCCATGTGCTTATGAACGATGGCAAGCATCTCCTTCCATGACATATTGTAGTAGCCGATAGGCCAGCACTGCCCTCCCTTTGTTTTTTCCAGCGAGCCCGCAATGGCCTGGGCGACCTGTTTTTTAGTTACCATAGTCGTCCCGCCTTTCGGGTATATGGTCATATTCTTCATGTTACGTATCGTTTTTACGATAATGGTCCATACCGGCTCGCGCCCCCTCTGCACGCCGAAAATATATGGAAGCTCCAGCACCGCCACGCTGAAATTGTCATCGGCAAAACTCATAGCCACTCTTTCCTGTTCCACACGACTTCGGACATAGGGGTGCCAGCGGCACAGTTCCAAATCGGGCCAAACCCTATTGAAATAGGAAAAGTACGATCCGCAAACCGCGGCGTGTTTTACCCCGCATTCCTTCGCGATACGTAAAAGCCGCTCCAGGGGTATCACGTTATACTTGTTAAAGAAATCGTAAATCGGCGACGGTCCGTCAATCCGCTCGTCCACGCCGGAAGCAAACACGAAACCTTCACAACCCTCAAAAAGCTTGCGGGCTTCGTCATCCGAAAGCGTCAGGTAGCTTTTGAATTCCAATTCCATCTCCGGTGGGAGTTTCGTCCCTTCGGGGATCGGCGGCAAGGCGATAGAACGCACCTTATGCCCCCGCCTTATCAATTCTTCCGCCGTAGCGCTTCCTAAAAGCCCGGTTCCTCCAATTAGAAATACTTTCATATACACTCCTTATATACAATTATCGCATAAAAAGGCGGACAATGGCAATTAGGAAAAAAGGGGTACATTTATCTTTTCAAAAATCGCCTTGAAACCTTAGAAATAACATTAAATCAGTAGAATTAATAAATAATTGTATATAATATAAAATGTTTATTCGGGGATTAAATAAAAAAGACTATATGTTTTATCGCATTTATTATTTTAACAAATATTTGTTACGCACAATATAGTTTAAATAAATTGCCAAAAATAACCGCGGATCAATATTCAGAAAAATTAACGCGTTATTTTGAAAATAAAAATGATAATATAATATTTGAAACAATAAGTATATATAAGGACAGGGCAAATGATAATTAAAGATTGTCTTCATCTTCAGCTAACAATTTTTCGCGGTTACGTTTGTATATTTCGTTATCCGGGTCAATTTCCAAAGCGCGGTCTAAATCGGCAATAGTCTGTTCATCGTCGCCTTTCCTTTTATGCGCCACTGCGCGGTTATTGTACGCGGCACTATTTAGAGGATCAAGTCGAATCGCCTCGGTATAATCCGCGATGGCGCTGTCCGGGTTTTTCAGTTCCAGATAAGTATCGCCGCGCTTGAGAAAAGCGTAAACGTACTGGGGATTAAGCCGAATTGCCTCGTTGAGATTTTCCAGAGCAGACTGATAATCTTCAATCTCATAATAAACCGCTCCCCTGTTACACCATGCCATGGCATAGGCGCCGTTAAGGCGGATCGCTTCGCTATGTTCCGCAAGAGCTTTGTCATAATCCTTCATTCTAAAATACAACGTACCCAAGTTACTATGGGCTTCGACATATCCCGGCCTTAGCTTCAGGGCTTTTTCATAATCGGCCAAAGCTTTTTCATAATCGGCTTTAGCAAGGTATACATTACCCCGGTTATTGTACGCGCTGGATTCCCACTCATTAAGCCGAATCGCTTCGTTATAATCGGCTAGGGCCGCATCAAGTTCCCCTTTAAGCCTGTATGCCATGCCGCGGTTTACATATGTGTCGGAAAAATTTTTCCTTATATTGATAGCTTCTGTGGAATCCGCAATACACCCGTCATAATCACCTGTTTGCAAACGGGCATAACCTCTGTTGTACCAAGGGAGATGCCATTTAGGATTTAGCCGAATCGCTTCGGTATAGTCCGCAATTGACTCAATGTGACGGCCTTTGGAATCACGGTATACGCCACGGCTATTCCATACAAATGAGATTGGCGGAAGCGGACGTTCCTCCATTGCCTTAAGGGCTTTTGCCTGTTCATCCGCAGAAAGACCGGTAAATTGCCACTTCTTGTCAACAAGTTGATAAGTTCCCGCCATGCGGTTGTTCTTATCGTAAAATTCATCAAAAGAGCGATCGCCAAAACCATAACCAAATGAATTGTTTAGCGTAACGCCCGCGCCGATAGTTATCCGCGTTATTTCATTTTCCTCAAACGCGCTAAACCCTATTCCGGCGACGCTGTTGGGTATGGTTACTTCTGTAAGTTTATTCTTCGCGAACGCCCTTTCCCCGATATAACCGACGCCGTCAGGAATTTCTACATTGACAATATTGTTCCATCTGAACGCCCAATATCCGACAATGAAAACGCTGTCGGGAATAATAACGCGGGTAAGGCCGCTTTTGTTAAAAAACGCCTCCCTCCCAATTTCGGTAACAGGCAAATCACGCAACACAGGCGGAATAATGACGGTCTTTCCAGCTCCTGTGTAATTGACGATGGATACTCCCTCGCCGCTTTCCAAAACCTGCGTCTCGAAATTATTTTCATCGCTGTAATGCCGCTGTACGGTTCCCGACGACCAAAGTCCGTTACCGCCGCAGATATAGGTTCCCGCCAGCCGTCCATTCTCCTCATAAATCGCCGGGAACTCCGAGTCAAACGCTTCACTGCGGTTAGCGGCGGCTATCTTAACATCGGTGCCTATGGTTACCTGCGTGATAGTGTTCCCCATAAACGCCCTATCTCTTATAGTTGTCACGCTTTCGGGAATTGTTATAACGGTAAGCTGATTGTTTCTGAATGTCCCCTGCCCGATAACCCAAAGTTTATTGGGAAGCGTTAGGCTTGTCAGTTTGTTATCTGCAAATGCCCCCGAACCAATCAGAAGAACGCTGTCCGGAATGGATACGCCGGTAAGCTGATTCCTTGCAAACGCTTCGGACTCGATATTTGTTACGCCGTTCGGAATAACAATACTGCCAAGTTTATTATCTGCAAATGCCGATTCTCCAATAGCGACAACACCGTCGGGAATGACCGCGCCTGTGAGCGCGTTATTTACAAATGTCCACGCCCTGATAGCGGTAATACTATCGGGAATATTCACGCTGCTGATATGATTACCGGCGAACGCCCCTTCTTCAATAGCGGTAACGCTATTGGGAATGACAATACCCGCGAGCGCATTATGCGCGAAGGCTCTTTCTCCGATTACGGTAACCGTATCGGGAATTATAACCCTTCTAAGTCTTTTTTCAGAAAACGCCTCATGTCCTATTTCCGTAACCGGCAGGTTATTAAGACGCGAGGGAATAGTGATTTCCATACTCGTTCCGGTATAATCAACAATTTGCGCCGATTTGCCGTTATTCACAATATTTGCCGCAAAACCGTTATCGTTAATATCGTACCGCACGTTCCAATTACCGTTAGTATAGGTATAGGTTCCCGCTTTGCGCTTGTTCGCCGCGTAAAAATCGCCGAAATCAAGATCAAACGACGGCCCGGAGGTTTCAGTATTACTTTTACTGTCGCCCATTATCACCTTTGCGCCTATGGTTATCTTTGTAATGTTATTGCCGGTAAACGCTCCGGCGCGAATATATTGTATTCCGTCCGGAATGGTTAAGCCGGTAAGCGAATTATTTAAAAAAGCGTCATACCCAATTACTATATCCTTATCGGGAAGAGTTATGCTGTCAAGTTGATTCTCCGCAAAAGCCCTGTAACCAATGTGATCAATGGTGTCGGGAATGATTACGCCTGTGAGTCCCTTTCCGGCAAATGCCTCATCCATAATCCCGCTAACGGGTATATCATTGAATTTAGGGGGGATTCTGACGACGGTATTTGTTCCTTTATATCCGGTAATTTGTACATAAGGTACCGTATCACCTTCATGTACTACATTAAAAACAAAATCGCTATTATTGTCATATTGCTGTGCGGGTATGGCTAGGGCCGTAAATAGAAAAACAAAGGGTATTATAAATTGATTTATAGGCTTCATTTCCGTTTTATTAAATTATACAGGCACAAGAATCAGATTGCAATGGTTTTTCAGTTTTTAAAAATTAACAAAAAACATGCAATTAGTATGATTAAAATATATGATTATATCTTGACAAAATATTAAAAATAGATAAAAAATATAAAATGACTATAAAACGTTCAAAAATAACTAAAATCTTTCAAGCTATTAAAATACTTTTATTAGCTTCCTCTATCTTATCATGCACGATAAGTTCCGGCGCATATAAAGAAATTGACTATGCTATCGACCAGTCCAATTATCCTGAAGCGGTTGGCTTAATTGTAAAGAAACAGGAAGGCAAAAATGTTATGTACTCGCAAAAAAACGCCATTATGCTTTTTCTGGATAAAGGCATGCTTGAACATTATGCGGGTAATTACGCCTCTTCGTCGGCGGACTTGCAAAACGCCGAGCGTTTAATAGAAGAAGCTTACACCAAAAGCATATCGGAAGGTTTTTTATCCTACATTGTCAACGATAATATAAAGGAATATCCGGGTGAAGATTTTGAAAATATCTATATAAATGTTTTTAACGCGCTCAACTATTACAATAGAAAAAATATAGATGAGGCGCTGGTAGAAATCAGAAGATTAAGTAACACAAGCGGAAAATTGGATATGCTTTCGCGAAGATACGATTATAAAGATCCAAAAACAGGAACCAATTTAAATGTTATGGTTAATAGGGAAACAGGCGTTAACCAGCTTCCCGATGTAAAGTCGGTAAATTTTTCCAACTCCGCGCTCGCGCGTTACCTGGGGGCGCTTTTTTATCAGGCCGACGGAAACGCGGATTCCGCGCATATTGAATTTAATCAGGTTTACAGGGCTTATTCTACTAACAAAAATATATACAGGGGCGAGGTTCCCAAAGCCGTAGAAGACGCGTGGAATGTTCCCAACGGAATAGCAAGGCTTAACATTATTAGTTTTACGGGATTATCTCCCGTAAAAGAAGAAAAAGTTATTAATCAGTCTCTCCCGTTACAACACCCTATATTGCAAAGTGCCGCGTTTAAACTTCCGGTATTGGTAAAAAGACCGAGTCAAATAAACAGGATAGAGGCGGAAATTAACGGCGTAGGCGTATTTGAACTTGAATTGCTTGAAGATATGGGAGCCGTTATCGAAGAAACTTTTAACGCCCGTTATTCGAATATGTTAATTAAGACGTATATTCGCACTATAATGAAATATGTCATTGCCGACGCGGCGGCAATGGAGGCTGAAAGGGGAAAAAACGCGCTGTTAGGATTAACAATCGCGATAGCCGCAAAGGCCGCGATGGACGCTTCGGAAAGGGCCGATATAAGGATGTCTCGTTATCTGCCGGACAAGGCCTATATCGGCGGTATAAATCTTGACCCGGGAAAATATTCCGTTATAATAAAGTATTGTAATGGAAATAATATTATTTACAGCGAAAAATTTACGGATGTAACCGTTAAAAGCGGCGAACTTAACCTTTTACAGTCCGTAAAGTTAAAATAGGAGAAATTGACATGAAAAAAATATTAATCGTATTATGCGTACTTTTTTTACTGTGCTCTTGCGCCACAACAGCAAGCGTTACACGTGTAGAGTCGGGCAGTCAAAATGATTTAAGCGGTTATTGGAACGCCGTTGACGTTAAAATCGTCTGTGAAAATTTGATTAATGACTGTCTTTCAAGCGGGAGAGTCAATCAGGAAATCAGGGCAAGGGGAAACAAGAAACCTGTGGTTATTGTCGGCAGATTTAAAAACGCCAGTGACGAACACGTTGACACTGAAATTATTTCCTACACCATGGAAAATGTAATTTTTAACAGCGGTAAACTTGATTTTGTCGCGGGCGGCGATACAAGAACCGCTATTCGCTCTGAAAGACAGGATCAACTTGGAAACGCCAGCGAAGAAACCGCGGCGGGTATCGGAAAGGAAAAAGGCGCTGATTTTATGCTCACGGGTTCGTTAAGAACAATAGTTGACAGAGAGGGAAACCGCAGTATACGAACTTATTTTGTTACCGCGGAACTAACCAATATCGAAACTAACTCAAGGCTGTGGATGGGTCAGGATAATTCTATTACAAAAGTTGTTATAAGAGCAAAAAACAAATTTTAAGGTTTTAACTCAAAAATAGAATCTCCGCCGACTATAAAAGAGGCGGTCTCCTCTATATTAAGACCTATTTTCTCGCGGACGGAATCTGAAATAAAAGCGCGAGGTTTGTAACGCGTCGTTTTTGTAACAAGAACTCTGGCCTTTACCGCGGGGTTCCCGCTTACGGAAAATCCTGTCTCAGGCGACCATGAAAAAGCGCAAAGCCCCGCGTCTATGCCAAACTTCCATGTTATTTTTTCTTTTTGTAACAATTGCCTTACAAGGGCGCATGCTTTATCGACGGGATGGTAAGATTTGGCGATAGGCTGTCCGTCCTCAGCCCACTTGTGGGCGGTTAATTTCGGTTGAAGGTCAAGAGGAGAGCCGTAGCAGGCGAGTATCGTGTCGCCTTCAAAACCCGCGATAACCGCCCCCGAATTGAAAAGTATTTTTTTCGCCGACGCGTAAAAAACCCTTTTCATCTTTCCCGCGTCTTTCCCTGCTTCTTTTTCCTCTTTGTCAAAAAGATTAATGTCCTTAATCGCGATAACCGCCGCATAAGAAACATTAACCTCCGAAATACCCGGTTTGCCGTAATTTATCAATTTCCGCAAAACATCCTTTGAAACCGCCGTTCTGTACGCGGAGCGGAAAGTTCGCGCCCTGTAATTTAAGTAGGAGCTTTTACAGTAAAATAACACGAAAGATGAAACCAAAGACGAACCAAGAACTATTAACGGATCCATCCAGTAGGAATAAAAAATAAAAATGCCGCTAAATACGCCCGAGGCCAATACGCTTAAAATAATCCCGACAATCAACAGTACCAAAGGCCGCATCATAAAAATAATCATTAAAATGATAAAAACGGCTGCAATCGACATAAACATCACATAACGCGAGTTAACCGGTTTTATATGGCTACCCGTGATAATAGCGTTCGCGAGCATGGCGGAATATTTTACGTTCGGTTCATTTCCCATTATACAAAGGGATAAACCCAGCTCTTGTTTTAATTTTGATTGGCTCGAAGACAAGTCCGCATACACTTCGCGCATTGACGCGAATACGCCCGTTAATTTATCTTTAGTGTCGATTAAATAGTCAAGTTCTCTTTTTTTCGAAGAATCCGTATCGGCGATTAATTCCTCGTATCCGCTTATAAGGTTTGTTTCAGTAGGACCGGCAAAAAAATCATTAAGGCTTTTTAAATAATCCGCCCTCGCGGCTATCCACGCCGACCTATTTTCGTTGTTAGGCGATTTAATCAAATCCTCCAGAAGCGCCTGCGCGTATTCGCCGAGGAATAGCGGGATGGCTTCCGGTAAAATTTGTGAAAAAACTTTTAATTCGTTAGCCTGCGCCAACAGTTCAAGCATCGCGTCTCCCGCTTCTTCGTATTCGCGAAAAAGTTCAATATTAACGCGGCGAAAATCGCAGTTCCACGGCGTAATAATATTACCGTCATTATCCAGCGTTATATCCAAATCTTTTCCGTCATGTCCGCGCAGCCATAAAATAAGTTTTTTATCCGTCGTTTCAATCTGAGAGATCGCATAACGGTTTTTCAGATTTGCGAACAAAGGATGTTCAATAAGCCCGTCAATCTCGATAGGTTTTACGCGCCTTAATTTTCCGTCTTTATCCAACCGCGGCTTTGAATACGCGTCAAGATAATTACCAAAGACGGCGACGGAGCGCGCCAATTCTTCGTCCCTGTCAATTAAAATTTTAATAAGGCGTTCTTTGCCCTGTTGCGCCGAATCTACCACCTGCTCCACAAAAAGGGGAGCCTGTGTAGGTGTGACAAAGCCCATGCGGATTCCTTCAAACAGGTTACGGATATTTGAACCTAAGCGATCGTATTCATTAACAAAAAACATCCGGATATCCGCATCCGTCAATGTTATGGGCGTTGAAGAGGGCGAAAGCTTTCCTGACAGAACCAAATTGGCGGCTTCCATCTCGGTTAAAGTTAAAAGAACCGTAAAAAAATCACCGCCTTCTATAAATTCATCAGTTTCAATAATTAAAATTTCATTGGACACAACCGGTTTTTTATAATTTAAAAGCAAATCATAATGCGGACCCAATCTTGGGCCGGATAATAAATAATTAAGAAGAAAAACCATTCCCACGGCGCAGGCAAGACCGCCAAGAAACATCAATATTGAAATTTTAAATGAAACGCGCGCAGGCATATTTAATTTAGACATATTATGGTAAAATACGCAAGTATCCAACGATAAAACGGCGGATACTCACGTTATGTTATTAGGGAGATATTATGGCGAAAACATTTTTAGATGAAAATTTTTTACTTGAAACTGAAACATCGCGCGTTTTGTACAAGGCGGCTAAAGACGAACCTATCTTTGATTACCACTGCCATCTTATCCCGTCTCAAATCGCGGAAAATAGGAAAATGAACGACCTTGCCGACGCGTGGCTTTCAGAAGATCATTATAAATGGCGGATGATGCGCGCCTTTGGTATCGAAGAAAAATACATTACGGGCGACGCGTCAGGTTACGAGAAATACATGGCGTGGGCGCGTACCGTGGAAAATTTAATCGGAAACCCGTTGTACCATTGGACACACCTTGAACTACGGCGTTACTTTGACATATACGAGCCTCTTACGGAAAAAAGCGCTCCCGCGATTTGGGAGAAAGCGAACGCCCTTCTTCAAACGCCGCAATTATCCGTAAAAGGCATTTTTGAAAAAATGAAAATTTACGCGGTAGGCACGACGGACGATCCCGTCGATTCGCTCGACAATCATCGCGCCATTGCCGAAGGTTTCGCTCCAATCGGAAAAATAGAGACAAAAGTAATTCCAACCTTCCGTCCCGATAAAGTCCTTGAAATTGGCGATTCTCATTTTATCGAATACGTTATTTCGCTGTCTGAAACAAGCGGAATAAATATTAAAAACTTCGACGACATTCTTGCCGCCCTTGAAAAGCGTTTGGATTTCTTTATATCAATGGGCTGCCGCGCCTCCGATCATGCCCTTGAATATGTTCCTTATAATGAAACCTCAATTAAGGAAGTTGAAAAAACCTTTAAAAAAGTCATGGCGGGGAAAGACGCGTCAATCGAAGAAGCGGACGCGTATAAAACGTTGATGCTCGCTTCTTTGGGAAATTTATACGCGAAAAAAAACATCGCGATGCAGTTTCATCTTTCCTGTATTCGCGACGTGAATACGAGGCAATTAATCAAATTAGGAAGAAATACCGGTTTTGACGCCGTTAACGACAAAAGGTTATGTGAAAATCTTTCCGCCCTTCTTGACCTTATTAGCCTTGGCGGCGAGGATTCAGACGGTCTTCCAAAAACCATTCTCTATTCGTTAAATCCCAAAGATTACTACCCTCTCGCGACAATCATGGGCGGTTTCCATGACTCAAGCCGTACAGGCAAAATGCAGTTGGGTTCCGCATGGTGGTTCTGCGACCACAGGGACGGCATGGAAGAGCAAATGCGAATCCTTGCCAATTTAGGAATGTTACCTTCCTTTATAGGAATGTTGACAGACGGCAGAAGCTTCCTCTCCTACCCTCGCCACGAATACTTCCGCAGAATTATGTGCAATCTAATCGGCAAGTGGGTTGAAAACGGCGAGTATCCTAATGACTCGCAAAAATTGGAAAAAATTGTGCGAGATATTTCATTTGGAAACGCGAAAAGGTATTTTGGTTAAAAGTTCAAACAAATAATAAAGTGAAGAAACTCTCCACCTTTGTTATTTATCTTTTGACGACAGAAATTGATAATGATAACATATTTACACCTCTTTAAATAAGGTGTATTATATTTAATAAGAAAATAAGAAGGGGTAAAATATGATACTGCGCGGAGATTACACTTCCAAAGTACTGCATACAACTATAAACGTTCAATTTATGATTCCCGAGAAATACAACGGCCCTTATAAAATCGCATATTTGCTTCATGGCCTGCATGGAAATCAGGGGTCATGGATAAATAATTCGATGCTTCCTTATTATGGGAAAAAATACGACGCGATTTTTGTAATGCCGGAAGCAGGCCGCAGTTTTTATTTTGATTTAAGATACGGAAGGAAATTTTTTACTTTTGTCAGCGAGGAACTGCCGCAAATTTGCCGCAAGATTTTTAATGTTTCCGATAAAAAGGAGGACTCTGCCGTAATAGGATATTCAATGGGCGGTTATGGCTCTCTATTACTCGCCGTTTCCAAACCGGAACAATATGGTTTTTGCGGCAGTATTTCTCCCGCTTGCATTTATTTTAAACACCAACTAGAGGCGATTCGCAAAGACATACCCGCCTATCTAAAAACAGATTACGAGCCTGACGAACTTATCAAGGATTTGTACGCCGTTTACGGTCATGACTTAAAATACAGGGCGGACGGGGACATTCCCGAATTGTTAAAACAATATCCGGCTGATAAACCCAAGCCGAAGATCTATGTTACATGCGGTACGGAGGATAATCTGTTAAATGAAAATCACAAATTCCGCGATGAAATGAAAAATTTTAACTTCGATTTTACCTATGAGGAATGGAGCGGCGGTCATAATTGGGATTTCTTTAACGAGGCGCTGAAGAAAACGCTTGAATTATGGTATAAAGATCATATACTAGAAAAAAACCAATTCTCCGGTGACGAATGACTTCCCATGTTCCTCCCCGTTCGGTACAATCAAAAGTTCACCGCCTTCCGCGATACCGGCAAGACGGCCTTTTACCTCTTTGCCGGAACCCGCGGCCCCTTCGATAAATAAAACCTGCTCATTTATTTTATACAATTTTTGTTCAAGGCGCGTTTTCAAATTTTTATTAGCGATATTTTCCGCTTCTCCTTTTTGCGCCGCGCCCAATTCACCGTAAAGACGTGAAAGAATTTTTTCCAATAACACATAACGTTCATCTTGCGAAATATCCCTGTCCGCGGCAAGGGTGATACTTGTCGCTTTTTCCCGCAGGTGGGAGGGAAACTCCTTTTGCGCGGCGTTTATCCCTATTCCAAGATGAACATTCCCGCCGTCCGCTTCGCAGAGAATTCCGACCGCTTTCTTATAACCTTCGCCGTGAACGGACTTAATCAGTATATCGTTAGGCCATTTAACCGAACACGAACCTTGCAAACACGGCGCAAAGTCTTCGATGGCAAGACAGACGGCAAGTCCCGCCCTCAAAGTGAGAGCAGGCGGAATGCTTTCGACAGCGGAAAACCTGAGTAGAATCGTAAAAGACAGATTCGCCCCCCGTTCCATTTCCCAGCGGCGATCCCGTTTCCTCCCGCGCCCCGCTTCCTGAAAATCCGCTAAAATGACAGTCCCGTGCGGTGTGCCGTACGGCGCATCACACGGCGAGTTCCCCAGCGCCAATTTTCGGGAAACGTCCATAGTACTGGAAACGGTTTCTTCGTAGTAAACAGGCGCGTTAAAAGGGTTGCGTATTTTCAAGCTTGTCATTTTTCTCCCTAAACTCTGGAAATAATTTATTCCCTATGTTATTATACTCCCATGAACATGGTGTGTCTTGATCTTGAAGGAGTCCTTGTCCCCGAAATTTGGATCGCATTTTCAGAAGCTACAGGCATTAACGAATTACGTCGGACGACAAGGGACGAACCCGATTACGATAAATTGATGAACTTCCGCATCGAACTGCTTAAGAAAAACAATTTAAAACTTCCGGATATTCAAAAAGTTATTTCCGGCATGGAACCCCTAAGCGGCGCTATTGATTTTACAGACACCTTACGTGAAAAAACCCAGCTTATCATTTTATCGGACACCTTTGAACAATTCGCGAAACCTCTAATGGCGAAATTATCATGGCCCACCCTCTTTTGCAATTCCTTGCAAGTAGACGATGACGGAACCGTTATAGGCTACCGTTTACGCCAACAAAACGGAAAGAAAGAAGCGGTTAAAGCTTTCAAGTCTATAAACACGCGTATTTTCGCCGCAGGCGACTCATTTAACGATCTTGCGATGATCCGCGAAGCCGACGGCGGGTGTCTGTTCCGCGCCCCGGAACAAATCCGCAAAGACTGTTCAGACCTTAAATGCGCGGATACATTCGATGACTTGCTTGCGGAGATTAATAATTTCTTGAAGTAGATTATCTCTAAGAATTTTACCGCAAACCACACGAACATCACTAACTTTTACTCCGAAGTTTTTCGTTGTTTGTTTTGGTTAGCGGTAAAAAAATATGGTTTTTTATTCACCTTCCTCTTTCCCTTTTAGGTATAAATAATATTCCAATTTTCTTTTCTCGATTACATAATTTAGTCTATTTAATTTTTCGTAGAGTTCATTCAGGTTGTCAAATACCGTGAGCAGTAGTTTCCTGTTGTCTTCCGGTTCCGATTGGTTTTCATTTGGATTTTCGCCCGGTTCGCTTAATGTCGCCCATGAACGGAGTTGTATTGTTCTTGACATAATAACGTTCTCCTTATATTTAATATAAATCATATATAAGTAAAATTGATAAATAATAGAATAAAAAATATGTTTATATTACAGATTATTAGTAGTCTATAAAGATTAAATATCCGCTAGAGGCCCTTTTGTAAACATTTTGTTGTTATAAAGTACTAATCTATAATTTTTTTAAGCGTGAAATCATTATGCCGCCAGTCTTTACCGGTTTTAACCCGCAGATCAAGATCGATTTTCCAGTCAAATATTTTTTTTAATTCCTTTAAAGAGGCAAGACGTATCGCCTTGATCATTTCCCCGCCTTTGCCTACTACCATGCCTTTTTGCGACTCGCGCTCTACGATGATAAACGCCCTTACCCAAAGTTTCTCATCTTTAAATTCCATGTCGGCGATGTCTACGTACAGTGAATGGGGCAACTCCTGGCGCAGACGGTTAATCGCCTGTTCGCGGATAATTTCCGCTATTCGAAAACCCGTCTCCTGATCGGTGTAGTATTCGTCCCCGTAAAGGGGTTGGCCCTCGGGGGCGAGGGCGAATAAAGCGCGAAGAAGATCGTCAAGTCCTGAGCCTGTTTCGGCGGAAACGGCGAAGATACGCCCGCCCCCGACGGACGGCAGACGCAGGGCAAGAAATTCTTTCGCGCGGTTAAAGTCCGCGCCTTGAGCGTCCATTTTATTCACGGCGATGACGGTTTTTTCAGATAACGGAGCAAGAAGCGCGGTAATTTCCTCTTCCTCCTGTCCCGGAGCGCGAAGAGCGTCCAAAACATACAGAACAAGATCGCTCTCCGCCAAAGCGCGGGTTGAAACTTCCATGAGTTTTTTGTTCATTTTTTTTTCGCTCGTATGCCGCCCCGGAGTGTCAACAAAAACCAACTGCCCTTCTTCGCGGTTCACTATTCCCTTAATCGCGTTACGCGTCGTTTGCGGCACGGAGCTGACGATTGCGACTTTTTGTCCGCACATTTTGTTGAGTAGTGTGGATTTGCCCACGCTCGGACGGCCGATAATAGCGGTAAATGCGCACTTCGCGAGGACGCATTTTGAGTTTTCGTACTCTATACCGTCGTTTTTTTCCCGCGTCATTTTACGACCATTATCTTTCTGATTTCATCTATATCGGGACCCACAACGCGCGCAAAATACATTCCGCGCGCTACCGCTCTTCCTCCGTTATTGGAACCGTCCCACGAGTCAACATAAGTACCGGCTTCGCGTTGTTCGTTCCGCCTGATAGATTTAATCAACGTTCCGTCCAACGTGTAAATTTGAACCGTTACCCTGCCGGAACGCGGAAGATTATAACGGATATAGGTTACTTCTTTTTTATCTGAATTGATGACATTATTTAAAATAGTAACGCCGCCGCGCTGTTGACGGGTATTCATAATATCAAAACTGAACGGACGGATATGCGCGTACCAATCGCTCGGGATTACGCCAAGCGGCGCGTCAAGACGCGCGATAAACATATGTGGATCGTCGCTATTGCTACCTTCAAGTCTTAACACAAATTCAATTTTCCCGCCGTTAGAGAAATGACTTTTTGATATGTTAAATGTAAACAACTGCCCTGCCGCGGTCACGGGAGAATTATTGGCGGTATAAAAACCGACGCGGCCTGTCGCGATATTAACCGTTTTATCGGGAACAACGTTAAACAGCGGGTTTTTGTTATTCGACATATCCCTCGGAAGCCATAGACCGCCGGTACTCTTGCCTTTTTCCGCGGCCGCGGCGGGGTTACGCCATTCAACAGGGACTTCAAAACCGTAGAATAAACTTAAACCGTAAAACCCAAGCGCGTTAAATTCATTAATACTAAACATTTTTACCTGTACCGCTATGTCGTTTTCATCGGAATCTTCAAGATATTTTGTTCCGTCAAAATCCCAAACAATCCCGGAAGAAACAATGTCGTACTTTGCCCACACAGGCCACGCGAAACAATTCAAAGACTCGCCGTCCTGCGGAATAATTGATATTAGCACATCGGTACTTCGGCGTTTTTTATTATCTATGTTTGGATTAACAAAATCACCCGGCGTTACGCGCGATACGGTCGGATGTCTTCCGGCGGCGATTTCAGACGCGTAAGTTTCAAGCCTTCTCATTATCTCAGGCGTTAAAACGTCAAACGGGGGAAGAAATACGGGCGTAGTGTTATTTGCCGCATCATCATCCGATAATCCCTGTCCCTGAACATGGCTATTGCCCGAATATCCGGCATAACCGGAATAATTCCAATCAACAGGATACCTTGGCGGCGGATAAAGCGTGTAAGAATTGTCGTCTATCTTCGGATCGTTCCAATCGAGAGCGCGCACATTCAAATCTTTTAAACCGTCCATTGTAAAATATTCGTCCGGTATGTTTATGCCGATGGGAGGAAGAACCGCCAAAGAAGCGACAGTCGGCGAAGAATCAAGTTCCAAAAGATAACTTAGCGAACCTTCGGGAATATTTACATTGTACTGTTTTGACGGTTGATCGGGAGCGTTATACTCAAGAACGAATTGGCGCGGCGTAGTTCTGTCAATAACGGTATAATCCTGGGTTCCCGATCTTCTGTTTCCGTTAATTGACAATGTGCCGCCATAAGTCGATACAGGCTGAGACATTAAAGCGAATGTTTGGGAATGTCCCGGGAGCGTAAGGGCATAACTTACTCTTGGCGGAATTGTGTTGGTTGTTTTATAAACTTCGCCTGAATTCTGCGAACCTACAAACAGCGTCCTGCTAATATCCTTTAAAGAGTCATTTTGCGTTACATACCAAGTTATTTGACTGCCGTCATAGAGCGTATTGGATTCTTCAATGTAAATGTAAAAAGAGCCGTCATCCGCCGCATCGCCCGTTATTCGTCTGACCAAATCAAAACCGTTAGGCGCAAAAACGCCGGCGTAAACCGCCGATTGTCCGCGCGTAGTATCTACATTATAACCTTCAACCTCCACATTGAAATTTCTAAAATCGGCGTTTAGTCCGACATTTGTCTGTACGCGGATTCTGTCAACTTTCCCGTTACCGTTGCCGTCCTCGGCAAAACTGTAGATAATCGAGCGTCCTTCACTGCCCCAATCATAATTAAAATAACCTTTTCTATTCGCGCCGGTTCCTTTATAAAATGGAATTACATTTATTCCGGCGGATGATATTGGAATCTTTTGATTCCACGCGTGGCTAAAATAAACGGTAATATTATCAATATCCAAAGGATTTTGTACTCCGGAGGAAATCACATTGAAATTCCAGAACTTTAATAATTCAGTAGGAGGGTTTTCGTTTTTTAAATTCTTCATAATGGGGACTTTTGGCAGACTATTATCAATCGACGCGCCGTCTGTAGCGCCGTTAGGCACTGTCGCGGTATCATAGATTATACTCCAGCCCGCTTTAGCGGCATCGATGTACCTAGTAAGTGTTATGTGATTGCCGGAAGCGCCTTTAACCTCGAATGTGTCGAGAAATACATGTTGGTCAGGATACATGGAAAATTGAATTATCGCGCCGGCTTCGCGGCAGATAAATTTTTGCCATACGGTATTGCCGATTATTTCAAAGAAAACGTCTCCGTTTAACGCGCCTTTTTTAAACTCGACAAAACCGCCGGAATTCTGACGGAAAGCGCCGTCCATCGGATAAGAGTCAACAGGGGCGTTTGTACTTATTGTTTCATCCGCGCCTTCAACTTTCCAGCGTCCGACAACGGGGTTTGAGTATCCGTCTTTATGTTCCCCGCTTATTTCGGCGTACATCGTAATGTTATAACTTCCCGCGTCTAAAACGCCTTCCGTACTTGGCGTAGACGTATTATTAATATACATCTCGCCCGACAGTCTTAAATTATTTCTTAATCGCGTGAAGGATTTGGAGCCTATATAAAGACTGCCAAGTATTTGCGCGGTTGTAAGGGTTTGAACGCCATCTCCGTCCATATTGATAATGAATTTCGTGTAATCACCGCCGGAAGGTCTTAAATTAGCGGAATTCCCGATATTAACTTCATCGCCTTTTACGCTGACGGTCGCCTGTCCTGAATTATTTACAGTGAATGTATTGGAGGACAAGCCTATTAGAAATTTATTTGTTATAAGCTTAGAATTTTTACCAAGTTTTAATGCGCCGTAATACCCTGTAAAACTATCCTGTCTCGGCGTTCCGTTTCCAATCCGCCAAGAACCTGTGCTTGTATCAAGAACCGCGTTATCTTCAAGCTCAAGGATTTTCCCGTCCGCCTGAACAATCTCGCCTCCATCTTTTACTTTAACATAACTTCCCTGTTTAATTGTTACATTGCCAAGATCAACTAATGCGCTTATTTCAAGCGGCGATGTATTTAAACCGCCGCTAAATGAAACAACGTCGGCGGCAATTTGTATTATGGATATGCTATCTGACGATTTAAGATTAACATTGCCGGTTGCGGTAATGTTATCAACGATAAGATTTCCGGTCGTTACCGTTATCGTTACATCATAACCGCCTATTCCGTCTATATCGGTCACCTCAAGATCAACGCTATTTGTAAACTCCACCGCTCCGCCGGCTCCGGTTATTTCCAGAACCGATATTTCATTGTCTTCCTTTAGCGTTATCGCTCCGTCCGCATCCAACGATAATATCCCTGAGGTTTTTATTACCGTAGATGGATTTTGCGCTATTCCTCCGCCGCCGCTTTGCGTAATATTAATATTCCTTGAATCCAAATCCAAATTGCCGCATATAATATCCGTTCCCGTAATCGTTGCTCCCGTATTCGACATATCAATCTCAAGAACACCGCCGCCGGATAAGGAAATTGAACCGGTTAAAACGGATAAATCGTCAATAGTCACGTTATCCGCCGTAAGAGAAAAAGTACTTAAATTAAGAATCGCGCCGTTAATCCCAAGACTGTCTAAAGGATTGGAAACATTACCCGTAAGAGTAACGGTAGCGCCGCTATTAATTATTACGGTATCACCCGCGTTATTCTGACCGGGATAATCGGTAGCGGTTGAACCGCCTTGCCCCCAGTTACCGGCTTTATTCCAATCATTATCAATACTTCCGATCCATGTATAATCCGCTCCCCACACGCCGACGCAGAGAAAAATAAAAAACAGCGTAAAAAATCCGGTTTTCTTCATTAATATCGCGTTAAATTCCCCTTCCTATTTAATTATACTTTAATTAACGGGATAAAACCGCTATTTTTATAAGGAAGTTGTTCAGAAACTGAAGTTTCTGAACAACTCAATTTGATAAACCGGTTTACTCCGCGGCAATAATGCGGTAAATTAATATTAAGGAGAAACCATGAAAGTTTTATTTATTGGCGGAACCGGCACTATTTCAAGCGCGATTACAAGACGGGCGGCGCAGTTGGGCTGGGAACTTTATCTGCTTAACCGCGGTAACCGTAAAAGCGAATTTAAAGAATTGGAAATAAAACATATCGCCTGCGATATCAGAACGGAAGAAACGTCTATTATCCGCGAAAAACTGGAAAAGGCCGTCGGCAAGGGAAATAAGTTCGATGTCGCCGCCGACTTTTTCGCCTTTGTTCCGGAGCATGTACAAAAAGACTTCGATATTTTAAACGGACTCTGCAAACAGTACATTTTTATCTCCTCGGCATCCGCGTATCAAAAACCGCTTTCCTCGTACCTTGTTACGGAAAGCACTCCGCTCGCGAACCCGTTGTGGCGTTACTCAAGGGATAAAATAGCCTGCGAAGAATTTTTAACGCAAAAATACCGCGAATGCGGTTTCCCTATAACCATTGTCCGTCCCAGCCACACCTACGACGAACGGAGCGTCCCGCTTGGGGTTCACGGCTCCAAGGGCAGTTGGCAGGTGTTAAAAAGAATGTTGGACGGCAAACCCGTCATTATTCACGGCGACGGTACAAGCCTGTGGACATTGACCCACAACAGCGATTTCGCCCGCGCCTTTGTCCGCATAATGGGAAATATCCACGCCATAGGAGAGGCGGTCCATATCACCTCCGACGAAAGCGTAACATGGAATCAGATTTATCAAATTATCGCCGACGCTCTGAATGTCCAATTAAAAGCCGCGCATGTGTCAAGCGAATTTCTGGAAGACTGTTCGCATGGGCGTTACGATTTTAAGGGAGGTCTTTTGGGGGATAAGGCCAACTCGGTTGTTTTTGACAATACCAAGCTAAAACGGCTTGCGCCCGACTTTAAAGCGAAAATAAGGGCGGACGAAGGCATTAAAATGACTGTTGCCAATGTTCTTGCCAACGCCGACTTACAGAAAGAAGACGTTGAATTTGACGAATGGTGCGATAAAGTTATCGCCGCTTTGGAAACGGCAAAAAATAAATTTACCAGTTAGCGGCAGGTTTAACGCCGGCCTCATCTTTTTTCTTTGGCAGATTCTTTTTATGTTCCTTCATGGCCATGACGGCGATAATAGAAAACAACACAACCATAACAATAATGGATAATATGACGGGAAGAAAATTGTTTTTCTTTTCTTTTACTTCGGGCGGAGCGCCTACAATCAACTTAGACGGGTCAACAGGGACGGTATTGTCGGAAAGAATAATTATTAAGCAGATAATTAAAGCGATAAACATGAGCGCGATAGCGCCAAGACTCGCCAAACGTATAACAAAGCTCGATTTTTTATCGACAGCCAGATAAATCATAGCCGCCAGGATTACTACGCCAATTATTATACCGACAAAAATCATACTTAATTTTCGGCTTTTTTGACTTGCTTTACAATAAGTAATATGTTACTATATTAACATTCTTATAAAAAAGCGAGGTTAAAAATGGCTCATAAAATTAGTGACGCTTGCGTAAGTTGCGGATCGTGTGTTAGTGAATGCCCTATGGAGGCGATTGTTGAAAAAGACGGTCAATACCAGATCGATCCGGACAAATGTTCTGATTGCGGAACCTGTGTCAGCGCATGTCCTACAGAAGCGATTTCCGCAGGGTAAGATTTGTCAAAATCATTAACTGGCAAGGGCGTATCCCTTGCCTTTTTTTTAATACTCATAAATCTGCCTGTTTTTAGTCAGGATTTCCCCGTAATAAAGCGGCTTGATCCGGGCGATACCTGTTTTAAGCAGTATATCAGCGATGTCGAGGGCAACAGGAAACGCGTTTTTAACACAAGAAACCACCTTCCCCCCGAAGAAACGACGCGGTATTTGACAATTTATCAATACACAGTACGGCAAGATGATACTATTTTCTCCCTTGCCGCGCGTTTGAACATGCCGTATTCGGCGTTGGCAAGTTTAAACAGACTTGACGGTCCTTCGGCATTGGAAACGGGAAAAACTCTGTTGCTCCCCTCATGCCCGGGAATCTTTATTCCGCCGAACTTACAGACGGATTTGGAAAAACTAACAGGAGCGGCAAGGCAGAACAACAATGGGGGGGTTGAATTAAAAATCAGGAGTTCGGGAAAACAGGAAACTTTTATGTTCTTTCCCGGCGCGGATTTTACCCCTACGGAGAGGGCGTTTTTCCTTAACTCCGGTTTCAGGTTTCCCTTACGGCAGTACCGTGTTACCAGCCGCTACGGTATGAGGGAAGACCCGTTTAACGGCCGCATGTCGATGCATCAGGGGATAGACCTTGCCGCGCCGGAGGGAACCGAGGTTTTTGCCGTCGCGGACGGAATTGTAACGGCTACGGACTTTGATCCTGTTTACGGAAATTATATTATCATAAAACATAAAGATAATTGGACAAGCCTATACGGACACTTGCAATCTATAGAAACGGTATTGCGAACAGATGTAAAATCAGGTAACCTTATAGGAAGAGTGGGATCGACAGGCCAATCCACGGGACCGCATCTTCATTTTGAACTGCGGCAGGACGGAAAAGCGTTTGATCCGGCAGGAAGGCTCCGTCCCTGATCATTGGCGGAATAAACGGATGGTGTATGCCCAAATCCAAAATTACTCTCGCGATTTTCTTGCTTTTCTCATGCTTTAATCTGCAAGCGGAATCTTTCCGCACTGTCGTAGACGGCGTAGTCGAGGTTTCTGTCGGCTCTTCGGATAATACCATTCCCGTTGGAATTAACAGCGCCATAATCGTCAATCTGGGGGCGGAAACGCGGTTTGTAAAAGGCGTTGAGATTGAAATTACCGCTCCCCAAGGCTGGCTGCCTTACCGCGGTTCCGTTGTTATGTCTATTTACACCAACATTAATCCGCAGACCGCGGACGGGATAACCGATATTGACGGCAGTCGAATCGCCTTTGAACCTATTCCGTCAAGACTAAGGATTATTTACCAAATCCCGATTCGCCGACAGCACGGGCTAAGAACGACCACATCGGCGATTGTTCCAACGAACATAGTACAACCGTCCTCGTTTCCAATCATGTTCAGGTTGATGCAGGTCTCCAAAGGTCTGCCTGACGAGTTTGAAAATAAATTATTCAACATTACCGCAAGACCGATTTTAAGCGACGAAGGAGCGGTAAGGCTTATCCCCCGCTACCCCGCCCAATTAAGAAACAGGCCTTTTACGGTCTTAATTGACGACAATGTAATCCCTAACATTTCCGAACAGATACTTTTACGCGAAGGCGAACATCATCTTGTCATTCTTTCGGAAGATTACCGCAACGAAAGCAGACGTTTTGTGGTAGAGAAGACGAAAGTAGTCGATTTAACCATAGAATTGCAGGATCCCACCCCAATTATCGTCTTTGAAGCCCCTCAAAACGCCCAAATTTATCTAAACAACAGCCTAATCCCCCGTAACCGCGACTCAATCACCGTGGAACCAGGTCAGCACGAGGTAAAATTCCAGGTCGGCGACTACACCTTAACAAGAACCTTAAATATCCAACGCGGCAAAACCTATCGTGTCTCACTAGCGGTAGACCTCACAGTCCAGGAAGAAGAGTAGTCAGCAATATTTAAAACATTATTTTCAAATTTTATCTCGCAGAGGCGCAAAGTTGTTGTTCGAAATATTATCGTTTTTCCTTCATGATCCTTGTTTTAAAGATAATATATCTTGTATAACGAAAATCTATCGGACAGGACTTTGCGCCTCTGCGCCTCTGCGAGAGGTTTTGGGGCAAAAATTCTTAAAAAATACTGTTCATGAAAAATAGGCTCTTAACCGATACTTTTAATGTCGGGATTATAGTTCCCCTCCCAAATCACTATGATTCCGATATGCCTCAAGGGGCATGGAGCTGTTCGAAACGAAAATCGGGCAGCTCTTTTTTTATAGTTTATAGATTAAATCAATTAATAGTTATATAATGCCTCATGCAGGAAAAACAGACTAACGCTGAAATTCAAGTCAAATTTAAGCCCATTTACGGCATACGCCCCGGCGTGTACCTTACGGGTTTATACTCATTTATTCTGCTTTTGATCCTCTTTTTTCTGCTTTTGTACCCCGGTTTAAAGAATCCAGGCGCGGTTTTAATCGTAAAAACGGAGCCTGCGGGCGCCGCTATCAGAATTGACGGCGTTTACAGGGGTACTACGGCGAGTAAAATCCCTATTTCAAAGGGAAACCACGTAATAGAGGCGGTTATGCCGGGTTTTGAAAGCCAAAGCGCTACCCACGAAATCCCCGCCCGCTACTTTGGTTCGCTCTTTTTCCCTTTACGCTACAATGTCGAGTTTACGCTAAATACCCCCGATCCAGTCGCCGCATTTGCCTATTATGCCTCAGATTACGCCGCATGGACATTTGCCGGAGAACCCACCGCGTCCTGGCAAGTACCAATGAGCCTTTCGGAGGGCGCTTACCGAGTAGGTCATTTTCCTCAAAATAATGAGACAAGCTATTTAAAAAATACGCTTTATGAGAGACTGCAACAGGTGTTACTTGCGGCCTCCGGTTTTGCCGTCACAAAAGCCGCAACTCGCGACCTTATACGCGCTAAAATACTTTTAGATAACCGAGGCAACGCTCCCTCTCCTGTCGCGCTGGTAGATTCAATATCCGGCATATTATCGTTTTTGTCGGAAAGCCAAGACACGGCAAAATGGCTTTCCCAAGTACTGCCGCGAGAACAAGCTTCCGTTATTGAGGGTTCCAAGTGGTTTAAAAAACAGTCCGCAGAACCGCTAAATCGAAATGCGATTATCGCCGTAGACAGGAAACTTTTGGCAGGGTTAAATTTTATTGAATTTAAAGACAAGTTTTCATCTTATGGATTTTCAATCAGTGAAACCCCCGTATCTAGGTCATTATTTGAAACATTTCTTGACGAAAACCCACAGTGGAGGGAACAGCAAACTGATTATTTCCCACAGGAAATAACAAATTATCCCTGGGAAATCGACAAAAACATCATTACGGGCGTAACATGGTATGCGGCGCAGGCGTTTTGCGAGTGGATGGCTTCGCGCCTTCCACCGTCAATCGGCGAAGTAAGGCTTCCTACGGAAATTGAATGGTCAATCGCCGTTCAAAGCAAAAATAACATCGGGTGGGAATGGTGCTACGACCCTTATGTCCCGCTTCAAATTGCCGCCGACGCTCCGCAGGAGGCAAAATATGCGGTCGGCTCTCCGGAACGTTCCCTGCGCGGCAGACAAACTCCAACCTCGGCGGAAACAAGGACTTCCCTGCCCCCCGATCTATCCTCGCCAATCGTAACGTTCCGTGTAGTACTTGGACCGAAAATAATAAAGTGAAACTATCATGGGTGAAGGCGTAAAAATCATCGCGCAGAACCGTAAGGCGCGGCACGATTATTCAATTGATGAAACTTATGAATGCGGCATTGAATTATTGGGGACGGAGGTAAAATCGTTCCGTGACGGTAAAATCTCTTTTCCCGATTCGTGGGCGGAAGTGGTAAACGGCGAAGTCTGGCTACGCTCGCTGATAGTTGCGGAAAATCCCTTTTCATCGGTTTTTAACCATGAGCCGGACAGAAAAAAACGCCTGCTCCTACATAAAGAGGAAATAAAAAGGATCAATAGAAAAGTTGAAGAAAAGGGGTATACATTAATCCCGCTGTCGTTTTATTTTAAAAAAGGCAGGGTAAAAGTGGAAATAGGGCTGTGCAAGGGGAAAAAAGCCTACGATAAAAGGGCGGGAATTCGCGAAAAAGACTTAAAACGCGAAATTGCGCGCGAATTCAGGCAGGGACTCCAATAATTGGCGTTAACGGGACTTTGATTCTATAATTTCCAGCATTAAAAGAAAGGCAAATACCAGCAAACCGGAACAAAGAGCCGCTATTTTAATGTTTTTGTCGGAAATAAAATCGGGATTTGACGTAATATATATGTTTCCGGCCGTTATAAGGTCATTTTTCATATTTCCAAGACCGACAATTCGGACAAAACGTTCATCCTCCTGACCATACCCCATAAGGCGGGCATGAACCATCAGGGTATCCTGATCGTATTGCAGATTAAATCTTGTTCTTTCCAGATCTTCATTTATATTTCCCAAATCTCTGATATTTTCAAGCTGTCGATCCCTCTCGGCTAAGAGATAATTATATGCCGACAGCCCCGAGGGACCGCCTAAAAACGAAAAAAGCGTATAAACGGCGATAGCCGTCCAAATTCCTATGAGATATTTAATTATTCTCATAATTCTATTTACGGTTATTTTTAGCTTATTCATTAAACTTTCTTCAATTAAGACGGTTTTCATAAAAAAACAAATCTATTTTAAAAGCGGCATTGACAACACTTTTGCCATAGGTTATCCTATAAATTGAGATAAGCTATTGAAAACAGGAAAAAGTACCGATAATTGACCATAGGTGTTAATTTAGGGAGCGGTTCATGGCAAGAAATAAAAAACCTTCGATATACTCTGATCGCGCGAATATCGGTAGCGCGGAAGAACTTGATGAATATGGCGTATGGGTAAAAGGCGAACCACAAATTCTTCCCGCGGATGAAAAAGCAGGTTTAACTTCCAATCTTGATGATTTCGCGTTACCTGCCGCGGATGATTCCTCGGGTGACGATTCATTATCCCTTGACGACGCGGTATTTGACGTTGACGACTCCTCAGGACCTTCCCAATCTGAAAAAATTGAATTTCCGGATGACAACATCGAGCTTGACATTGACGACAACCCGTTAACCGCGCAAAACGATCTTGCGGATCTAAACATGCCTTCCGATGACGGCCTTGACACGCCCGCGGGAAACGAAAATATCGAAATCGAAGACGCTTCTTTTGACGAATTTGAAGCCCCCGTCGCGTCAGACGGAAACGAAACAGTTGAAACCGAAAACAGCGGTCTTGAAGAAAATAATTTAACGACCGAAGAATTTGAAAGTGAAACAACGGGTAATGACGCTTTAAATATTGATGAATTCGGCGGTAACGTAACAAACGGCGAAACAACGGACAATGCGATTACGGATAACGACGCGTTTGAAACTGAAGACTTAAACCTCCCGACGGTAAAATCAATTGAAAACAACATTACCGCCGTTCAGGATGATTTTGACTTAGCCCAGGCGGGAGACGCGGGGCTTTCAACCCAGCTTCTTAAAAAAATCGCTTCGGAACTTTCATCTATCAGAAGCGAACTTACTGATCTTAAAAGAGAATTCGCCAGTATCCGCTCCTTGCCGCAGGAAGAGGAAAAACATACGGAAGGCGGCGGTTTCTTCTCGGATGACGACGATGAGGCAATCGCGCTTACGGGCGATGAACTTAACAACATACTAGTCACCGGCGGCACTACGGAAGAGGGAGTACCTGAAACAATCGACGATGAAGAGGACGAGGCAATCGCGCTTACGGGCGATGAACTTAACAATATCCTTAACTCGGCGGATTTCACGGAAGAATCGGGAACCGAAGAAACGCCCGAAAATGAATTTTCTGTTGATGATAATCCCCCGGTTGGCGAAGCCGCTTCCGATGTTACCGATTCAGACGTTGAAAACATCGATATTGATATAGATATTCCTCCTGATGAGATCGCGGACGTAAGTCTTGCCGATGATAATTTACCGGATTTATCCGAAACCGATACTGTAACCGAAGACACCGCTCTTGCCGCCGATGATTTTACCGACTTATCGGAAGGCGGTACGGCAATTGACGACATTACCGCGGATGATCTCGCGTTATCCGAAAGCGATACGGCTATCGAGGACGCGTCCATCGCCGCGGATGATCTCGCGTTACCTGAAAGCGACACGACTATCGAGGACGAGTCCCTTACGGCGGATGATCTTCCTGACTTGTCCGAAGGTGATACGGCAATAGAAGACGTGTCCCTTGCCGCGGATGATCTCGCGTTATCCGAAGGCGACACGACAATCGAAGATGAGTCCCTTACCGCGGATGATCTCTCACTGCCTGAAAGCGATACGGCAATCGAAGATGTGTCCTTTCCGGAGGATGATCTCGCTTTATCCGAAAGCGATACGACAATCGAAGACGAATCCCTTACGGCGGATGATCTCTCACTGCCTGAAAGTGACATGGCAATCGAAGACGTGTCCCTCCCGGCGGATGATCTCGCGTTACCTGAAAGCGATACGACTATCGAAGACGCGTCTCTTGCCGCCGATGATCTTCCTGACTTGTCTGAAAGTGACACGGCAACCGAAGACACGTCTCTTGCCGTCGATGATTTTGCGTTACCTGAAAGCGATACGACTATAGAAGACGAGTCCCTAACGGCGGATGATCTTGCGTTATCCGAAAGTGATACGACTATAGAAGACGAGTCCCTAACGGCGGATGATCTTGCGTTATCCGAAAGCGATACGACTATCGAAGACACGTCCCTTACGGCGGATGATCTCCCTAACTTGTCTGAAGTAGACACGGGAATCGACACAACCCTTTCCGCGGATGACTTTCCTGACTTATCCGAAGGAGACGCGACAATCGAAGACGCGTCCCTTGCCGCGGATGATCTTCCCGACTTATCCGAGGGAGATACCGCAGTTGAAGACACGCCGCTTGCCATCGACGATCTTTCCGACTTGTCTGAAGGTGATACAACAATCGAAGACACATCCCTTGCCGCGGATGATCTTCCCGATTTGTCCGAGGGAGACGCTGTAACCGAAGACACATCCCTTTCAGCCGATGATCTTACCGACTTGTCCGAGGGAGACGCTGTAACCGAAGATACATCCCTTACAGCCGACGATCTTCCCGACTTGTCTGATGGAGACACGGTAATTGAAGAATCCCTTGTTATGGATGATCTTCCCGACTTGTCTGAAGGAGACGCGGCAACCGAAGATACATCCCTTGCCGCGGATGATTTAGCCGGCATTTCAGACGGCGAGAATTTAATTATTGATGAAGATGTCGCGAAAAGCGATGAACTTGAAATACTCCGCGAAGAAGGCGCTCCCATCCCAATTACCGAAACGCCGGAAAACAGCTCGTATCTTGAAGAAGGCGGTGATATAGATCTGTCGAACGCGGTAATTGACGAACCGGAATTATCGACGGAAGGCATTAACGATGAACTGACGGAACCTACTCTGGACGGGGACGATTTTAACCTTGATTCCCTTGATGATTTGTCAATTGATTCCGAGTTGGACACGCGGAGCGACATCTCTTCCTCTAGCGATACTAAATCAATATTAGATGAAGAAGTAGCGGAACCCGCGCAAGAAATTCAAGAAGACTCCGTATTGGATACGGAAAGTCTGGATGAAGCGGTTGATAATGTAATTTCCGAAAGTAATTTTGAAGAAGAACTTGAGGAACCTGTCGTTTTTGACGACTTTCAAGATTTTTCAGCCGACAATTTTGACAGTGTAATAGAGCCGGAACCGCCCGCAAAAGCCGCGCCAGTTAAACAGCCCGCCCCTCAAAAGGCCCCGGCTCCTCCTCCTGTTCAACAACAAGCGGCTGTCGCTCCACAACCCGTACCGCAAGCCGCGCCCGCTCCACAAGCCGCGCCGGCAGGTATGCCGACAGCGCAACAACTTGCGATTCCTTCCGGTTTGCGGTCCGAACTTAGAAACATCCTCAGTTACATGGATCAGCTGCTTGAATCGCTACCGGAAGAAAAAATCGAAGAGTTTGCGAAATCAGAATACTTCGATTCCTACAAAAAACTCTTTAAGGAATTGGGGTTGGTATAATCGCCGATTTATCCGAGCATGGCGCGCGACTTCACTCCCGTTACAATCCGCAGGCGGAAGCCGTACGCTATATTGACTCCCTAAATCTAAATGACGCGATAGAATGTTTTATTTTAATCGAGCCGGGTCTTGGCTATATTATTCCCGTATTACTGGAAAGGTTTAAAAAAAGCAAAATACTGGTTCTTCACGCGGAAGATTTTCCGCAAGGCGCTTCCTCTCCGCAGGTACATACCCTAACCGGAGTTGAAACGGCGAAAATCAACGGGTTTTTAGAAACTCATATTCGGGAAATTAATATCGACCGTATTCGCGTAATTGAATGGCGACCCTCTTTAAACTACTACAAAGAAACCTATGTTAAACTTTTTTCATCGGTTGCCGCGTTTTTAAAAAGGGCGGACGCTGAAAAAAGAACGACGGCCGCTTTTGGAAAAAGATGGGTAAGAAATTTTTTTAAAAACATAGGGAATATAAAATATACCCTTTTATACAGGCAAATGGAAATTCCTGTTATTATCACGGGTTCGGGTCCGAGTCTTGAACATGCCCTGCCCGTTATTCAAAAAGCGCGGAATAACTGCCTTATCATCGCCGCCTCTTCTTCGGTTCTCGCGCTATCATCGGCGGGTATAACGGCGGATATGGTCATCGCGACCGACGGCGGCTGTTGGGCGTTAAAACACATCTACCCTTTTTATAGAAATTATAAAAACGCGAACTCAGGCTTTTTTGCCGTAAACCTATGCGCCGCCCTGCCCTCCCAATGTTCCGACACGGCGCAGTTGATTATAAACGACGGCAGTTTTTGGCAAAGTATCGTTCTTCATGAACTTAATTTGCCGTCCGTGATCATCCCGCAAAGAGGAACGGTAACCGCCACCGCCGTCGAACTCGCGATGCTTCTTACAAGCGGCAATATCTACCTTGCCGGTTTGGATTTCTCAATTAACGATATAAAAACGCACGCAAGGCCATACAGTTTTGACGGTTTTTTTTACGGCCGCGCAAACCGTTTTGATCCTTTTTACTCTCAAAGTTACGCTAGGGCAAGTCTGCTTCACAAGGGCGGCAGTATGGGCATATACGAATCATGGTTTAAAGAGCAGTTGGATAAGTGGCCAAAAAGGATATTTTCTATCGGCGGCAATAAAATTTTTGAAAAAGGAGAACCTACGGCGTATCGCGATTTAAAAAACACAGACGGTTTTTTTAACGTAGTCAAACATGAAAACACAAATAATTTTTGTGAAAAAGGAATACAGGCTCTTCTAAACGCGATAAAACGGTCTGAATACTCGCAAAATTTAAAACAGGAACTCAATTCCCTGCTTTTCCCCGGCGAAAATAAAATAACGCGGAATGAATTGGAAACGGCGATAAAAGCCGCCTGCGTAAAGAGCAGTATATGAATAACGAGAATCGCTATACATTTTTAAAATCCCGTAACGGAGAGATTGTACCCGCTATTATTAATCAGAATGGCGACACCCTGCCTTTACACTCGACTATTGATCCGATACGCGAAGCCCTGCGTCTTGTGTCAACAATAGGCAAAACGGATTTTGTTATTTTTTTAGGACTCGGCGGCGGTTTTGCCCCGCAGACCGCTTTGGAACTTACAAATTCAAATATAGTTATAATTGATTTTGATAAAGACGGCATAGCGGAACTTTTCGCGAACAGGGATTATTCAAAACTGCTGAACAACGACAGAGTGGGCATACTTATAGATTTAAATGAAGAAGAAATAAAATCTTTTATTATTGAAAACTTTACCCCCGCCCTGTGCGGCGGCATAAAAACATTCCCGCTTCGGACAAGAATAGAACATGATAAATTAAAGTTTGAAAAAGCCGCCGCCGCGATACAGGAAGCGATTGAAGCCGTTTCAGGCGATTATTCGGTTCAATCCCATTTCGGGCTACGCTGGTTTTCCAACATTATACGCAATATAAAAAATACGCGAATAGAGGGAGATAACTTTTTAGCGGAAAAAAAAGAAAACCCTATTCAGGAAGCGGCTATTGTCGCCGCCGGTCCTTCGCTGGATACGCAATTATCCTCTCTTGCGGAATTTAAATCACGTAACGGCTTTATTATTTGCGCCGATACGGCCCTTAGCGTTTTGTCGCGTAACAACATAGTAGCGGACGCGGTCGTATCAATTGACTGCCAGCACATAAGCTATTACCATTTTATGGGAATTAAGCTACACGACAAAAAGATTCCCCTAATCCTTGATATCGCGAGCCCTCCCCTTCTTTACGGTTTATCCTCATTTACTCCCGTCTTCTTTTCAGGCGGCCATCCCCTTACGCGCTATATAAGCGCCCAATGGAGATATTTCCCGCAACTGGACACATCGGGCGGAAACGTTACATATGCGGGTCTTTCCCTTGCGGAATTATTGGGCGCAAAACACATAACGCTCTTTGGCGCGGACTTTTCCTACATTCGCGGTCAGACTTACGCGAGGGGAACATATATTTACCCCTACTTTAACAGAAAGCAAAACCGCCTCTCCCCCGCGGAATCGCAAATGTCCGCTTTTCTCTACCGCAATCCCTTCCTTCCCAACGAGGACGGAGAAAAAAGAGACTATTATGAAACCGCTTCTTTACGTTTCTACCGTAAAAAACTGGAAGAAAAAGCGGCGACAATGGACGCTGAAATAAAAATCGAACCGGGATTTGGAGCGCCGATTAACATAAACCGCGCGTGTAAAAATGCGGATGTACAAAGAGCGGCTTATAAAGAGAATAAAACAACAATAAGCGGAACAGACTTTTTGGAACGATACCGTAAAGACATCGCCGCATTGCCTACCGGTAAATTAAATGAAAAGGAAAGACAAATCTTTACAACGATTTTACCTACCGCCGCCGCGCTTAAACATCGAGGCATAGCAAGTAATAATGAATTAATAGAAGCGACAAAAAATCATTGTATCAAGCAGATTGATAAGGTACTTGGGACACATTAAAAATTTATTTAATCTGCGATATAAAATTATTTTCCGCGTTTTGTATTAAAGAAATGGCCCTTGAAAAAACAGGGATAAAATCTTTTGGATCATTTAAGAGCAATTCCGCGGTAATGGAGACAATTTTATTGTCCGGAGAGAAGGTAACCTTAACGACTTTAGAACTCCTGTTTGAATAATTCGCGGCGGCAAGAATATTCTCCGCGGAAACGGTTTCCATCTTAAACCCCATATAAACCTGGAAAAACTGAAGATCATTCTCGTTTACTATTATAAAATAACTATTCCCTGACACTTTAAAAAGAATATCGCCGTCACAGTCAACCGAAGGCATATACCCTTCCTGACGCAGATACTCCATATAAACATTTTGTAAATTCGCCTTTGTCCATTTCTGTTGCGATACCGCCGGAAAGACAAAAATTCCCCCAAAAATAAAAACAGCCAGAAAAATTTTGCCTATTTTTGCCATACACAACTCCTAAAATATTAAAAATATTTATTATATCTATATATAAGTATATACCAGTCAGCGTATTTGTCAAGATGACATTTTTGAAAAGTAATTGTAAGTTTTTAACAAACTTCCTTTAATTTTTTACCTATTTTCTTATAACATGTAAAAATCTATTTTATCTTCTTTCACAAATTATTATCTTAGTAGTCATAGGAGATATACAAATGAAAAAAATCATTGTGATTCTTATCGTTTTATTGGCAGCGAGCTCGCTGTCAGCGGATCCCATCTATCTGGGGAATTTCCCCTTAGGACAATGGCTGGATGCCAACTACAGCGCGGTTTGGGATTTCACATCAAACAACATCAGAATCTTGAGCACCGACGGAAGAGTTCTATACGACTTTTCCAATAAAACAATTCAAGATTTTAAGGTTACCATGGAAGGAACTCAACCTATCATTTCCTTTACCTGTCCTGAGGCCGGAAGATCGTATAAATTCATGAAACCTTTACTCAACGAAGATATGAATATGCGTATTAACAGGCATAACCGCCCTGAATACACGGTAACAATGAAGAAACAGTAATCTTTAAAATCTTAACGGCTGTATGCGTACATACGGCCGTTTTTTTACATAATCGCGTTTGAATAAATTCTATTTTAATTATTCTATTTTATCCAAAGGCAGTCCCGTAATTTCACGCACAAATTCAAGTGTAGAACCTTTTGTAAGCAAATTCTTCCCGAATCATTCATCAAACGCGAACGCCGCATACCCTACAAATGAATCGGGAACTACGCTTTTATCAACATCGGCGCTTGTGGCATACGTCAAAAGTCGCGCTTTTTTAAGCCCTTCCGCCTCGGCAAAACCCATCGCCCCCAACACCGCGCCCGCGGAGCATGAAGAGGAGTCCTCCTCGGCGCGGCGCAGGACTTCCTCGCCGTCTCCTGATTCCACCGCCTTTATAAAGGACGCGTCGTTTACTTCGCGAACCCAGCGAAGAGCCGCTTCTCCGCTACCCTGCGGCGAAAAGCCGTAATTGCGTCCGTAGTGGGTTAAATCCGTAGAGCCGAAGACCGCTATTTTACGGTTTAGTTTCGCCGCGATTCGCGACAGGGTCTTTCCACTTTCAAAAGATTCTATCTCGGCGGGAAGGCGCAGCCACAACAAATTCGCCTTTGGGAAAAAATAATGCGCCATCGGCAAAAGAACTTCCACCGTGTTATCGCGGTAGCCGTCCTTCGCGCCGCCGATTTCTTTCAACAAGGCGGAACGTAAGGCGGTGTCTATGGGCATGGAGCCGAAGGGGGTTCTTACGGCGTCTTCCATGGCGAAAAGAGGCGGACTTTCAGCGCCTAAATGACCGCCGAAAATGACCACCGTTTCGGCGTCCCGCTGAAGACTTGCCGCCCCGAGAGCGCTTGTTCTGCCGCTGTAGTACCAGCCGGCATGGGGCATAATCGCGGCGCGGGAAGAGCGTTTTACATTATCAAACTCCGATAAAAACGCGGAAACCGCCTCTCCGTCGCGGGGATACCACCCCGCCGGCAATGAATAATCTCTTATTTGCATATAAAAACTTCCGATAATTATATCAGAGAAATAATAAATATGGAAATAAAAAATAAAAAATCCGGAAATTCTTCAGCCGGAGGTTCAATTATTGCCGCCCTTTGCATAATTATCTATCTTTTCGCGTTAGTTCAGGGAGCGGTTAGAATCTATTTAAGTATAGACGAGCGTAAAATAACGGCGGAACAGGAATTTTCCAATATTGCCGATGTAGCGTTTGCGGCAGGGAATCAGAAGTTTATGGATGAAAGATTCGTTAAAGTCGTTAATAACGCGCTTTCCTACAGCAAAACTCTGGAAGCGTTGATAATAACGGGGCCTGACGGCGGAAACGCTTTTGAAAAAAAACCGGGACACGCCATCGCATGGGTAAACGACGCGCCGAGATTTAAAAATAAATTTTATTTTTTAAACGAAAATCTTTACAAACCATTGGCGATTTCCGACGTTCGTAACGCGAATATAAAAGGCGTAGCCAACGCTTTTGACTATGCTGAATTTATAAAAATAATGAAAGAAACCTTGTTGATTATCCTGATAGGATTCGCCGTTTCTTTCTTTACCCTATTGATACAGTCGTTGATGGGAAAAGGTTCCAAAGCAGAATCGGTTTTTGTCCCGATTACTAAACCTGAAAAAAATCCCCGCATAAATAAGGAAGCGGAATCATCAACATCAGGCCCTAAGGGGCTTTATTCCTCGCGAAGCGGAATCGGCTGGGAAGAATATCTAAATGACAGACTGGATTCCGAATTACATCGATGTTCTTCCTCGGAAAAAGATTTGGCTCTTCTTATAATGGATTTTACCGATATGGGCGAGGAAAGAGTTTTCAGGCAGGCCGCCGAAGAGGCCGTCACCTTTTTTACTTCAAGAGACCTTCTTTTTGAATACGGAGAATGCGGTATCACCGCTATTCTTCCCGATACGGGATTTGAAGCGGCTGTCGCCATGTCGGAAAAATTTTACAAGCGCATAACGGAAAGATTTCCGAAAAGCTACAGTGAGGCTTACGGTCTTTGTATCGGCCTTTCCACGCGTTCGGGTAGATTGTGTAACGCCAACCGCTTAATTCTGGAAGCTTTGGAAGCGCTTAAAAAAGCAAAGAACGATCCAAAAACATCTATAATAGCGTTTAAGAGCGATCCCGATAAATACCGTGCGTTTATCGCGTCTCAAAACTAGACGCGTTTTTAAAAAGTTTTTCCGTCTGCCATGTCGGAATAGAATAAATATAATCCTTGCCGCTCACATGGGCTAATCGCCGTCCCGTTTCATCAGCGTCGCTAAAACGAATAGTTACAATACGTCCATTCCCCAATTCCAGCACGATACTTGTTTTGTCAAACATCGGATCCGCGCCGTTAACCGAATTTTCAAAATTATCGCCTTCGACGGTTAATATCTGGCGGATATAAGTATCAACCGCGTTTTGATTCGGGTTTCCGACGCTAACGCCTGAAATTTCCCATTTTCTGTTTTTACGCGAAAAAACCTGCGTCTCCTTCGGTGTATAGACCGATAATCTTTGTACGCCGCTTATGTCAACACTTCCGTTTTCCGTCTCGGGAATAAGCCTAAGGTTGTACCAAGTTGTAACAGGACCAGATATATAAGACTTAATTATATTGTCTCCCGCGCGGACTTCGTTCTGCCCGGCTTTGCGCAAATATATTTCGTTTTTAATAACATCTTCATTACCGATGATTAAGTCGAGAAGAACGGTCTCTCCGTAAATTGTAACCCTCGAAGCGGACTGTTCCAAACCAAAACGTTCATGTGTGGAAGCGTTAACGGAGCGCACGGGCCACGGCGAACGGGTCGTAAGGATTTTTAAAAAATCTTCCACCCGTAATTGCTTCGCCGGATATTCAAGTCCGTTATGCGAAACAAACCATTGGTTGTTTTTCTTTCTCAGTTCAAAGTCATTATCCGCGGCTTTTATTACAATTCTGATTGTTTTTTCGGCTGTCTTTGAATCCAGCCATGTATATGATGATGATTTAGAACCGATGTCGGAAGTAAAAATAACGCTTATTATATATGTTACTATTAATACGCCAATCAAGGTCCCAAGGAAAATAAGGCGGTTTTTATACGTCATCGTCTTTCTCCTTCGCTGATTTTAATTCTATATTTTTCGCTAGCGCCCTACGCCTTGACGCGATAGCCAATCCCGCGATAATTACCAAAAGCGGAATAATACCGACATTTACAATTTGAATAACCTTCATTACGGCGGCGCGTTTTTTTGGATCCGTTATTTTGTCAAAACGGCCTATCTGCGGTTGTCTGCTTCGTATGCCGATTATATCGTCATCATTCGCTAGCCAGTCCGCCGCGCGAAGCAGAAAATCAAGATTATGTCTCGCCTGCGTGGCGTTGATCATATTAGTGGTAAAATCGGTATCTCCCACGACAATTATCCGCGACTCTTTAGCTTTGTCCGGCATATCGGGAAGTGTTTCCTCCGAGCCTTCGCGCGTAGGTTTCGCGCTTCCCTTAAAAAAACTCGGGAAGGTTCCGCTTAACGCGGCCCCAAGAATCTTTACACCCCTTGTTTCATTCGCTTCCATCTCAAGCATATAAGGCACTTCCGGGCTCGTGTAAAAAGCCTCTTTCATGGACCAGCCCTGCGGAGTACTTGTAAAAAGAGAAACCGCTTCAACGGAGGAAGGCGGAGCCAACTCAAGCGGACTTGCCCAGTAAAGATCAAGCCCTGTAAAAGCCGAACTTACCGGATGTTTGCTGTTTCCGTTATCTCCCAAAACTCCAATCCAAAGCGGATAACGCATAATTTTAAATTGTACCGCGCCGCTTTGCGTCCTTGTCTGGTACTGCAACGTAAGCGCGCTGCGATCCAGAGCGAGTTCCGGCCTTATAATTACGCCGTAAGAAGCGATCATATCAAGTAACGTTTGGTTTTGATGAAGTCTTGCCTCTATAGAACCGTAAACGGTGTCTACATACACTCCCTTTACGGCAAAAAGAACTTTTCCTCCCTGTTGTATATACCTGTCAATACGGTAGAGCGCCCAGTCATCCATGTCTTCCGCTCCTCCAAGTACAAAGAGCGCGGGCAAATTTTCAAGGATTTCATCGCCTATGGAAATCAAACGCGTCCTGTAACCGGCTTCAGCTAACGTCGCTTCCAGATATCCGAAATCTTCTTTCCATTTACGGAAATTGTCGCCTACTATTACTCCTAACCAGCGTTCGCTGTCGTTAACAAGAGAGCGTATTCTGGAGGTAAGATCATATTCAAGAGTATCCGTGGAAATTACCCACGGCAGAATGTCCATTCTGTCAAGATACTCGATAACTATGCCCGAATATACGGTAACAAGGCTCGCGTTATCCTGTTCCACGGTCTGCACCTGCCTCGGCTGAAGACCGAGTTCGTCAGCCTTTGAAAGACCGGCTTTTAACGGATCGCGGACGGTAAGGCGGATTTTTCCCCTTGAATACGCGGCGTATTCCCTTAACATGTCTTCAATTTCGCCGGGTATGGGGGTAATAGTCCTAAGTTTATTTGAGAGATAATAAGTGATATTTACAGGATCGGATAATTCCTTATGAAGGTTACGTGAAACTTTAGAAATAGTATGGGCCTTGTTTTTTGTAAGATCAAGGCGCAGCCATAAACGTCCGCTGACCATTAACGCTAGAATAAAGGCGATAACAGATAACGCGGTAATAATTATAACTTGTTTTTTTGTCATACTCCGCTATCTCCATTTCCTGAAAAGGATAACCCTTGTGTTGATAAACAAAAACAACGCGGCGCTTAAAATAAAAAACGCGATGTCCCTTGAATCAATCAAACCTTTGGAAAAACCGTCAAAATGAAAGGTAAGAGAAAAAAAGTTAATCCCTTGCGCAAGCCACTGCGGAAAGTTGAATGCTAACGTAATATTATTAATAAGCATTACGGCCATCAAGACGACCGAAGTGCCAAGAAACGCCCCGCCCTGGCTTTTGGAAAGACAGGACAATAACAATCCCAACGCGGTCGCGCTCGCGCACAGTAAAAATACTCCAAGGTATTCGCAAAAAACACTCCCCGCGTCAAAACTCCCAAGACTTAACAGGCTTAACGGAAGCGGTATTGTTAAAATCAACATAACGGCAAGCATGCAAAGCGCGGAGAAAAATTTTCCCAATACAAGATCCCATTCGGTAAAAGGCATGGTTAACAGCAATTCAACGGTTCCGGTTTTTCTTTCCTCCGCCCAGCTTTTCATCGTGATCACGGGAACAACAAAAATAAAAGCGACCGGAAATAAGTCGAAATAAGGGCGCAGAGTAGCCTGATCCCTTAAAAAATACTGTTGGAAAAAAAACAGCCATATTGAGCTAAGCATAAGGAAGAAAACCGCGGCCCCGTAAAACGCCGGAGCGTGTAAATACTGATAAATTTCTTTTCGCGCCAAAGTTAGGGCGCGATATGGAATATATTTTTTCATTTATCGCGCTCCTGTTCCTGAACTTGATTTTGCTTTTTTTCGTCGCTTGTAAGTTTTACAAAGATGTCTTCTATGCTGATTTTTTTCCTGCTCATACCGAGTATTTTTAAGTTCCGCGATACCGCCCAATCAAAGATACGCTCTCCGGGATTTTCACCGTCCGCTCCCGCCGGAACAAAAAAATTGGCGCAAACGCATCCGTCCGCGGTACTTTCGGTCATCACGTTTGAAATGTCACCTAATGACGATAATTTTTCGCTTACGACGCCGGTATCAACGGTCTCGCCCGCTCCTTTTAGGATCAATTCCCAAGTGTCGCCTCCCTTCATGGTTCCGGCAATTTCTTCCGGACTGCCCTGCGCCGCGATGCGTCCATCGTTAATAATTAAAACCTGGGTGCAAATCGCCTCCACTTCCTGCAAAATATGCGTGGAAAGAATCACGGTCTTTCGTTTTCCAAGCTCTTTTATAAGAGAACGAATTTCTATAATCTGGTTCGGATCAAGGCCGGTAGTCGGCTCGTCAAGGATTAAAATAGGCGGGTCGTGAAGTATCGCCTGCGATAAACCGGCGCGCTGACGGTAACCTTTGGAGAGCGTCTCTATCTTACGACTTCGGTAACGCGCGAGACCGCACGCCTCAAGGCTCGCATTAATCGCCGCCTCGCGCTCCTGTACCGGGATAAATCGCGCCTGCGCAGAAAAGTTTAAGTATTCGTCAACGGTTAAGTCACCGTAAAGCGGCACATTTTCCGGCAGATACCCAATCTTTTTTTTAATTTCCAGCGGCTGTTCTTCTACGGAAATACCGTCCACGTAGGCGGTCCCGTTCGACGGAAAATGAAAACCGGTGAGGATTTTCATAATGGTAGTTTTTCCAGCTCCATTCGGTCCAAGAAAACCCAACACCTGCTGATCGCCGACGGAAAAAGAAACATCCGTTACCGCCCGCACGTTTCCGTATTGTTTAGACAGGTTTTTTACCTCTATCTTAGCGTTAGTGTTCATATTTTTATATTAGCGGATTTAATCAACATTGGGAACATCTAAAAACTTCAGTTTTTAGATGTTTTCATAACCATAGAAGAAAATCGCGCCAGCGATTTTCTTCGAGGGACATCTAAAAACCTAACCGAGGTTTTTAGATGTCCCCATATTCAATTGGAAAAACATAACGGTCTTTTGTAAGCACGGTATCCGGAAAAATAGCGCGCGCTTCGGCAAGGAGTTGTTTTAATTCGTAATCGGTGTATCGGGGGCTGTAGTGGATTAGCGCTAATTTTTTTATCCCCTGCGAAGAGGCGGCAATTTGCGCGGCCTCAGCCGCCGTCATGTGCTTTTTATCATGCGCGTCTTCAGCCAAATCATGGGCGAACATTCCCTCGCAGACAAAAAGATCGGAACCGATAACATGGGTGGAAATTTCAGGCAGGGCGAGGGTGTCCGTAACAAAGGAAAATTTACGCCCCTGCCGCGCCGAGCCGACAACCTGTTCGGGACGTACTTCCCTGCCGTCGGGAGTTTGAATAATTTCGCCCTTCTGAAGTTTTCCCCATAACTTTCCCATCGGGATATTCAGTTCCTGCGCTTTCTGCGGAAAAAATTCTCCCGGGCGCATATCCTCTTCCAGAGCATAACCGTAACAGGGCTTGGTATGCGACAGAGGGAAACACCTTACATGAAAACCGTCCCCCTTGTACACAATCCCCGGAGACGTTATTTCTTTTACGATTATTTCATAATTAATGTACATATCAAGCACGCGCCGGTTGGTTTCGATATATTCGGCGATACGCGGCGGACCTATTATGTAAAGAGGATCGTCCCTGTCAACCTGGGATGAAAGCATTAAAAGACCGGGAATACCGGTAACATGATCGGCGTGCGTATGGCTTATAAAAATAACGGAGATTTTTTTCCAACGCAGGTTAAGGCGGCGCAGAGAAACCTGGGTTCCCTCTCCGCAGTCAAACAGGAAAAGCTCCCCTTCCCGCCTTAATAAAACGGATGTCAGGTGTCTGTTTGGAAGAGGCATCATCCCGCCGCAACCAAGTATAAACGCTTCAAGATTCATATCGGAAAAATCGCCTTTGAATACTCAATCGTCTTTTAAACTGATTTTGTATTCTTTAACATCATCGCCGTTTATAATGGCGCAATTACGCCCGCCCTGCTTCGCGGTATAAAGCGCCTTATCCGCCAGATCGTACAGCATTTTTGTATCATGGTAAGCGCCGCACCGCGAAACATATACGCCGATACTCATGGATACGAAATCGTAAACTTTGGATTTTTCATGCGGAATCTTTTTTGTTTTTATCGAATTGATCCAATGAGTAATTACATCATCAACATGGGCGATATCCTTTTCAAACCACAATGCGGCAAATTCCTCGCCGCCGACCCTCGCGGTATAAACGCCCAAATCGTCTTTTATGCCGTTTAATACCGCGCCTATGGTGCGCAGACAATCATCGCCTTTTAAATGTCCGTAGTGGTCGTTGTATAATTTAAAGAAATCTATATCCGCGATGGCGACGCATAACCAGTCGTCGGAAGAGCGGTAATTTGAAAGATACCTTTGAAAAGTACTTGTAAAGTCCCGCTTGTTTCTAAGCTGTGTCAACTCGTCCGTAATACTTTGATCTTCGTACTTGTTGCGTTCTTCCTCAAGCTGGGTAGTGCTTATTTCCATCCCCATCCGCAATTTTGATATATGCCAGCTAAAAAACAAACTGAGAGCGCCGGCGATAACCACATGCGCAATATCATAAATCCATGAGCTATAGTCTTTAATAATAATAGTTAAAACAATAAAAACAACCATCGCACTCAACGTAAGGATAAGGTTAAATTGAGGCGGATTAATATACAATAAAAGAGCGAGTACAAAAATGATAAAAATAAGAGTAGCCGGCCTGTTCGGAGCCAACCAAACGCTTTGATATATACCAAAAACCATTATATTTATGTAAAACAACGTAATTAGCAAATAAATAATGTTGTTTTTTACATTAATTAACTGCATTACATAATTCGCATACAAGGAAATAAGTATAGCTATGGCGGCGATTACAACACAAAAACCTATTTTAAAGAAATTTATATCCCCGGCTATTATCGGTACAAACGCGTATAAAATAGTAAAAACAGCGACAAGGGTATTTCCCTGCCGTACGCTTTGTAAGTTATTGACGAAAGCGTTATTCATACATTCCTGGTATTGTTCGCGCCCATAGGAGTAAAATTGCCAGTTGTATAAAAATTTCCGCATATATTCCCTCTATTATAATTATATCAGATTCTTAATTAATTGGATACAACAAAACAAGGAGTTTTTCAATGAAAACAATAAAAATTCCCTTAATACCGCATTCTGATACGTTCCGCAAGACCGGTCAAATTCTGGAATTCTAAAAATGAACCGTCATCCAACTGTACTTTTCCCGAAAAAAAGCCGCAAACCTGACGGCGCGTAAAATTATGCAATAACAAACTCCTGCGGTCGATTCTTTCCTGATGCGGCTCGAATGTCATTTCCAGCCGGTTGTCGTTACTTGTAAAACGCCAGGGAGAAAGCCAGTCTGAAAGAGGGATATGAAAAGTCACCTGGTTAAGTTTGTGCAGTTTCCCGTCTACAAAAAAGCCGTTTTCAGTCCCATGGGAAAAATCCGCCCAACTGTAACCGACGCAGAAACTTAGCTGTTTACCGTCGCTTATTCCGCAAGCCGAGGCCCAATAACGAATATCGGCATTCGGACGGGCGCTCCTGTTCCAGTCCAGAATACCCCAGGCGTTTCCGCGGGTAAAAATAATTTCCGTACCGCCGAATTGAATCACCCCCTCGACAAAAAAACTCGGTGAACTGCATGTGTACCTAAACGCGTATTTATCATTTCTCCATTGCTGGTTTGTCACAAGCGACTGAGAGTCGTCAAATTCGCTTAACACCAACTCGCCACGCAGACTTTTATGCCGTCCAAATTTTTGAATATCGGTTTTAATGATTCTTGCCCCGCCTTCCATGCGTATAAAATCAAGGTGCGCTTTTTTAAAACGCCAGCGAATATTGCCTTTTTTACTGCTGACAGGCATATTAAAAGCTCCAAGAGGCAGCCATGTCTTAAAAGTCTGGGTAGAACGTTTTTTATCCCTAAGCGAGATGATGGAAATACTCATATATCCAAGCCAACCGTCATCCCTTATTTCAAATACAACCATGTGGGTCGGGGTATGGACTATGTACCTATCCGATTCCGATAATCTGTGTCTTGCCGCATAAACCAGCGTCGGGTCGTAAGAAAGATAATCCTGCCTTGCCCAGCCAAAATTAATAGGATGCCCCATGTCATCAAATAACGGCATAGGCTTGCAAATTTCATTTTGAGCCATAACCAACCTGTTTACATATAAGTATCGGCATGGTATTAAGATAGCATGGATTATAAAGGAATAAAAGCGTTAGTAATGGGGCTTGGACTGCACGGCGGAGGACTCCAATCGGCGCTTTTTCTGCTCAGACGCGGAGCCCAAGTTACGGTTACCGACCTTAGGGACGAGAATACCCTTATGCCGTCGATAAATGAACTGGAGACGGCTTGTAAAAAATTTAAATGTTCCGCAGTCCGTTATGTTTTGGGAAAACATGAAATTGAAGATTTTAAAAATGCCGATATCGTAATAAAAAATCCCGGCGTAAAACCGGATTCGCCTTTTTTGTCGGCTTCCAAAAAAATAGAAACCGATCTTTCCCTGTTCCTGACGGAATCAAAGGCGAGGCTTTTCGCGGTAACTGGAACCAAGGGAAAAAGCGGAACATCCTCCGCCCTCCACTGGATTCTTTCAAAGGACAGAAAATCCGGCAAAGCGTTCCTTGGCGGAAATATCACGGTCTCCCCGCTAACCTTTTTAGAAGAATTGACGGAAAATGACGACGTTGTTCTGGAGCTTTCAAGCTTCCAGTTGGGGGACATAAAAAATTATGTAAACTCAGGCGGACAGCCGCTATTAAAACCAAAAGCGGCAATAATAACCTCCATTATGCATGATCATCTTGACCGTTATACGTCAATGGAAGCCTACATCGACGACAAGCGAAATATTTACCGCGGTCAGGACCCAAACTGCGTAACTGTCGCCGGTGACGACGATTGGGGCGAAAGTTTCCGCGCCGAAACAAAAGCGCTCTCTCTTATTTGGTCTTTTAAGCGGGATTTATCTTCAGTGTTAAGTAAAGGGCAAAGCGGCGGCTG
>Ga0268262_10000110_pt1 | contig 100922 bp, 102 predicted proteins | sample TergutNc150P3_FD_190354 | JGI IMG/M metagenome (GOLD analysis project Ga0268262, IMG submission 190354) | Nasutitermes corniger P3 segment gut microbial community from laboratory colony in Florida, USA - Nc150 P3 (SPAdes) (version 2) | ecosystem: Host-associated > Arthropoda: Insects >... | reverse complement strand
TCCAACAGCCTGATAACGGCAAGCAATTTTTCAACATCATCACTTACATGGTTACAGTTGATCATAATCTCAGTTTCTGAATATCGTTCATCAGCGTTGATGGTAATTTTCATATTTTAGATTTTATTCGCACAAGCTCAAATTTACTGACCTGTCTATAATCAAACCTGAGCTGCCGTTTTCATAACTTAAGTTTCATTGGAAAATTGAATGTTTCCGAGTATTTTTAATTAAAACATTAATAAGGGGAAGAAATTGAAGAAGTTCTTGTTATATCTGTTGTTGCTTGTTTATATCGGTTTATTCTATATGTGCAGATAGAAGTAGTTAGACGACATACCACTGAAAATATGATATATAAAAATATATGAAAAAAGTACTTGAAAAGAGTAAAATAATATGGTACAATTATTACTATGAATATAGAGACATTAAATGCCTTAGAAAATGCTATAAAAAGCGAGAATTTACTCAGAAAATACCACCTTGAAAGAATAGGCGTGTTTGGTTCTTTTGCCCGCGGGGAAAAGGCAAACGATATTGATTTTTTTATTGATTCAGAGAATTATAATATTAATAACTTAGTAGGGTTAAAAAGAGATCTCGAAAAAATTACAGAAAAAGAAGTGGATATAATGCTTAGAAAATATGCCAATCCCATAATTTTATACCGTGCCGAAAAGGATATGAAATATGTTACCCAATGAGAAAAATGATTTATTATATTTGTTAAATATTTTAGAATATATAGGTAAAATATGGAAATATACTGAAAATGCGAATAATGCCGAGGAATTATTTGAATTAAATGAACAAATGAATTTAAATGCTTCGCTTACATTATTGGTAAATATAGGGGAAAATGCTTCAAAAACGACCGAAGAATTAAAGAATGATTATCCGAATGTTGAATGGCAAAAAATAAAGGATTTTAGAAATAGAATAGTACATGATTATGTTGGAATAGATATGGTTATTGTATATGAGATAATAACAAATGATTTAAAAACATTAAAACCAGAAATATTAAAAATAATTAAGGATAGAATTAAACAGAAAATATTTGATATAGAAGAAATTAAAATAAGCAAAGATAGTAAATATTATATTCATATAGATTTTAATGAAATTTTGTAAAATGAGACGGTGGTACGTCGTCTAACAGGTCGGTATATACTTCACCGCCTGTTGGCGGCTCGGGCTACGAAAAACAGCAGTCGGGCGTGCGCTAAGACGCCCTTTGTGCTGTTCTTCTCCACCAAAGTTTTTTGTGCCCATAAAAATACTTCGCATTTTTCCTTATCGGGAACAAATAACTTTCAGTTATGGCCGTAACGTTATGTGCATATTTTTTGATTTGGTTAGAAAATGATGCAAATTATAATTTTGTAATATAATTATAGACTTTTTCAGACCAATCAAATATATTTTTACAATTATACTGTAAATAATGGATTTTATCTATTATGTTTTGGGGAATTATATTCAAGAAATCAGTTTTATATTGTTCCGGAATTATACAGCAATATAAATTATCATAAAGTATTAGTTCATTTTTAATTTTGGCAGGATGGTAACCGTCATTTACAAAATCTTTATGTTCAATAATAGATTTATATTTAAAATAAAATCTTACGCTTGGCTTAAATCCACTACTCAAATCAATCTCATTAGGGTTTTTACCTAATATCCGCTCCATAATAAGCCTGTCCCCCGCTTGACAATTACCCCATGAAAACATGATATAATCAAAAAAATCCGGCGGATCATTAGCGGCATTTCTCGGTTCTTTTGCAAGCTCAATTCCTGTTTTGTTTCTCGCTTTTACTGCCGATAGTATTTTATCGCAATTGAATATTGACTTTGCATCTTCAATACTTGCTGTATGGCATAAAAAATCAGTTATACAGCCTTTTTGGTTGCAAGCAATACATTCCGTGATTTTTTTAGGTACACTTGCCTGTAAATATTGATCCGGGTTCTTAATTGCATAATTAATTTTTTCAGTTATATTATTATTTTCGCAAATAATTTTTGTTTTTCTTTTATTATTTTTTTCATATTCTATAAATAATAGAAGTTTCTTTAATTCCCAATCGGAAATAACTGGAAAATTGGACAGGGCAAAATAATAAACATTATCCCAAATAATTGTTAATTTATGTTCTGCAATATTAATATTCAAAAATATCCCCTAAAAAATGTATAATAATAAAACAGTATATAAATAAAAAATAAAAGTCAATAAATTAAAAATGAATAAAGTATAATTATAGAATATAAAAACCAAAAAACAAGCGCCTAACTGGCTTGTAACTGCATCGCCGTCTTACAGCGGTTCAATTTATACATTCAGAATGTAATGCGTCATATTTTAAAATAAAAAAAATATTGACAAAAAACATAAAATGTATTAAATTATCACAAATAGGAGATTAAGATGAAAAAAGCTGCTGTTTTTCTGATATTTTTATTCGCAGTTACGGCATCTCAGGTTTACGGACAACATAAGGTAAATGACATAAAAAGGTATAATGGATGGTATAAAATGAACGTTGAAATGGACTCAAACGGCAACGGCCGGTTTAATATTACACAGTGTTATCCAAACGGTGAAGAATTTAAATTAAGTGATAATGAAAGAAGGCAATTACCTCTTTGGGTAAAAGTTTTTTGTATGGCAATATTTGACGAACTAAAAGGGCAAATGGAAGAATTGACATTCAATGAAAACGGAATTTTTATGAAATTTATCGGGTTTACTTTAACGATGGATTCCTCAAAATCAGATGAAGAAATTTTGGAACTGCTTGGCCAGGATAAGGTTAATAAATACAGAAACAGGAATTGGTAGGGATTCTTATATGATTAGGGAAGTTAAAGAAAGTGATTCAAAACAAATTTCAGACATATATAATTATTATATTGAAAATACAATAATCACTTTTGAAGAGGTTCCTCTTTCTATTTATGAAATCGAAGCGCGTATAAAAAAAATCAAAGAAAGTTTTCCGTATTTGGTCATAGAAGATAACGGTGAAGTAATTGGTTTTGCCTACGCAAATACCTGGAAAGAGCGCTGTTCATATAAAAATACAGTAGAAATTTCAATATACCTGAGAAACGGAACACAAGGAAAAGGGAAAGGCAGAGAACTCCTGAAAAGTCTCCTTGATGAACTTAATAAAACACAACTTCATCTCTTAATCGCGGGAATTGCATTGCCAAACGACGCAAGTGTAAAGACTTTTGAACATTTTGGTTTTAAAAAAATCGGTCAATTTACCGAAGTTGGGTTTAAAAAAAATCAGTGGATAGATGTGGGATATTGGGAACTTCTTTTGAATAGAGTCTGTCCATAATGTGTCCGCATTATAAATAGACTCTGACTATCGGGGAAATTCAAAAACAGGCTCGCCGGTTTCGTGCAGCGAACCTATTTTTTTAAAGGCTGCGTTTAAATTTTCACGTACGGATTCTGTTACCAAAGCGCGTGTTTTCAGCTGCACTGCGTTTGACGCAAGCATTCTCGCGCGGACGGCAGGCTGTCCGTTTACGGAATAACCTGTTTCCGCTGTCCAGCAAAAAGCGCTTTTGCCGAAATCAACGCCGAAACGCCATGATTTATTTTCATCGCCGTTCATTAATTCCTTAATAAAAGCGCAGGCTTTTTTCACGGGATCGCCTGTTCTGTCAAGAGGAGAGCCGAAGCAGACAAGAACCATATTTCCTTCAAAACCGGCGATGACAGCGCCGTATGAAAAAGCCGTTTTCTTTACCGATAAGAAAAACAATTTTTTATATTTACCAGCATCCTCCGGTTTTTCATTGTCTTCATTGTGAAGTAAATCAATATCTTTAACGGCGACAACGGCGGCGGAAGCAACAATCACCTCCGCAAGACCCGGCCTTCCCAGTATTATCAATTTTTTTAAGGTAACGGCGGATACCGACGTTCCGTAAGCCGAGCGGAAACGCCGCATTCTGTATTTAAGAATTGCGCATTTAATATAAAAAATTACCAATATCCCTGACAGTGAAGAACTTAATACTATAAAGGGATCGATCCAATATGAATAAAAAATAAAAAAACAGCCAAACGCCGCGGCCGCGATCACGCTTAAAAAAATACCGCAGATAAGCTGAACAGCGGGACGGAGCATAAAGACAGACAGCAAAACAAGTGAAACTGCGGATATTGACCAAAAAAGCGTACTGCTGTCGTTTGCGGGAATTATATGGCTGTTTGTAATCATCACATTGGCGAGCAAAGCGGAATAATCGGCGTAACGCGCCGGTCCCATTATGCAAAATGATGAAACAAGCTCCTGCTGAAGTTTATCTCGCAGGGATGACAGCCTGCCGTATTCCTCACGCATTAAAGCAAATGACTGACTCAGTTCGTCCCGCATTTTTGCCAACGCCGCAATCCCCTGTTCATTCAGGCCCTTTTCATCCGTAATTACATCATTGTATCCGGTTACAAGAACCGCCTCCGCCTGTCCTTCAAGAAATTCGCCGAGGCTGTCAATGTAATTTTTCCGCGCCGTTATCCACGCTTCTTTCCTTCCGCTGTCAGGCGCTTTCAGCATTTCTTCCCTCAGCATAAGGGCGTAATCGCCGAGAATAAGGGGCGATTCTTCAGGCATGGTTTTTGAAAAAGCGCCCAACTCGTTTGCGAAAACGAGAGCGTTGCGCATAACGCGGCCTGCCTCGTCGTATTCCCTGAAAAGTTCAAGATTTACGCCGCGAAAAGAGTCGTTCCACGCAGTTATGATACTTCCGTTTTTATCCAACGGAATGTCAATTTCTTTCCCGTCGCGGCGGCGCAGCCATAAAACCATTTCCTGATTCGAACCTTCAATCTGCAAAGCCGCATATCTTTGCTTCAAAGTTAAAAATACGGGATGTTCAAGCTTAGTTTCACCGTCAACAGGTTTAACGCGCCTTAATTTTCCGTCATTGTCAAATCCTGGATTTGTTTCCGCTTCTATGAAATTTTCAAATACAGTAACGGCGCGCAGTAAATTCTCGTCCCTGTCAATTAACGCCGTAAGCAGGCGATCCCTGCCCTGCTCCGTCAATTCAACAAGCCTCTCTACATAAACGGGGGCCTGTACCGGCGAGACCGAACCTGAACGGATTGCTTCAAAAAGGTTGCGGATATTCGTACCCAGAATGATATACTCGTCAACAAAACGCCGCCTGATTTCGGCTTCCGTAACCGTAACCGGAGACGATGAAGGCGACGATCTTCCCGTCAGAATCAAATTTGCAGCGTTCATTTCCGTCAATGTCAGCAGTACGGAAAAAATATCGCTTGTTTCAATAAAATCGCCGGTTTTAATTATTAAAATTTCCCTTGACACAGGAGGAGGCAGCTTATGGCTTAGCAGAAAATCATAATGAAAACCTAATTTCGGGCCTGAAAGCAGGAAATTGACCAGAAAAGCCATTCCCGCAGAGCATATAAGTCCGCAGAAAAGCGTCAAAAATAACTGTTTGGGGGAATAGTTAACGGACATTATGTAAATTTCGGCATAAATTGACTGTATCTTCATTAAGATGCGAAAAGTATGATATAATCAGGCTATGAAACAATTTATGGATGAAAATTTTTTGCTGGAAACCGAAACGGCGCGCGATTTATTTAACACGGTAAAAGACGAGCCTGTTTTTGATTATCATTGCCATCTTTCTCCGCTTGAAATAGCGGAAAATAAAAAATTGGCGGACTTGGCGGAAGCGTGGCTTTTGGGGGATCATTACAAATGGCGCATGATGCGCGCCTTTGGGATTGATGAGCGTTTTATTACAGGAAATGCCGGAAGCTATGAAAAATTCATGTCATGGACGAGGACAGTTGAAAACCTGATCGGAAACCCGCTGTACCATTGGACGCATCTGGAATTGCAGCGTTATTTCGGCATCTATGAACCGCTTACATCAGAAAACGCTCCGGCGGTATGGGAGAAAGCAAACGATCTCCTTCAAACGCCCGATCTTTGCGTAAAGGGAATATTTGAAAAATTTAAAATTTACGCGGTAGGAACGACAGACGATCCCGTTGACTCACTTAAACATCACCGCGCGATTGAAAAGGGTACGGCGCAAATAGGAAAAATTTCAACCAAAGTTATTCCCTCTTTCCGTCCGGACAAAGCGCTGGAAGTAAACGCCGAAGGTTTTTCAGATTACATAGATTCTCTTTCACAGGCAAGCGGAATTAAAATAAAAACGGCGGATGACGTTCTTGCCGCTCTTGAAAAACGGCTTGATTTCTTTATTGAGGCGGGCTGCCGTTCATCGGATCACGGACTTGAATACGCGCCTTATAAAGAAGCATCCGCCGAACAAATCGAAAAAACATTTAATAAGGCAATGGCAGGAAAAAAAGTTTCCGCTGAAGACGCAGACGCATACAAAACTCAAATGTTAATTTCACTTGCCGGTCTTTATGCGCAAAAAAATATAGTTATGCAGCTTCATCTTTCTGTTATCCGCAACATAAATACAGCGTCATTTAAAAACATAGGCGCAAATACCGGTTATGACGCCGTTAACGACCGCAAATTGAGTTCCAATACCGCAAGACTTTTAAACCGCATGGAATTAAACGGCCCTAAATCCGGCCTTCCTAAAACAATTCTCTATTCGTTAAACCCGAAAGATTACTACCCTCTTGCTACAATAATGGGCGGCTTTCAAAACGCGGGAGTTGAAGGGAAAATCCAGCTTGGCAGCGCGTGGTGGTTCTGCGACAACAGGGACGGAATGGAAGAACAGATGCGCATCCTTGCCAACGTTGGCATGCTTCCCGCTTTTGTGGGAATGCTGACAGACAGCCGAAGTTTTCTCTCCTATCCCCGTCATGAGTATTTCCGCCGTATAATGTGCAACCTTATCGGCAATTGGGTAGAAAACGGAGAGTACCCTTCGGATAAAAAACGGCTTGAGAAAATTGTCCGCGATATTTCTTTTGAAAACGCAAAAAAATATTTCGGGTGATATACGGGGAATTGTCAATCATAACCGAAAGATAATTCTCCGGTAAAAAAAGAACGTTCTCTTGTTTCACCGTCAGGGATTATAAGCAATTCGCCGCTTTCTCCTATGCCCGTAATACGTCCTTTTATTTTTTTTCCGCTGTCCGCAGGGCCCTCAATAAAAATTACGCTTTCATTTCTTTTATACAAACGCTGTTCCAGACGGCATTTCCAGTTGTTTGCCTCTTTATTTTCAAGTTCATTGTAAAGAGCGAAAAGTATCTCTTCTAAAAGGCAAAAACGCATTTCAGGATCAATGTCAATGCCCGCGGCAAGAGAGATGCTTGTCGCTTTTCCGGCAATGGATTCGGGGAACTGCCTCTGCGCAAAGTTTATTCCGATGCCGATATGAACGACGCCCCCGTCCGCCTCGCAAAGGATTCCTGCCGTTTTTTTTGAGCCGTATAAAATGTCATTCGGCCATTTTATTTTTAAGCCGCCGGCAAGAGAGGGAGCAAAATCCTCAACGGCGAGGGAAAGCGCAAGACCGGCGCGCAGGGTAAGAGCGCCCGGAATATCCTCAATACGCCCAAAACGCAGCAGAACAGTAAAAGGAAGGCTCATTTTCCTTTCCATCTGCCATATCCTGCCTTGAAGGCGTCCCCTTCCTTTCTCCTGAAAATCCGCCGCAATAACAACGCCGTGCGGCTCTCCGTTTGACGCGAGACGGCGAGAAACATCCATCGTGCTATCTACGGTCTCTTCATGATACACGGGCGCGTTAAAAGGATTTTTAATTTTCAGGATTGTCATAATTTTTTATATCATATAACTGGAAAATGTTCCCCAAAAACGCTAGAATATTTTTATGAAACTTGTATGTCTTGATCTTGAAGGGGTGCTTGTTCCCGAAATATGGATTACGTTTTCACAAGCCGTAGGAGTCCCTGAATTAAAGCGAACTACAAGGGACGAGCCCGATTACGATAAATTGATGAATTTCCGCCTTAACCTTTTAAAACAAAACAGCCTGAAACTTCCTGACATTCAAAAGGCCGTATCCGGCATGGACCCTCTGCCGGGAGCGGTTGAGTTTACAGGCGCGCTGCGCGAAAAAACCCAGCTTGTTATACTTTCCGACACTTTTGAACAGTTCGCAAAACCGCTGATGAAAAAACTGTCATGGCCGACGCTTTTCTGCAACACGTTAAAAATTGCAGATGACGGCTCTGTCATCGGATACGCCCTGCGCCAGAAAAACGGCAAAAGGGAAGCGGTAAAGGCGTTCAAGTCATTAAACGCGCAGGTTTTCGCGGCAGGGGATTCTTTTAACGATCTTGAGATGATCCGCGAAGCCGATTGCGGATGCCTTTTCCGGGCGCCGCAGCCAATAAGGGAAAAATGTACGGATATACAATGCGTAGATACATTCGATGACTTGATGAAAAACATTGATTCATTTTTATGCGGCTAACGGTTAATCAGCCTGTTTAAAGTATGTTCGTTGTGCCGCCAGTCCTTGCCTGTTTTTACCCGCAGATCAAGATCGATTTTCCAGTCAAAGATACGTTTTAAATCTTTAAGGGCTGCAAGCCGGATCGCCTTTATCATTTCGCCGCCTTTGCCGACAACTATGCCCTTCTGGGATTCCCGCTCAACGATGATAAAAGCCCTTACCCAAAGTACAGGATCGTTAAACTCCATGTCGGCGATGTCTACATACAGGGAATGCGGCAATTCCTGTCGCAGGCGGTTGATTGCATGTTCACGGATAATTTCGGCTATGCGAAAGCCGGTTTCCTGATCGGTGTAATATTCCTCATCGTAAAGCGCCTGTCCCTGCGGCGAAAGAGCGTAAAGAGCGGCGAGAAGTTCTTCAATACCCTCCCCCGTATTCGCACAAACCGAAAAACACCGCGTCTGCGCCGCAGGCAGATTAGCGGAGACAAACTGCTGCGCGCGGTTAAAGTCCGCGCCGGAAACGTCCATTTTATTTACGGCTATAACCGTTTTATCCGCCAGCGGCGCAAGGAGGGATACAACTTCCTCTTCTTCACCGGCCGGAGCGCGCGCCGCGTCCAACACATAGAGAACAAGGTCGCACTCATTAAGCGCGCGCTGTGAAACCTCCATCAGTTTCCTGTTGATTTTTTTTTGCGAGGCGTGCCTTCCCGGAGTATCCACAAAAACAAGCTGTCCCTGTTCCCGGTTTACTATGCCCCGTATCGCGTTCCGCGTTGTCTGGGGCACTTTGCTTACGATAGAGACTTTTTCGCCGCACATTCTGTTAAGAAGAGTGGACTTCCCGACAGAAGGGCGGCCTACAATAGCGGTAAAGGCAAACTTTTTTTCAGGGCATTTATTATCAGTCATTGCTTCTCAATATAACAATTTACTGTAAATAAGGGCAAGAATAATTACTGATAATCCGCAAAAACTTCAATTCCGGACAACTTCTTTATAAAAATAGCAGTTTTGAAGACCGAAAATATAAGAAGGAGACATATATGCTTTTACTGGGTATTTTATTAGGCATGGGAATTATGGGCGGCATGATTTATATGGCTGTCGATAAAAAATCGACTTTCATTGTCCGCATAGCAAGCCTTATAGCGCTCGGTTTAATGATATTGACAATAATTATCTGCCTTATAATGGTTTTTACAGACAACAGGGTTCCTGTAGACGAATCAATACTGATAGTCGGCGCGCCTGTTGAGACAAAAAAAGATAACGGGCACAGCATTTGGGTGCTCATGATGATAGTTATTGTACTGATCAGTATTTTTTTCGTAATTATTCTTGTTGCCATGAAAGAGAACCGCAAGCACTTATTAAAACCCGGGCAGGACAACAAGAAAGTTACCCCAAAATTTGAATTATAAAAACGGCAAGCTCCCTATCCCAAAAATTTGTTTTGGGCGGTTTTTACCGCATCTATGACGTTATTGCACCATCCGTCAAATTCCGGGTCTTCCCTCTGTAATTCGGGATGGGCAAGGACATTCCCTACTGTCATTTTTATCCCTTCGTCCGCCCGTATATTAGCGCAGAAGCCGGGAGCAAGCCGCTTTATTTTAGTATTGTCAAAGATGACGGAATTTGCCTTGTCGCCGATAAGACTTCCCTTAAAGTCGTAGAGACCGTTAGAACATTCGTCAAGAAATTCGCTTGCAACATGCACGGCTTTTAATTCAACATTCAACACGCCTGCGATAATCCCGTAAATTTGATTCCATGTTACGCTTTCGTCGGACGTAATATGTACGGTTTCTCCGATTGCGTGTATGTTGCCCATCAGACGGATAAAGGCGCGGGCAAAATCGCTGTTGTGCGTTATTGTCCAAAGGCTTGTACCGTCTCCGTGGATAATTACAGGCTTGCCCTCTATCATTCTTTTTAACACCTGCCAGCTTCCGTTTTTACCGTGAACCCCAAGCGGGACGTTTCTTTCATCGTAAGTGTGGCTTGGGCGGACAATTGTAACGGGAAAGCCTGTCTCCCTGTATTTATCTGCAAGAAACTGTTCACAGGCTATTTTATCGCTTGAATAACGCCAAAACGGGTTTGCCAGAGGAGAGCTTTCTGTTATAAGGCAGGAGGAAGGCGGTTTCTGGTACGCGGAAGCTGATGAAATATAGATAAATTGCCTGCACAATCCGTTAAAAATATTGAAATCTTTTTGAACATGTTCGGGAATAAAACCGATAAAATCGGCGGCAACGTCAAATTTTTCATTTCCAAGAGTGCTTTCCAGTTTTTTCCTTATTGACGCTTCATCTTCGGTTCTTATGTCGCATTCAATCTGTATAATGCCGTCCTTTTTAAACTCGCCTTTTCGGTTTCCTCTGTTAAGATGATAAAGCTCCCAGTTTGATTGAACAGCCAGTTTTGAAATTGCGCTTGAAATAGTGCCTGTCCCGCCGATAAATAACGCTTTCATTTTTTCCTCTTAATCAATATTACCATGTATTTCCCGCAAGTAAAACTAAAACGCAGTTCTCAATATATTGAAAAAAATAAAAATGTATGGTATTATAATATTATATTAATTTTATAGAGAGGAAAAAAATGGCCCATAAAATCGACGATTCCTGCGTAAATTGCGGCTCATGTGTCAGCGACTGCCCGGTGGAAGCAATTTCCGAAAAAGACGGCAAACACTGGATCGATCCTGATAAATGCCAGGATTGCGGAGCCTGTGTCGCTACCTGCCCGACAGAGTCAATTTCGGCAGCGTAACATTTGTTGACAATAAGAACAGGCAAGGGCATTTCCCTTGCCTTTTTTTTGATTTTTCTTTTTGCGCCGTATTGCGGGGCGCAGGATTCAACCGGAATTACCGGCGCTCAAAGTATCGGGTTCCCGGTAATATTCAGGATGGACTCAGGGGACACGGGCTTCAAGCAGTATATCAGCGATGTTGAAGCCAACAGAAGGCGTCTCTTTGACGTACGCGCCCGCGCCGGACAAACCGCGGAACATTTAACCATTTTCCGGTACAGCGTACGGCCCGGCGATGATCTTTTTTCTCTGGCGGCCCGCTGTAATATTCCATATTCCGCGCTTGCAACCCTTAACAGATTCAACAATCCGTCTTCACTGGAAGAGGGAATGACCATCCTGCTGCCTTCGTGTCCCGGCATCTTTATTCCGGCAGACCTTGAATCGGATTTGGAAAAACTAATCGGCGTTTCAAGACTCGGCAGCCAGGAAGCTGTCGAAATAAAAATCAATACAACCGGAAAAAGCGAGCCGTATTATTTCTTCCCCGGCGCGGATTTTTCACAGGCGGAAAGGGCATTTTTTCTGAACGCGGGTTTTTTCCGTTTCCCGCTCAGGGCTTACAGGCTGACCAGTTCTTACGGCGTCAGGGCAAATCCTGTAACGGGGAATGTATCGGTTCACCGGGGGTTGGACCTTGCCGCGCCGCAGGGAACTGAGGTTTTTGCCGCCGCGGACGGAACCGTTATTGAAACAGGAGAAGACGCAATATACGGAATATATGTTATTATCAGCCATAGAGACAGATGGACAAGCCTTTACGGTCATTTACAGAAAATTGAGACTGTCTTGCAGGCGCAGGTAAGATCAGGTACTCTTATTGGGAGAGTAGGTTCAACCGGCCAATCGACAGGACCGCATCTGCATTTTGAATTAAGGCAGGACGGCAGAGCCGTTGATCCTTCAGGAAGGCTTCGTCCGTAATTATGAAAGAAAAAAAACTAATAAATATACAAAAAGCCGCATTACTGCTGTCTTTTTGCTTTATTTTTTTCAATATCAGATTACAAGCGCAGCCTTTTCGTACAACTGTTGAAGGCAGCATAGAAATAAATCCGGAAAAACCGGCAGGGAGCAGCGTTACTGTCGGAATAAACAGTTCTGTGCTTTTAAACCTTGGCCCGGAAACGCGGTTTTTAAGGGGCGTAGAAATCGAAATTACCGCTCCGCAGGCATGGCTTTCGTACAGAGGTTCTCTAGTCATAGGGGCGTACAACAATCTCAATCCCCAAACGCCTGCGGGCATTTCCGATGTTACAGGAAGCCAAATCGCCCTTGAACCGCTTGCGTCAAGGCTGCAAATAATTTATCAATTGCCTGTCCGTCAGACGCACGGGCTTAGAACGACCACTTCCATAAATGTTCTGGGCGGCACTGCCCTGCCTTCCACATTTCCGGTGCTTTTAAGGCTGATGCCCGCTATAAAAGGGCTTAACAGCGAGCTTGAAAACATGACATTCAACCTGACGGCGCGTCCGATTTTAAGCGATGAAGGCGCTGTAAGGTTAATATTCCGTTATCCGCCGCAGCTGAGAAACAGGCCTTTTACAGTCCTGATAGACGATAATGTTATAAACAACATATCCGAACAGATTGTTTTAAGGGAAGGCGAGCATCATCTTGTCATTCTTTCCGACGATTACAGGAATGAAAGCCGGCGTTTTGTCGTGGAACGGGCAAAAGCGGCCGATTTAACCGTTGAATTAACGGATACAACTCCAATAATAATGTTTGAAGGCCCGCAAAATGCCGTAATTTACTTAAATAATTCACGAATTCCGCAAAACAGAGTTCCTGTTACAGTTGAACCGGGCTCACATGAAGTCAAATTTCAAATTGGCGACTATACCATAATACAGACTGTAAATGTACAAAAAGGCAAAACATACCGCGTTGCGCTGACTGTAGACCTTACTGTACAGGAAGAAGATTGATCTGTACTTTTTTATAAAAACCTTCATGAAAAACGAATTTGTTACCGATACTTTTAGTGTCGGGATTATAGTTCCCCTCCCAAATCACTATACTTCCGATATGCCTCAAGGGCATGGAGCTGTCCGGACCGCAAAATTCGGGCAGCTCTCTTTTTTTTTTAATTTATATTTCATATAATTAACCCATGCGTGAAAAACAAAGCGAAACTGACGATTCGGTAAAATTGGAGCCTCTTTTCGGCATAAGGCCGGGCGTTTACCTTACCGTTTTATACTCGGCAGTCTTACTTTTAATTTTCTTCTTCCTTTTTGTTTTTCCGGGCATAAGGAATCCGTCTGCCGTATTGATTGTAAAAACCGAGCCTGCCGGAGCGGCGGTAAGGTTAAACAATGTTTACATGGGCGTTTCAGGAGAAAGTATCCCTGTAAAAAGCGGAAAACACACAGTAGAAGTTGTTATGAACGGCTTTGAGGCGCAAACCGCCGTCCATGAAATACCGGGCCGTGTTTTCTTTTCCCTGTTTTTCCCGCGCCGTTACCATGCGGAATTTACGCTAAAAACACGCAATCCCGCAGCGGTTTTCGCGCAGGCGGCGGCGGAATTTGCACAGTGGAGTTTCGGCGGAGAGCCGACTCTTTCATGGCAGATTCCGTTGACTCTTTCCGAAGGCGCGTACCGCATAGGCCCGTCAAAAAACGCGGAAATTATTGAAATACTTACAGCCTCTTCCAGATTCGCGGTTACACGCGCCGCTTTGCGCGATTTAAGCAGAGCGAAATTCATTCTGGATAACAACGGACTGTCCCCCTGCGCGCCTTCGCTTATCGGTTCGGTATCAGACATTCTGGTCTTTCTTTCTGAAAATCATGGAAGCGCCGAATGGCTTTCAAGCCTCCTTCCACCCGAATCCGCTTCAATTATTAAAAAGTCGGACTGGTACAAAAACGAAACTTCCTCTCAATCTGTCATTATTCCTGTACACAGCGGTAATACGGCAAGAAGAATTGAAGCGGCGGGGCTTACTTTTCTGGAAATTCCCGCGGGTACAATGACGGGCGTCAAAGAAAAAGGCATAAACGGCTTTTTAATAAGCGAGACCCCCGTATCCCGCTCTTTGTTTGAGATTTTTCTTAATGAAAACCCCGAATGGAAAGGGGAATACACCGATTATTACAGGGATGAGATTTCCGTCATTAACACGGAAATGCACAACGGCGATATAATTACCGGAATTTCATGGTATGCCGCGCGGGAATTTTGCAAATGGCTCTCCAAACGGCTTCCCTCCTCAATGACGGGAATGGAAGCCAGACTTCCTTGGGAAATAGAATGGGAATATGCGGCCATGTTCGGCATTAAAAGCATGGAAAATCCCGTCTGGGAATGGTGCGCCGATCCATTCGCCCCTCTTCCGTTTATCGAAGCGTCTGCCGAAGCCGTGCAGGTTACCGGTTCTCCTGAACGTTCATTGCGCGGAAGGCCGTCGGTTTCCGTTGAAACGACAAGAGCTTCGCTGCCGCCGGAATTTTCTTCGCCCTTTGTAACATTACGGCCCGTAATTTCACAAAGAGACTAGGAAAGTGAGAACGCAATGGCAGAAGGCATAAAAATAATCGCGCAAAACCGCAAGGCGCGGTACGACTATTCTATTGACGATTCCTACGAATGCGGCATTGAACTGCTTGGGACTGAGGTAAAATCGTTCCGTGACGGAAAAATCTCATTTCCTGACGCATGGGCGGAAGTTATAAAAGGCGAAGTCTGGCTGAATTCAGTGCAGGTAGCGGAAAATCCGTTCTCATCGGTATTTAACCACGATCCCGGACGGAAAAAACGGCTTCTTTTACATAAAGACGAAATCAAAAGAATCAACCGGAAAGTCGAAGAAAAAGGTTATACTCTTATCCCGTTGTCATTTTATTTTAAAAAAGGCAGAGTAAAAGTAGAATTAGGTCTTTGCAAAGGGAAAAAAGCCTACGATAAGCGCGCCGGAATCAGGGAAAAAGACCTTAAACGGGAAATTGCGAGGGAATTCAGGCACAGTTCACGTTGATTTTTCCGGAAAGAGGAGCTTTATGCATCTTTCATTTATTCGAATTTGGATTCAAAAAATTCCAGTATAAAAAGAAAAGCAAAAACCAGAAAACCGGCGCAAATAGCAGCTATTTTTATAAATTTATCCGCGATAAATTCAGGTTTATAGGCCATATAAACATTTCCTGAAATTGCCGGAACATTCCTGATTTTTCCAAGCCCTACAATACGGACAAATTTTTCATCTTCATAACCGTAACCCATCTGACGCGCATGAACCAACAAAGTGTCATTGTCATATAAAAGGTTGTTCTTTGATTTTTCCAGTTCTTCGTTGACAATCTCTAAATTTTTAATATTGGCCAATTGATGTTCTTTCTCCGATAAAAGGCTGTTATACGCGGAAAGTCCGCTTGGCCCGCCGAAAAAAGACAAAACAGTATAAACCGCAACAGCCGTCCATATCCCCAAAAGATATTTAAAGATTCTCATGGTTCGATTTACGGTTATTTTTAATAGATTCTTAAGAAGGATTGACAATTATTACTGTCATGGTTTATCATTTATGGTGAGGCGTAATTAAAAAAGGAGATAGTACCGGTAATTAACCGCGGGAGTTAATTTAGGGAGCGGATCATGGCAAGTAGTAATAAACCTTCAATATACTCCGATCGCGGCAATATCGGTTCTACAGAAGAATTAGATGAATATGGGGTATGGGTAAAAAGCGAACCTCAGGTATTATCCGCCGACAATAATACAGAAACAGAGGCTTTTGATAACGATTCATTAAGCGTTAAAGATACCGACGATTCAACAAGTTTTGAAGATTTAGACTTCCCCGATGACAATATAAATATTGATTTAGATGACGATCAGGAAACTGTTAGTATGGATTCGGACGATTTTAACACAGAAGACAGCGGAATTAGCATAAAAGACACATCTTTTGACAATTTAAAAATGTCCGGCGATCTTGCAAGTGAAGATTTTGATGTCCCTACCGTAAAATCCATAGAAAATAACGTTGACAATATACAGAATGATTTCAGCGCAGCTGTAAAAAATAAAGAAGGGGACATTTCCGCCCAGCTTTTATTAAAAATTGCAAACGAACTTTCATCCATAAGGGGCGAATTACAGGAACTTAAAAAAGAATTCTCCGTTATCCGTTCCCGTCCCAAGGAAGAAGATGACGAAACAATAGCCCTTACAGGCGATGAACTTGATAATATTATCAGCACTACGGAAGACAGTCCGCATGAACCGGAAAAGCAGGGATTCTTTACCGAAGAAGAAGACGATACGATCTCTCTTACAGGCGATGAACTTGATAATATTGTAAAAACTTCCGATTTTACGGAAGAACCGGGAACAAACGAGACGCCGGAGAACGATTTCTCTCTTGATGATTCCGATAACTTTTCTTCCGATTTAACTTTGGATGACTCGGGGGAAAAACCGGCTGACGAACCCGCAAAAGAATCATTAACTATGCCTGAAAACGACCAGTTGGGCGATGTATCAGATAACAACGGCTTTATGGACGATTTAAGTTCGGATTCATTGAGCATGGATGATATTGATTTGGCTGATGAGTTCAAAGATGACGGCGCTGCGGAAGACACTATGCTTGATACGGATTTTGCTCTTGGCGATGAAGCATCAGGTTCCGATGTACAAGAGGCTGCCGGAGAAGAAATTCCCGCCGGTGATGATGAAGTTGAATTAATTAATATTGATGATCTTATTTCGGGCATGCCCGATGACGAACAGCCTTCTTCCGGCGAAGAAAAACCTGCTGAAGAAGAATTTTCAATTGAAGAAATTCCGATTAATACGGGGACCGAAGAAGCGGCGGATGAGCTTTCCGGCAATGATATAACTGACGATAACATTGAGATAACGGACGCGGATATGAATTTCGACGACATTGACATATCTTCGTCCGGCGATACTGCGTTACCTGAAGACGACGCGCTTTCTCTGGATGATTCATTGTCGGCGGATGAACCATCGGCGGCGGACGACTCTTTTTCTATGGACGCTCCCGAAGATGATTTAATTTCAATAGACGATTCATTATTAGCCGGTGTATCCGCCGATTCTTTGGCGGACATTTCCGGCGTTTCGGACGCTCCGTTATCTGAGGACGATTCACCGGTACCGGATGAGTCGCTGCCGGAAGACGACCCTCTTGTCATGGACGATTCACTGTCTTTGGACGAGTCATCTCCGTTGTCGGAAGACGACCCGCTTGTTCTGGATGATTTACCTTCATTGGATGATTCGTTTCCCGAAGACGATCCGCTTTCTTTAGATGACTCGTTATCTGTTGATGAGTCAGAACCGTCGTCGGAAGAAGACTCGCTTACTTTAGATGATTCGCTGTCTCTGGACGATTCACTGCCCGAAGACGATCCGCTTTCTTTAGATGACTCGTTATCTGTTGAAGAGTCAGCGCCGTCGTCGGAAGAAGACTCGCTTACTTTGGATGACTCGCTGTCTCTGGACGATTCACCGTCCCTTAATGAAGAAGCGCCATCGTCCGAAGAAGACCCGCTTGCTTTGGACGATTCGCTATCCCTTGATGAAGAAACGCCGTTGTCGGAAGAAGACTCAATTACTTTAGATGACTCGCTGTCTCTGGATGATTCGCTGTCCCTTGATGAAGCAGCGCCGTTATCAGAAGAAGACCCTCTTGCTTTAGATGATTTACCTTCACCGGATATGTCATTGCCGGAAGACGACTCTCTTTCTCTGGACGATTCACCATCCCTTGATGAAGCTGCGCCATCGTCTGAAGACGACCCTCTTGCTTTAGATGATTTACCCTCACTGGATATGTCGCTGCCTGAAGACGACTCGCTTGCTTTGGACGCTTCACCGTCCCTTGATGAAGCTGCGCCATCGTCCGAAGACGACCCTCTTGCTTTAGATGATTTACCCTCACTGGATGATGTGTCGCTGCCTGAAGACGACTCGCTTTCTTTGGACGCTTCGCCGTCCCTTGATGAAGAAGCGCCATCAGCCGAGGAAGACCCTCTTGCATTAGATGATTTGCCATCACTGGATATGTCGCTGCCCGAAGACGACTCACTTTCTTTGGACGCTTCGCCGTCCCTTGATGAAGAAGCGCCATCAGCCGAAGATGACCCTCTCGCCTTAGATGATTTACCATCACTGGATGATGTGTCGCTGCCCGAAGACGACTCGCTTGCTTTGGACGCTTCGCCGTCCCTTGATGAAGCAGCGCCATCAGCCGAGGAAGACCCTCTTGCTTTAGACGATTTACCTTCACTGGATGATGTGTCGTTACCTGAAGACGACTCGCTTTCTTTGGACGCTTCACCATCCCTTGATGAAGAAGCGCCATCAGCCATTGAAGACTCGCTTGCCTTAGATGATTTGCCATCACTGGATGATGTGTCGCTGCCTGAAGACGACTCGCTTTCTTTGGACGCTTCGCCGTCCATTGATGAAGAAGCGCCATCGTCCGAAGAAGACCCTCTTGCTTTAGACGATTTACCATCACTAGATGATGTGTCGCTGCCGGAAGACGACTCGCTTGCTTTGGACGCTTTACCCTCACTGGATGATATGTCGCTGCCCGAAGACGACTCGCTTGCTTTGGACGCTTTACCGTCACTTGATGAGGCTGCGCCATCGTCCGAAGAAGACCCTCTTGCTTTAGACGATTTACCATCACTGGATGATATGTCGCTGCCCGAAGACGACTCGCATGCTTTGGACGCTTTGCCGTCCCTTGATGAAGCTGCGCCATCTTCCGAAGAAGACCCATTCGCTTTAGATGATTTACCTTCACTTGAAGCGTCACTGCCGGAAGACGATCCGTTTGCTTCGGATGATTCGTCAGACGCTTCTTTATCTTTTGATACTTCGTTAACCGAAGACGATTTATCCGTTGATTTTGACGAAACGCATGATGCCGATGAACTGAAAAAACTGAGAGAAGAAGGCGCTAAACAGGTTACCTTCCCCCCTGAAAACAGTTCATACCTTGAAGAAGACGCTCTTGGCGGTTCTTTTGACGATGCAGAATTACCTCCGCAGGAAGATGTAACGCGGATTCTGACAGAACCATTAAGCGATGATATTGACGCTGACATTCCGGCTGATGATCTTCATCTTGAAGATTTTGATGATCACGGAGCAGATACGCTTGACGTCGAAGAACCGCAGAAACCGGCAGTCTCCGCAGTAAAATCCGAACCTGTTAAACCTGCACAGGCACAACCTCAACCTCAACAGAAAGCAGGCGGTAAAGGGAACTTTGAACTTCCTGTGAAATTAAAATCAGAGCTGAGAAATATTCTCAGTTACATGGATCAGCTTCTTGATTCTCTGCCTGAAGAAAAAATTGAAGAATTCGCAAAATCGGAATATTTTGATTCCTATAAAAAACTCTTTAAGGATTTGGGGCTGGTATAATTACCGATTCAAATTCAATAAATCAGTTTCATTCACGTTACGATCCGCATAACGAAGCCGTACGCTATATAAATTCTTTAAATCCGGCAGACAGTATAAAATGTTTTATTTTAATTGAACCAGGCATGGGGTATATGATTCCCGTGCTGAAAGAAAAATTTAAAGACAGTAAAATCATTGTTCTTCATATTGATAAAAGTTTTCCCGTAAATGATGTCCCTGTATTATACAGCGAAGAACCCGCGCAGGTACAGGCATTTTTGGAAAAAGAACTGCCGGAAATTGACTCTTCCATGATTAAGATAATTGAGTGGCGGCCTTCCATGAACTTTTACAAAGAAAAGTATGTAAAACTTTTATCGCAGACGGTAGAATTTATAAAACGCCGTGAAGCGGAAAAAAGAACAACGGCCGTATTCGGAAAGAGATGGATTGCCAATTTTTTTAAGAATTTAAAAATAATTAACAGAACGGTTCTATATAAAACGGCGGATGTTCCGGTTATTGTTACAGGTTCAGGACCCGGCCTTGAAACAGCAATACCGCTTATTAATAAAGTACAGGATAACTGCATTATTATTGCCGCTTCTTCTTCGATATTGGCGCTTTCCAAAAACGGAATATCAGCTGACATTGTAATCGCAACTGACGGCGGTTCATGGGCGCTGCGGCATGTCTATCCTATGTTCAGAACCTGTACGGACAGTTCCCTTGCCGTAAACCTCTGCGCGGCCCTTCCTTCCCAATGCGCAGACAAGCCGTTTCTCATTCTTAACGACGGAAGCCTCTGGCAGAATATTATTCTGCATGAACTTGAACTTCCGTCCGTGATTATTCCGCAGAGGGGGACAGTTACCGCGTCCGCCGTAGAGTTGGCGATTGTTTTAACAGGCGGCGGCGTTTTTCTTGCCGGTGCGGACCTTTCGGTCAGAGATATAAGAACCCATGTAAGACCGTACAGCTTTGATTATCTGTTTTCATGCAGCGCAGACCGTTTCTCGCCATTTTATTCAAAAAGTTTTTTTCGTTCCGCCCAGATGAAAGACGGAGGCAGCATGGACATATACGCCGCATGGTTTAAAAACCAGCTTGAGCTGTGGCCGAAAAGGATATTTTCTGTCGCGGCGGGCGGCGGAATATTTAAAAACGCCGTTCCTTTTAAACAGGAAAATAAAAAAAAAGAAGGGCTTTTTAAATCTGTAAATGTTAAGGGCAGCCCCGGCAAATTCTGCGAAAGGGCGTTATCTGCCATTTATTCGGCGATGAAAAATCCCGAGTATGCAGGCAGCATAAAAAATGAACTGACGCCGCTTCTTTTTCCGGGGAAAAAAGAAGTAACCGAAAAAGAAATGGAAACAGCCTTGCTGGAAACAATTAAAACCGGAGATGTTAATGTGTAGGCATTATACATTTATAAAATCACGCAGCGGAGAAACAGTTCCCGCTCTTGTTCTGCCGTCAGGGGAATCTTTGCCTCTTCATTCCATGGTTGACCCTGTACGCGAAGCGCAGCGTCTTGTATCAACAATACCCGGCGATACGGGCTTTGTTGCGCTTCTCGGGCTCGGCGGGGGCTTTACAGCGCAGGCGGTTTTGGATAAAACACAGGCGCAGGTTCTTGTTATTGACTTTAACAATGAGGGTATAAATGAACTTCTTTGCGCAAAAGATTATTCAAAGCTGTTGAACAATGAACGTTTTTGCTTTTTGTCAAATCCTTCCCGCGATGAAATAAAAAATTTTATTCTGGAAAATTACAGGCCGTCCCTGTGCGGCGGAATTAAAACAATACCTCTTAGAACAAGGACAGAAGCGGACGTATTGTTATTTGAAACAGCCGCTGAAGCAATACAGGAAGCAATCGAAATTATTTCATCGGACTATTCGGTTCAGGTTCACTTTGGGAAGAGGTGGTTTTCCAACATAATCCGCAATATAAAAAACATACAAGACGAAACTGAAAATTCAACGGCAAATGAATTTCCCTGTACAGTCTCTGAAGCTGCCGTAATCGCGGCAGGACCTTCATTAAATCAACAACTCCCGGTTTTGACGGAATATAAAGCGCGGCAGGTTTTCGTTATATGTTCGGATACTGCCCTTCCCGTTCTTTTGCAGAATGACATTGAGCCTGACACCGTAGTTTCGATTGACTGTCAGCATATAAGTTATTATCATTTCCTAGTCTGTAAAAAGAGTAAATTGCAGAACATCCCTTTGGTTCTTGATATAGCAAGCCCTCCCCTGCTCTCCCGTTTTTCATCTTCGCCTCTTTATTTTTCGGGCGGGCATCCGCTTGCTCAGTATATTTCATCAAACTGGCGGCCTTTTTTAAACCTTGACACGTCGGGCGGGAATGTGACTCACGCCTGTTTATCCCTTGCGCAGAGACTGGGCGCACAGCGTATAACGCTCTTCGGCGCGGATTTTTCCTATGTCAATTCAAGAACTTACGCGAGAGGAACGTACATTTATCCCTATTTTGAAAAAAGACAAAACCGCTTTACCGCGCTGGAATCGCTTTTATCGGCTTTTCTTTACCGCAGCCCGTTCCTGCCGAAAGAAAGCGAGGGACAAAACTACAGGGAAACCGCCCTTCTTCGTTTTTACCGCAAAAAGCTGGAAGAAAAAGCGGCAAAGACAGCCGCGCGGATTTATTGCGCGCGTGGACAGGGCGCTCCGATCAAACTGGAAAATAAAACGCCGCAAATAAATGAAAACACAGCAGATGCTTTTCACATAACGGGAAAACCGAAAATAAGCGGAACGGATTTTCTTGAACAGTACCGCAATGACATTGCCGCGCTGAACTCAGTGTACCTGCGGGAATCCGGCGTCAAAAACAGGCAAATTCTAAATACATTACTGCCGGCGGCCGCGGCAATTAAGCACCGTAATCCTAATTTAAAAACGGAAGAAATAATCGAAAAAACAAAATGTTTCTGCATAAGCCGGATTGACAACGCGTTAAACGGTTAAAAAGCAAATGCCGCGTATCCTACAAAAGAATCCGGAATTTCCGTAAGGTCCGAATCAGCGCTTGTTGCGTATTCCAAAAGACGCGCGTTTTTTAATCCTTCTTCCTGCGCAAAACCCATTGCGCCGAGAACAGCGCCGACAGAACATGAAGATGAATCTTTTTGAGCGCGAAGCAGAACTTCGTCTTTATCACCCGCTTCCACCGCTTTTATGAAGGCCGCGTCGTTAACATCGCGCACCCAGCGCAGAGCCGCTATGCCTCTTCCCCGCGGCGAAAAGCCGTAATTCGCTCCATAATGGGTTAAATCGGTGGAACCCAGCACGTTTACTTTACGGCCTAACTTTGCCGCGGTTTGCGAAATGAGCTTTCCGGCTTCAAAAGAAGACATGCAGGCGGGAAACCTTATCCACAGCAGCATCGCTTTTGGAAAAAAATGATGAACCATCGGCAGAAGCGCTTCTACAGTGTTGTCGCGGAAACGGTCATCTTTGCCGTCCAATTTTTTTATCAAAGCGGCTCGCAGTTCCGTATCTATGGGCATTGAGCCGTAGGGGGTTCTAACCGCGTCTTCCATCGCAAAAAGAAACGGCGAATTTTCGGATAAATGACCGCCAAGCACCGCCACGGTATCACAATCCCGTGCAAGACTTGCGACTCCTTTTGCCGCGACACGGCCTGAATAGAACCAGCCCGCATGGGGAGAAACAGCCGCCCGTGACTGGGCGGAAACGCCGTATCCCGTAAAATAGCGTGAAATTTCACCTGAGACACCGTCAATATCGCGCGGAAACCATCCCGCAGGCAATGAATACTCTCTAATTTGCATTTATTATGCCGATAATTATACCATAAAAATGAAGGGCCGTAAATTATGAATAATCAACATAAAAACAGAAATGTTTTAAGCGTTTTCATAGCCGCGATATGCATTATCTTATATCTTTTTGCCGTCACTCAGGCGGCAATCAGAATCTATTTAAGCATAGACAGCCAAAAAATTACCGCCGAACAGGAATTTTCAAAAGTTGCCGATGCCGCGTTATACGCCGGAATGCAGGGGTTTATGGATGAACAATTTATACAAACCATGAACAACGCCCTTGCCGCAAGCTCATGCATCGAAGCGCTTATTATAACAGGCCCGGACGGCGAATACGGTTTTGAAAAACAACAGGGCCGCGCCATAGCGTGGGTAAACAATTCCCCAAGATTTATCAACCGGTTAAGTTTTTCAAATCAAAGCCATTACAGACCGCTTCCGATTTATGACATTCGCAACGCCAATATTAAAGCTGTAGCCGAAGCCTTTAATTACAATGAAATTTTAAAAGTGCTTAAAGAAACGCTGCTTCTAATCCTTATAGGATTTACTCTTTCTTTCTTCACGATGCTTTTACAGATGCTTATCGGCAAAAAAAGCGAGAAAAGCGAAAAAAGAGAACCCGTTTACGCTCCATCTCCCTCTCCGGAATATTCCGTAAACGCAAAGCCGAAAAGACAGGAAAAAATAGAAGAAAAAAGAGAAACCATAATTATTCAGGCCGCGCCCGCAATTCCCCGCGCAACCGCGACAGCGTCATCTGAAACAAGCCCGAAAGGGCTTTACTCCCCGCACAGCAATATCGGGTGGGAGGAATACACAAACGACCGCCTTGAGTCCGAACTGCACCGCTGCTCTTCCACAGAGAATGATCTTACTTTAATGATTCTTGAATTTACGGAAATAAATGAAACCATGTTCAAACACGCGGCGGAGGAAGCCGTAAATTTCTTTTCATCAAGGGACCTGCTTTTTGAACACGGCAAAAAAGGAATTACCGTTATACTGCCGAGCGTTGATCTTAACACAGGCATTTCCAAAGCCGAGAAATTCCATCATCGTATTATGGGCAAACCCAACGGCGGCAAATCAATTCTCAATATCGGCCTTTCTTCACGTTCCGGCAGACTGTTAAACGCCAAACGGCTTATTTTTGAAACAACCGAAGCGCTTAAAAAAGCAAAACACGATTCAACATCGTCCATAATAGCGTTTAAGAGCGATCCTGAAAAATACCGGGCATACATCCGCAATCTGGCTTAGGTTATCTGCAACAGCCTTATTTTTTTTCAAACTCTTTTGCGGTTCTGAAAATCCGCGCAGTAACCCATGAGGGGACGGAATAAACAAATTCACTGCCGCTTACGCTGGCAAAACTGCGGTTTGTTTCGTCCAGTTCGCTTAACCGGACAGTTATAACTTTTCCGTTTCCGAATTCAAAAATAATACGGCTTTTGTTAAAAATCGGATCATTAGGATTGACAGAATCGGCAAAATTATCTCCCTCAGTATTCAAAACGGTACGGATATAATTTTCTATGCTGTTAAAATCGGGATTTTCAACATTGATGCCTGAAACCGTCCATTCTCTGTTATTTCTTGAGAAAACCTGGGTCTCTCCGTTGTTGTAAACCGTAAGCCGCTGTACGCTGTCAATGCCTGTCTCCCTGCTTTCCGGTATCAGGGCAAGGTTAAACCAGTTATTAACGGGTCCGTTAACATACGAAACAATATCGTTTTCTCCGGAGCGAACCTCGTTATTTGCAAATTTACGAAGGTAAATTTCACGGCCTGTAATGTCGCTGTCTCCCAATAAAAGATCAAGAATAACAGCATTACCGCCGTAAACCGTTACTCTGGATGATTTTTCGCTGATAAGCCCGAATTTGTCATGGGAGGAAGCGCTTGAAGAACGAACCGGCCACGCCGATTTCTTTGTAAATATGCCGATAAAATCCTCAATACGGGTATTACGGGCTGGATATAAAATTCCGTTATTCAAAACATGCCACGAATTGTCTCTCTTTAATAACTCAACCGTTTGTAATCCCGTATTTATGACAATTTTGTCCGTATTTGCAGCTAACTTGCGATCAAGCCATACATATTGAGCGGACGCCGCATTGCCGCGTTCCGCGCTGAATATATAGCTTGCCGTATATGCCAAAACCAGCAGCGTTATTGCCGAAACAAGAAAAATAAACCTGTTTTTAAATGTCACCGGAATTCTCCTTTACAACAGTGATTTCCGCATTCCGTGAACGCCGTCTTCGCCGGGAAGAAATATAAAAACCGGATACAATAACCAAAATCGGAATCAAAGCCACATTGAGAATCTCAGAGAATTTCATTGCCGCAGCTCTCCTGTCAATATCCGCTATCTTGTCAAAACGCCCGGCCTGCGGCTGCCTGTTACGTATTCCTACAATATCGTCGTCGCTTGCAAGCCAGTCGGCGCAGCGTAAAAGAAAATCAAGGTTATGAGCGGCGCGGGTTGCGTTAATGATGTTAGTTGCAAAATCGGTATCTCCGATTACAATGATGCGCGAAGATTCTGCCTGCCTCGGCATATCGGGAAGTTCTTCTTCCGATCCTTCGCGGACAGGCTTTTCGGCTCCCCTGAAAAAACCGGGAAAAATTCCGCTAAGAGAAACTCCGAGAACTTTCGTTCCTTTTGTTTCAGAAGCTTCAACTTCCATCATATACGGGATTTCAGGATTTGTAAAAAACGATTCCCTCATAAGCCACGCTTGTGAAGAGCTTGTAAAAAGAATGTCGGCTTCTACATTGGCAACCGGATATAATTCCACGGGGCTGGACCAGAAAAGATCAAGCCCGGAAAAATTCGCGCTTACAGGATGCTGGGCGTTTCCGTTTTCTCCCAAAACCCCGATCCACAGCGGATAACGTACAATCCTGTATTGAACGCCTCCTGATTGGGTTCTTGTCTGATATTGAAGAGTCAGAGCGCTGCGATCCAAAACAAGCTCCGGCCTGATTATCGCGCCGTAAGACGCAATCATATCAAGCAGACCTAAATCTTCCTGACGCCTTGCTTCAAGTGAACCATACAAGGTGTCAATGAAAACTCCCTTAACGGCAAAAAGAACTTTTCCGCCAAGCTGAATATACCTGTCGATCCTGTAAAGCGCCCATTCATCCAGTTCTTCCGCGCCTCCAAACACAAATAGAGCCGGAAGATTATCGGGTATTTCATCTCCCGCAGAAATCGGGCGTATTCTGAAACCCGCGCTTGCGAGCGTATTGTAAAAATATGAAAAATCTTCATTTAACTGCCTGAAACTGTCCCCAATAATCATGCCAATGAGGCGCTCCGAATCCCTGACCATCGCCCGAATTCTTGAAGTAAGATCATACTCAAGGGTATCCGTTGTAACTACCCAGGGAAGCACATCCACTTTATCAAGATATTCAATAACAATACCGGAAAAAACCGTAACAAGACTGTCCTGATCTTTTTCCACTATCTGAACCTGTCTTGGCTGAAGGCCAAGTTCTTCCACTACTTCCGAAAGATTCGACTTTACAGGGTCCCGCACAGCGAGAATAATTTTCCCTCTGGAATACGCCGCATATTCCCTTAATGTATCTTCAATTTCCTGCGGAGAGGGAAGCACGGTTTTTAACCTGTCGGAAAGATAATAGGTAATATTGACGGGATCGGGCAGTTCCCTGTAAAGGTTACGCGAAACTTTTGAAATGGTATACGCCCTGTTTTTTGTAAGGTCAAGACGGAACCAGAAACGGCCGCTTGTCATTATCGCAAGTATAAAAGCAATTATTGAAAGTGATGTAATAATTGTTGTTTGTCTTTTGGTCATATTTACACCTACTTCCATTTCCTAAAAAGGATAACTTTTGAATTAATGAACAAAAACATGGCAGTACTTAATATATAAAAAGCCAAATCCCTGGAATCTATTATGCCTTTTGTAAAACTTTCAAAATGATACGCCAGCGAAAAAAAGTTAATAAAGCCAGCGAGCCATTGGGGAAGGCTGAAAGATGACGTTATCTGATTTATCAGCATTAAAACCATTAAAACCGCTGCGCTGCCCAAAAAGCTGCCCGCCTGATTCTTTGAGACGGACGACAAAAGAAGCCCAAGGGCTGTAGCGTTCGCTCCAAGCAGGAAAGCTCCGGCATATTCACAGAACAATAAACCCGCGTCAAAACTTCCAAGCTGAAAAAGGCTTAAAGGAAGCGGCAATGTTAATAGCAGCATAACAGACAAAATGCCGAACGCCGAAAAAAATTTTCCAAGCACAAGGTCCCATTCCGTAAAAGGCATGGTTAACAGTATTTCAACAGTCCCCGTGTTTCTTTCTTCCGCCCAGCTTTTCATTGTTATTACCGGAACTACCAGAATGAATGCAATCGGAAAAATCCCGAAGAAGGGACGAAGAGTCGCCCTGTCCGCCGCAAAATAGTGCAGAAAATAAAAAAGCCAGACCGAACAAAAAACGAGGAAGAAAACCGCGGCTCCGTAAAATGCCGGAGCGTAAAGGTATTGCTTGAATTCTTTGCGCGCGAGCGTAAGGGCGCGGTACGGAATGAATTTTTTCATTTACTGCGCTCCTGCAGAAACGGCTTCATCGCCTGTAAGTTTTACGAATATATCCTCAATACTGAGTTTTTTACGGTTCATTTCAAGAATTTTCAAGTTATGCGCTACAGCCCAGTCGAATATATTCTCTCCGGCATTTGAATTGCCCTGATCGTCCGCGGTAATTAAAAAACTTGCGGAAATGTTTCCGTCAGCGGAAGTTTCAACCGACATATTGGAAATTCGATCAAGGCCGGAAAGTTTGCCTGTAATTTCGTCAACTCCTGCGCCTTTTAAAATCAGCTCCCATGTGTCGCCGCCTTTCATTGAACCGGCAATTTCCTGCGGCCTGCCCTGCGCGGCAATGCGTCCGTCGTTGATTATCAGCACCTGAGAGCAGATTGCTTCCACTTCCTGCAAAATGTGCGTGGAAAGAATGACAGTTTTTCTTTTTCCAAGTTCTTTAATAAGGGAGCGTATTTCTATAATTTGATTTGGATCAAGCCCCGTAGTCGGTTCGTCAAGTATCAGGATAGGCGGGTCATGCAGTATCGCCTGCGCAAGACCGGCGCGCTGCCTGTAGCCTTTGGAAAGCGTCTCGATCCTGCGGCCGCGAAAACCTGTAAGAGAACAGGCTTCAAGGCTGTTGTCAACAGCGGTCTTTCGCTGCCGCTTTGGGATAAACCTCGCCTCCGCCGCAAAAGACAGGTATTCGTCAACGGTAAGGTCTTTGTAGAGAGGCACATTTTCAGGCAGGTAGCCAATCAGCTTTTTTATTTCAAGCGGCTGTTCATCGGCGGGAATGCCGTCTATTAAAACCGTCCCGCTTGAAGGAAAATGATAACCTGTAAGTATTTTCATAACGGTAGTTTTTCCCGCTCCGTTAGGACCCAGAAAACCAAGCACCTGCCGGTTGCCTACAGAAAAAGAAACTCCGTCAACCGCTCTTATATTCCCGTAATTTTTTGACAGATTCCGCACTTCTATCATTAATTTCATACTAGCAGACTGTATATCATATTTATTCCGTATATTCAATCGGAAAGACCGCGCGGTCGCGGCTGAGCACCGTATCAGGAAAAATTTCCCTTGCCTCATTTAAAATTTGTTTTAGTTCATATTCGGTATAACGCGGACTGTAGTGAATTAACGCAAGTTTTTTTACGCCGCTGGAAGCAGCCGCTATTTTCGCGGCTTCTTCAGCCGTCATGTGTTTTTTTGAATGCGCGTCCTCCGTCAGGTCTCTCCCGAACATTCCCTCGCATACAAATAAATCGGAGCCTAAAACATGAGTTGAAATTTCGGGGACTGCAAGCGAATCCGTTACAAAAGAAAATTTGCGGCCCGTGCGCGGCTGTCCCATTACGTCAGAAGGCTCAATGATCCTTCCGTCTTCTGTTTTTACGGTTTCTCCTTTCTGAAGCTTTCCCCATAGTTTTCCCACCGGAATATTCAAAGCCTGCGCTTTTTCAGGATGAAATTCCCCGGGACGCATATCTTCTTCCAGAGTATAACCGTAACACGGTTTGGTATGCGAAAGAGGAAAACACCTTACATGGAAACCGTCGCCTTTGTACACAATGCCGGGAGAAGTTATTTCCTGTACGATGATTTCGTAATTTATATACATATCAAGCACGCGGCGGCTTGAATCAATATACTCCGCAATGCGGGGAGGGCCTATAATATAGAGAGGATCGTCCCTGTCCACCTGCGACGAAAGCATCAGCAGCCCGGGAATGCCGGTTACATGATCCGCGTGGGTATGGCTTACAAATATAACGGAAATCTTTTTCCATCGCAGGTTAAGCCTGCGCAGAGAAACCTGCGTTCCCTCTCCGCAGTCAAAAAGAAACAACTCTCCCTCGCGCCGCAGAAGAACGGATGTTAAATGTCTGTTCGGAAGCGGCATCATGCCTCCGCATCCCAGAATAAAAGCTTCAAGGTTCATTTTTAAAAATAATCGCCTTATAAATCCGGTGTTATTACATAACGCTCTATTTCACTGCCGGTAATAACAGCGCATTTACGGCCGATTCCTTTTGCTTCGTAAAGCGCTTTATCCGCCAAATTATAAAGGGTTTGTACATCGTTAGATTTTCCAAGCCTCTCAATATAAATACCGACACTTATTGTAATAAATTCAGAAATTGACGATTTTTCATGCGGGATATTCAGTTCTTTTACCAATTTATACAAATAGGAAACAATATCGTTTATATGAGAGGCGTCTTCTTCAAACCAAAGTATGGCAAATTCTTCCCCTCCGACTCTGGCCGCATATACTCCCATATCTTCTTTTAATTTGTTGAACACGACTCCGATAGAACGCAAACAGACATCACCCATCGGATGGCCGTAATGGTCGTTATAATTCTTGAAAAAATCAATATCGCCTATAGCCACGCAAAGCCAATTGTCAGACATTCTGTAGTTTGCCAGATACCTTTTGAAGGTATTCATAAAATCCCGGCGGTTATTAAGCTGGGTCAATTCATCTGTCGTGCTCTGATCATGGTATTTGTTGCGCTCTTCTTCCAGCATTGTTGTGCTTATTTCCAGACCCATACGCAGCTTTGTAATATACCAGTTAAAAAAAATACTGAAAATTCCTGCTATAACTGAATCAAAGATATCGTAAATCACATTTACCGGAGACTTGACAAAAAGAATGCACGTAATAAAAACAGCTATCGCGCTCACAGTAAGCACAAGGTTATACAACGGCGGATTGATAAACATCAGCAAAGCGCATATTAATAAACATAAAAATATTGTGGCTAATTTTTCAGGAGCCGCCCAGACTCCCAAATAAATGCCGAAAATCATAACATTTACATAAAATAATATGGAAAATACATAGATAAATCGGTTGGAGACAACGGTTTTCTGTATTACATAGTGCAAATACATGGAAAATAAAAAGGCGATAACGGCTACTGAAAAATATACTACGGCATTAAATAAACTTTTTTCATAAAAAACGGTAAAAAGCGTAAAACTTGCGGAAAAAACGGCGACCAGAGTATTAGCCTGGCGCAGGCTGTCCAGATTTGTGATAAAAACTCTATTCATGCATTCATTGTATTTATCGCGTCCGTATGAATAATAACGCCAATTGTATGCGAATTTACTTAAACTTAAATAGAAATTCATCAAATATTATAATAACATGATATTCAGGTATAACTCAATAGAAAAAAAATTAAAACCGCGTCTTGCTCCGTTCGGCAAAACCTGTGAGATTCTGGAATTTTATTACCGAACCGTCGTCCAATTCCGCTTTTCCGGAGAAAAAACCGCATACCTGATGGCGTGTAGAACTGAAAATAAACAGCCTGTGCCGGTCGATTCTTTCCTGATGAGGGTAAAATGTCATTTCCAGGCGGTTATCGTTGCTGGTAAAGCGCCATGGAGAGAGCCAATCCGACATAGGGATATGAAATGTAACCTGATCCAGCTTGTGAAGCACTCCGTCAACAAAAAAACCGTTCTCCGTACCCATAGAAAAATCCGCCCAGCTGTAGCCAGCGCAGAAACTCAACAGTTTGCCTTCGCTCATGCCGCAGGCCGCCGCCCAATAGCGAATATCCGCTTTCGGGCGCACACAGCGGCTCCATTCGTAAATTCCCCAGCCGTTCCCCTTCGTAAAGATAATTTCCGAACTGCCGAACTGGATTACCCCTTCCGCAGAAAACCACGGAGAACAGCGGGTATAAATAAACGCGTATTTTTCATTCCGCCATGGCTGGTTGGTAATAAGGGACTGGGCGGACGCGGGTTCCATCAGGACTAACGCGCCCCTCAAACTCCGGTGATGGCCGAATTTCGGAATATCCGCCTTGATAATCTTTACTCCGTTATCCATACAGATAAAATCCAGATGGGTTTTCTTTTTTTCCCAGCGTATTGAACCCGTTACGCTGCTGGTAGGCAGTTCATAACTGCCTAAAGGGAAGAATGTGTTGAAAATTTGAGTGGTACGGTTTTTCTCGCGCAGAGATATTACAGACACGCCCATATATCCAAGCCAGCCGTCGTCCCTGATTTCAAAAACAACCAGATGAGTCGGCGTATGCACAACATAACGGTCATACTCCGATATTCTGTACCTTGCCTCATAAATCATGCCGGGATCGTAAAAAAAATACGGGGCTTTTGACCAGCCGAAATTGTGAGGCTGACCCATGTCGTCAATCACTGACAGAGGACTGTTAACTTCATTTTGGGGCATGAAAAATTACCGTTATTGACAATGCCGGTTTACATGCAATTAATTGCATGGTATTAACAGTATCATGGATTATTCAGGAGTTAAAGTATTGGTGATGGGGCTTGGGCTTCACGGCGGAGGGCTGGAATCGGCGCGTTTTTTGCTTAAACGCGGGGCGGAAGTTTCGGTTACCGATTTAAGAGATGAAAAAACCTTGCTGCCGTCAATTGAACGACTGGATGCCGCATGCGGTGAATTGGGAGGAAAACCTGTACGGTACATACTGGGCAGACATGAGATTGAAGATTTTAAAAATGTCGACATTGTAATAAAAAACCCCGGCGTAAGGCCTGATTCTCCGTTTTTACAGGCTGCCAAACGGATAGAAACAGATATTTCGCTGTTTTTATCGGAATCAAAGGCAAGGCTTTTTGCCGTAACAGGCACAAAAGGGAAATCATTTACATCATCCGCGCTTAACTTTATTTTAAACAGCTGCGGCAAATCCTTTCTTGGAGGGAATATTACGGTCTCCCCGTTGAATTTTCCGCAAGAACCCGGAGAAAACGACAATGTGGTGCTTGAGCTTTCAAGTTTTCAGTTGGGAGATTTAAAGGGGCGAAAAGCCGCAGACGGGAGCGCGTTATTAAAACCCGCAGCCTCGATCCTTACCGCCATTATGCCTGATCATCTTGACCGTTATGTGTCAATGGAAGAATATGTTGACGATAAGAGAAATATCTACCGGGGACAGGATTCAAAGCGCGTTACCGTGGCTGGCGATGACAACTGGGGAAAAAGTTTTTTACGCGAAACAAAAGCTCGTCCGCTCGTATATTCACGCTGTGAATTGGCAAAAGACGCAAACGGGGGCTGGCTTTCAGACGGTAAAGGTTATGCGCGTCTTTGCGGTTTTCCCGGAGTTTCACAGGAAATTACGGAACTTGTGCCGCAGCGCCTTCTGGTTTCAGGCGATCATCAAAAGCTCAATATGCTTTCTGCCGCTCTTGCGGCTTACGCCTGCGGAGTAAAGGCGGAAAAAATCTTAAGCGCTTTGGCTGGTTTTAAGGGGATTGAACACCGTCTTGAATTTTTCCATGAAGCAAACGGAATCCGCTTTTACAACGACAGCGCGGCTACCATACCTGAGGCGGCTGCCGCCTGTATAGAAGCGTTAAGCCCTCGGCAGCCCCTAGTCCTTGTAACAGGCGGCACGGACAAAAACCTTGACTTTACCCTTCTTGCTAAAACCGCCGCAAAGGCAAAGGCAGTAATCCTGCTTGCCGGAAGCGGCAGCGAAAAGCTTAAACTTCTGTTAGGTGAAGCAGGCATTTCATTTGAAGGGCCTTTTGACGATTTGGACAAAGCCGTAGTCTGCGCGCTTGAAAATGCGCAGAAAGGCTGCGCTGTGGCTCTTTCTCCCGGCTGCGCCAGTTTTGGGATGTTTCTTAACGAATTTGACCGGGGACGCAAATGGAAAGAAGCCGTTTTGCGCCTTTCTTCGTAGTTATTTTTTTATTTTAAAGAAGAAATATGGATTTACAAATGCTGCAAAAACGCGCCTCAATTATCAAACAGGTGCGTCTTTTCTTTGACAAAAAAGATTACCTTGAACTTGACACTCCGCTGCTTTCAAAAGACCTAATTCCCGAATCCTGCCTTGAGGTGTTTGAAACAAAACGTTTTTTTCTTCCCTCAAGCAAAAAAGAAGGTTACAGCCTGTATCTGATCCCCTCGCCCGAAATCTGGATGAAGAAGGTGATTTCCAAACACCGCGTAAGCGTTTACCAGATTTGCAAATGTTTCCGTAACGGGGAATCAACCGGCCGTCTGCATTCAGGCGAATTTACGATGCTTGAGTATTATACGATGGACGCTGATTACGCGGATTCCCTTGCGCTGACGGAAGAACTATTCGCCTTTCTAGCGGAAGAAAACGGCGTTCCCGCTCTGAACCGGCCGTTTGAGCGCGTAACGGTAGAAGAGGCTTTTTTAAAATGGGCGGGCGTAGACCTTTTCAAAGCCGTACAAGACGGAGAAATGGAAGAATGCGCGCGCGGACTCGGCCTTGACCCTCCTGGGGGAATGACGGCGGCGGGGCTTTACGATTTAATTTTTATCCACGCGGTAGAACCCCGCCTTAAAAAAGAAAAACCTGTCGCGCTCATTGACTATCCCGCTTTTGTCCCCTGCCTCGCGAAAAAATCGCCTAACGGAAAAACGGTTGAAAGGTGGGAGTTGTACTATAACGGCATAGAGCTTGCCAACTGTTATTCCGAGGAAACAGACCCGGCGGCTGTAAAAGAATTTTTTATCGGCGAGGATGGCGAAAAAGAAAAAAACGCTGTGGTCCGTCACAAGGTTGATCACGATTACCGGAAAATCTTTAATAATTTTCCGCGCTGTAGCGGCGTAGCGATGGGGCTGGACAGGCTTATCATGGCGCTTACAGGCCGTTCAACCATTGACGCGGTGCTTCCGTTTCCCTGCGGCTAGCTCTTTTTTCTCACTTCAGAAAGGCCGGAACAATTGTAATTCATGGTAAAAGGCTGGGCGCGCTGAATTATGGCGCTTATCCGCGCATCGCCCTTAAAAAGGTATTGAACTCTCCGCATTGCGATAACGTCATCCAAAAGTTTCCGGTTCATGTTAATAAAATTCATCGAAAAATTGAATTTGGTTTCAAGCGAACTGTTGGCAGGTATTTGCATAATGTCATTTTCTGTCCCTTGCGCCCATAATAAACCGTTTCCGAACAATTCATAATTAATGGATGAAAGGGCGACAGGAAATCCGTTTGGATTATCTATCTTGAGGACGGCCTCAAATTTCGTATTGATAAGCTCAGCCTGCAGTATGGTTATTGAGACAATTTCAAATTCCGGCTCTTTTACCGCAATACTCTCTATTACATTCTCTATAACAGGCGGCGGCGATTTGCATGCAGCCGTGAGCAGAACCGTTAAAACTAATAATAAAAACCCGCGCATATTTAATAATCGGCTTTTCATGCAGTTAAATATAAGGAAACTTCACTGTAATAAACAGTATTATTTTAATAATAACCTGATTCTCATGCATCTAAACAAAGGAAACATCGCTGTAATAAACGGTGTTGTTTTCAATGTCAACGGCGCTGACAATATTATCTCCCAAACAGGATTTTGTCCTGTTTAAAAGTCCGCTTTCAAAAAGACTGACTACAAGCGCGCCTCCGCAGGCGTTCAATTTCCCTTCCAAAACGGCGGACGCAAGAGCCGGAGCGTTTTTTTCGGAAAAAAGACGAAGGCACTCCTGCGCCAGATACCGGGCGGTATCCTGATCGTTATCACAGGAAAGATTACAGGAAATTATTACCAAAGTTTCATCCATTAAGGGCGTAATTACTTTTTTAAGCGCCTGCGCAAGGTCGTGAATGTACTTCGCGCAAGGCTGCCCCATAAGTATGGGAACAATTGAAGCGCCGGGAAAACAGTATTTTACAAAAGGAAGTATTATTTCTATGGAGTGTTCCCCAAGATGGGGAATGTCGTTTATCTCCAGAAAACTGCTGTTAAATTGAAGTTCTTCGGAAATTTCTTTGTCTACAGGAATATTGCCCAAAGGAGTGTGAAAACAGTGAGAATTTGATAAAAAAAGCCCTTTTTCCCTTTTATCATGGATTGGACCGAGTATTACCACCCTGTTTATACTGCCGCTTCTGCCCATTGCCGAGTAAAAAGCCCTCGCCGTCAAAGCCCCGGAATAGCTCCACGCGCCGTGCGGGACAATTATCGCCTGTGCGTATCCGCCCTTCCCCTCGGCGAGCCCAAAAGAATTGATATAGTCAACTATTTCCTTTTTATCATCAGGATAGAATATTCCGGCTCCAACCGGACTGCGAATTCGTTTTCTCTGGGCAAGCATAGCTTCCATATATATTAACTCTAGTATCTGAACAGTCAGGATTCAAGGGAAAACAGGAAAATAATAATAATCTTAAAACACTCTGCAGTCTTCCATATCGCGAAGGCGTTCTTCATCCAGTTTGACATGAAGATTCTTCTCCTGGGTAGGGAGCACAAGCCCTTTCGGGCCGTCTTTAACGCGGCGCAGATATTTAACCTGCGTATAAAAGAGGTCCCCTTCCGCGTTATTTCTGCCTTTTGAATAAAAAATCGCAAGGTTTCCGGCATCAAGCATGATTTCCAGCGGCACAGTTTTGCCCGATCTCTGTTTGACAAACACATACGAACCGTGATAATCGCGCGCGTGCATCCAAAGATCGTTTCCCTTTACATGACGGCGCAGAAGTTCGTCATTTTCTTTAGCGTCCCTGCCGACTATAATAAGCCAGTCGCCGCGCCTGAACGAAAGGCCGGGACGCGCTTTTTCTTTTTTTGCTTTCCCCGCAATAGAGGCGGATGATACGGATTTCAGGAGTTTTGCAAGAACAAGGGGATTTGTTTCCCCAAGAAGCCGGTTTAACTTTTCCGTTACCTCTTTTAACTCCCGCTCTCCCGCCGCGATTTCCCTTTGAATGTCAGAAAGGGCGTTTTTCGCTTTCCGGTATTGATCGTAGTATTTCTCGGCCACGGCGGAAGGTTTGTTTTTCGGATCAAGCTCAATTCGTATTACAGAGCCGCCGTCTTCCGTTTCCAGCCACTTGTCCGCGGGCTTAATAACCGCGATATTGGACAGGATCAAATCACCGTAATTTTTAAAACGCGCAGCGTCAGCAAACGAAGATTCTTTTTCCCGCAGCTTTTCCAAAGCGGCGTTAATTCTCCCCAAACTGCCTTCGCAGCCGCGCCTTGCCTGTTCTCTCAGTGATTCAAGCGAAAGGCCGCCTCCGGCCGCGGCGTAATATTCATCGATTTTTTTGTTAAAGGAGCCTTCCCCGTCTATTTCCCTTATCTCGTATTCGCGCCCCGTTTTCTTGCCTTCATCCCGGATTTCAGGCAAATAACTGCCGCCGGTAACTTCACCGCGCTTGGGCAGGCGGCGCATTGCGTCTAACACCGCGCCTTCTTCGTCCGTAACTATAAAATTCGCCGCATTCGACCAAAGCCTGATATACATTTTATAGGCAAACTGCCCGCGTTTTACGGCAATCCTGACAATACGGTTATCCCCAAGCTGCACAGCCTCAGTTATCCGGCCGTTTACTATTCTGGAATTCAAAAACTGGGCAAAACGCAGAGGTTTGTCGCTTTTGGGAAAAGATGAAAATGTCTCGTGAATTCTGCACGCGCCTGAGCTTAGGGAAATTAAAATATTTTTTGTTTCTCCTTTTTTATGCACCCGCAGAACAATAACATCAAAAGCGCTTTGAACGGCGTTTTGAATTTGAGCGCCTTCAATTGAGAGTTCCTCAAGTATTAAATTTATCTCTTTCCAGTTCAGCGACATAGGGATAATTTCAGGTTATACATAAACCAGACCGTTATGCAAGCCGCAACCTGCCTGACAAGTCAACCGTTAACTTGCCTTTTGCGCATGATTTTGATATGATCTCAATAATAATTTTATGAGGAAGTTATTCTGAAACTGAAATTCCCGAAAAATTTTATTGAAAAAGCAATGGGTAAAAACGAGGAAAAGAACGTAAATAACAGCAAAATCGCATACCGTGTACGCAGGGTAAGCATTCTCCTTCTTGTAACGGTTCTTCTCCTTATAACCTCAATGGCGGTTGTTATCGTTACCGAACTGACATTAAGCACATCAAGAGACCTTGCGCGCCTTTATTCGCTTGAGGTTGTAAGTAAATTCACAATGTATACCAGCCGCGCCCTTATTCTGGGAGAAAGAATTTCAAAATCAAAAGCGGTTTCTGAATGGTTTACCGATGAAAAAAATACGGGAAAAAAAAGAATTGCGATAAATGAAATACTAAATACCGCGGATATGCTGGACACTACAGGCATTTATTTCGGAATACATGAATCATTAAATGAATATTCAATTGAAAACGGAAACATTTTTGACAATTTTCTTCCTTACGACATACTTACCCCTGATAATCCGCTGAATTACTGGTACTACGAATGTATCAGTTCAGACAGCGATTATACCCTGAATGTTGAAAACGACAGGTTTACCGATATTATCAAATTTTGGATTAACCATAAAGTTACGGATGGATCGAATGTTATAGGCGTATTCAGTTCCGGCCTTCCTGTTGAAGAACTGGTTAATAACCTTTTCTTTCATTACAATTCACGTAATGTAAAAGGACACATTATAGACAGAAACAGCATTATTAAAATAGACAGCCATAAGAACTATTCCGATAAAGAGAATGATAATTACGAGGTCATTTGCTCGCTTAGCGCCAATCCCCATTTTAACAGTGTAGTTAAATCTTTTTATGACAATACTGACGGTTTTTTCGGTCCTAACATAGAACCCGTATTGATTAGGCTTAATGAAGAGTCCTACAGGTATGTTTCTATTGCCCCAATTACAAATACGGACTGGCTTGTTGTAATTTATTTTAACAACAACTCGCTTTTCAGTTTTACAAACCTCCTCCCCCTGATCATCGCAATGCTTTCGGCATTTTTATTTTATACAATGGCTGAAAATATTTTAATCCGCCGTATTGTTCTTGACCCGCTGGCGGGATTAACAGAAAGCATACCGGCAAGCGAAAAAGGTTCCGGCGACATTTACGGCCTTGAACGCAATGATGAAATAGGAGAGCTGGCAAAAACAATATACAACATGAGAGCGGTCCTTCTTCAAGCGTCGGATGAAAAGGAACGCCTTATAAGAACGGATCAGCTGACAAATTTACCGAACAGGCGTTTTTTTGACGAACGGCTTCCGGTTGAATGGGAAAGGGCTGTACGCGCGGCAATGCCGATAAGCATCCTGATGCTCGACCTGGATCATTTTAAAAAATACAACGACACTTACGGACATCTCAACGGCGATAAAGTGCTGCGCACAGTCTCAAAAATATTTACAACGGAACTCAAACGCCCCGCTGATTTTGCCGTACGCTGGGGCGGCGAGGAATTCGCCATAATTATCCCTGATACCGATTCCCGCGGCGCTATATATATTGCCGAAAACATAAGAAAAAACGTTCAAAACAAGGAAATACTTTTAGACAACGACACTGTAACTAAAATCACGGTCAGTATCGGCGTAAATACAATAATTCCGACATATGGCTGTTCAACAACTGATTTTATCCGGCAGGCGGATGACGCGCTCTATAAAGCAAAAGAACAGGGACGCAACCGCGTTTGTGTGTATTCCTAACCTCTTTTTTTTGATACAATTTACCTATGGCGACAGTAGACGATAAAAAAATTATTTATTCCATGCACCGAGTCGGGAAAAAACACGGAACGAAACAGGTACTTAAAGATATAAGCCTTTCATATTTTTACGGCGCGAAAATCGGCGTAATCGGCCTTAACGGTTCGGGAAAATCCTCGCTGTTAAAAATTCTTGCCGGCACGGATACGGAATTTGCAGGAGACACTTCGGTAACTCCCGGATACACAATTGGTTTTCTTGAACAGGAACCCCATCTTCAAGAGGGAAAAACCGTAAAGGAAATTGTCAGCGAAGGGGTAAGCGAACTTGTAGCCCTTCTTGCCGAATTTGACAAGGTAAGCGAAGCGTTCGGCGAGCCTGACGCCGATTACGATAAACTCGGAGCGAAACAGGCGCAGCTTCAGGAAAAGATTGAAGCCTCGGACGGCTGGAATTTGGACAGTCGGCTGGAACTTGCGATGGAAGCCCTTCGCTGCCCGGACGGAGCGGAAGTTATAGATCACCTTTCAGGCGGGGAAAAACGCCGGGTGGCGCTCTGCCGCCTGCTTTTGCAGAAACCCGACATTCTGTTACTCGACGAGCCGACCAACCACCTTGACGCGGAAACCGTCGCGTGGCTTGAGCGTCATCTCCGTGATTATGCCGGAACAGTCATCGCTGTTACCCATGACCGCTATTTTTTGGATAACATCGCGGGCTGGATACTGGAACTGGACAGAGGAGAAGGCATTCCATGGAAAGGGAACTATTCCTCTTGGCTTGAACAGAAAGAGCAGCGCCTTGCACGCGAAGAAAAAGGGGAAAGCGACCGCCGTAAAACGCTCCAGCGCGAACTTGAATGGATACGGATGAGTCCGAAAGGCCGCCACGCAAAGAGCAAAGCGCGCATTACTCAATACGAAAAACTTTTTCAGGATGATGAAAGGGAACGAGCTAAAGGAGCGGTACAGAGCAGCAGAATTACAATTCCCGCGGGCCCGTACCTTGGCAAACTGGTCATTGAGGCAAACGGACTTTGCAAATCATACGGAGAGAAGCTGTTATTTGAAAACCTAGGTTTCACGGTCCCTCCCGGAGCCTGTGTCGGCATCATAGGCCCTAACGGCGCGGGAAAAACCACTTTGTTTAAACTTATCACAGGCGCGGAAAAACCCGACTCAGGCGAACTGCGTCTTGGGGAAAGCGTTAAACTTGGGTACGCGGATCAGATGCGTATCAACCTTGACAGCGAAAAAAACGTTTGGGAACAGCTTTCAGGCGGACAGGATTTGATAAAACTTGGATCGGGACAGGGAGCGCGCGAGGTAAACTCCCGCGCTTACTGCGCATGGTACAATTTTTCAGGCGCGGATCAGTCAAAAAAAGTAGGCGTCCTTTCCGGCGGCGAGCGCAACCGTCTGAACCTTGCGATGATGCTCAAGGAAGGCGCAAATGTCCTTTTGCTTGACGAGCCGACAAACGACCTTGATGTTAACACTTTACGCGCTTTGGAAGAAGCGCTGGACAATTTTGCCGGAGTGAGTCTTGTTATAAGCCACGACCGCTGGTTTCTTGACCGTATCGTTACGCATATTCTTGCATTTGAAGACGGGGAAGTAATCTGGTACGACGGCAACTGGTCGCAGTATTCCGAATGGAGAAAGGAAAAATTGGGAGGAGCCGCCGACAGCCCGCACCGCTATGTGTACCGTAAACTGGAACGTTAAACCTGCCCTGAAAGATACGCAGAGTCTTTATCATCATAATGTCTTCCGTATAAATATTCAAAAAGGTAGCGCATATCTTCCGCGGCTATTTCAACAAACTGACAGCCGAAATACCCTGCCGTTTTGTCCTTAAAACGGCGGACAATTTTTGCGACCAGATTGATTGTACGGTTGGGCGCTTCAATGGCAATATTCAATTCCGCGTCGACAAAAAGCGTCGATAAAAGAGTGGAACCAAGAGAACACGCAAAAAGAAGTCCGGAGGCGCTTATATCAAGAACTCTGCATTCAAAAGGTTCACTCTGCACCTTGCCGTGATCAAAGTACCCGTTTTCTTTAAGGGCGAAGGCAAGGACTTTTGCGTATTGGTAAACATTATCAAGCTTACTGTAATCAAAGGGAGGTCTTGACTTGTTTTCGATCCAGATATGAATGTAACCGATAACATATTCATGAAATAAAATCGGAATCCACGCGTCTGAATAAATTCCTTCGTCGTGTTTATGCTTTAAAAAACGCATGCAGTTTTCGTCAAGGAAAGTGATTCCAACTCCTGTACTCTCAAGATAACGCTTGAACAATTCTTCCGTTATAATCCGTTTTTTCGGATAAGGGTCCGTTTTGGGGAAAAATTCCGCAGTAGACGGTATAAAAAGAGTCTTGCCCGTTTCCGAAATGATCCTCTCTTCCATGGCGTCAGGCCTTTTGTCCTTAAAATTGACAATTTTATAACCGTCAGCAAATTTTGACAGTGAAGTTGTTATCTGCTTTACCAATCCCGAAAGATTGCTTGGGTTCATGTCGTGAGCAATGTCTTCCGGTACAATATTTTCATATTCGTTAATTCTGGGAAACGCGAGATTGTACCGGTCTCCCTGATAGTTAAAAAGAATTTTTAAATCGGAAGGAGCGTCGACCCTTAAATAATTACGATCAAGATTCTTATAGAGTATATCAGGCGTTTTACAGAAAATAAGATCGTCTTTCTGGGCAAGAACTTCCGCGGAAAAATCAATGCCCTGTCCCCGATAGTCAAACAATAACGGTAATTTCATATTCGGCGGTAATTTGTTCATGGGCCTGTCGGGGCGAAAAACCAATTCTTCTCCCGCGGGGCGTTCAAGTTTTAACACATACTCGGTACGGTCTTTAACGTAAATTACAGGCAAATTTTCCGAATATAAAGCATTCAGGAAAAATTCTTTTTCTATACGTCCTACAGGTTTTGCCATAATATTTCCTAGTAAAACCTTTCATAAGGAAGATAATCCAAACGCCGTTTTTCCGCTCTGTTTAAAGCTTCCCTTTCTTCATCTTCGCGTCTTTTAATTTCTTCAAGCATTAGATCATCCAAAATCCAGTTTCCGGTCTGCGTTACATATCTGACATACAATTCTCCGGTTACTCCGTAATCCCTCCCGACATACCGAATTAAAAAAGAAAACGCGCCGTCCGCTTCTTCTTTTCCTCCGCCAAGCCTGTAGGTATAAGGCGAAACTCTTCCAATCGTTGAAAAATAACCGTCCAGTAATCCCGGTTTAACGGCGGCGAGAGAAGGATGCCCTCTTTGCCTTGATAAAAGAGCGGCCGCTACCGAATTCGCGTAGGAATATGCCGCAGGAGACGCCCTGCCCTGTCCCAAATCGCCTATAACCACATCCGCGGGATAACGCGGGGATTCCCCCCACCTCGGACGCAGTAATTCTTCGGGAATAGACCTTCTGTCCTGTCCATAAACAATAAATGAAATTATGAAAAACACGGAAATAAAAATGAAGAAGCGCTTGTTTTTCATTGTATATTTATTCCTTATTTACTAATTATAGCAAATAATAGGCAATTATTCTATAATTATTTATTGATGAAAAAGACTGTAAAATCCTCGTTAACAGAAGATTATACCCACCCTGTGAGGGATGTTTTGTGGGGTCATATCTATATGACTGAAAAATTGGCATTATTAACGGAATCTTCCCCGTTTATCAAACTATGCAGGATATTCCAACTTGGCCCTGTCTACCATGTCTTCCCTGGAGCTACTCATACAAGGGCAAGCCATTCAATCGGCGTTTACCACTTGGGAAGGAGGCTTTTGCAAAACCTTGTTGAAAGGGGCGCTTCCGGTTGGCTCAGTGGCGAAGGAGTAATGTCGTTCTTGGCAGCCTGCCTGCTTCATGATTTGGGGCATTTCCCTTATACCCACTCCTTAAAAGAGCTGTCTCTTACCGGTCATGAAGAACTTACCGGAGTCATAATATTGAAAGAACCCATTAAAAGCCTTGTCGGTAACACAGGAGCGGATCCGTATCTTACAGCCGCCATTGTAGACAAAGGAATAACCGCTTGCGGCGATGAACTCTATTTCTACCGAAAACTCCTGTCAGGCGCTCTTGATCCTGATAAATTGGACTACCTTAACAGGGACGCGCGTTACTGCGGAGTGCCTTACGGCGCGCAGGACGTGGATTTTATACTTTCCAGGTTATTTCCTGACAAGGAAAGGGGGGTGGATATCGACTCCCGCCTGATCCCGAATGTTGAATCCATTCTTTTTTCAAAATACCTAATGTACAGGACAGTTTATTGGCATCATCAGGTACGAGCCGCCACCGCAATGGTGAAAAAAGCCCTTATAAACAGCATGGAATCCGGAAAAATAACAGGCGATGAACTTTACAATCTTGACGATACGGGGCTTTTTACGCTTCTTGGAGAAAAAACAGGCGATCCACTAATCGAAGCTATACGTGAAGGCAGAATTTTCATCACGGCGGCGGAAATTCCCTATGAACAGGTAAATCTTGCAGCTATAAGGGATATAAAATGCCGCTCTGTACTGGAAAAGCAAATCGATGACGCTCTGGGAATTAACGGCGTTATTATAGACATACCTGAGCCTGTTTCGTTTGAGACCGGCCTTTATGTTATCGATGAAAAATGCAGTTTCAGCGAAAGTTCCAGCGCTTTCAAAACAGAAACAATAAACGCCTTTATTCAGACACTTTACACAATAAGAATCTTCGCGGATCAAAAATATAAAGAAACATTAAAGACATTTTCAAATATGTATGATATAGTTAATAAGGTAATAAAAAGGGAGGCATAAAATGGACATTCACAATGTAAATGAAGATATTGTATACAACGCGGTTCAAAAAATTTATGACGAAATTGAAGCCAGCGGTAATCCGGAAAAGTTTTGTCTTTGTTACCAATGCAGGACAGATATCGTCTGTTTTACCCTTAACCGCATAGAACCGCATTACATAGTGTCAAACCGCGGATTTACAAGGCTTGAGCCGAACAGCTTAAAAAGCCAGCAAATGGAAGCGGATTTAACCCTGCTGATATACAAGGCTATCCGGCTTGTAAATCATAACCAAAGACCGACCGCGCCGCATGACAACTTCAACGCAAATCTACAGAGAATCCACAATCCTCTGTTTGACATTCCGACAATTGCAGGACGCATCTTCAACGGCGTCAGTTTTGAACCTATTACTGATATTGATGTCTCTCTTTACTGTGAAGGTGAAATTGTCAAAATGAGAAATAACAACTGGCAAAATCCCTATAAAATGGTATCAAGCACCGCGGGCGCTTACAGTTTCTGGCCGATGCCGATAATTGCCGATACTCCGGATGTTACGAAAGATTTTAAATTTTCATTAAGGGTACACTCCGCTGATTATGAACCGCTGATCCATTTTTTCAGTATTACTTCGACAAGCAGATTTCATTCATCACAGTCGTACACGTTAAACCGTACATTTAAATTACCTGATCTGTACCTGTTCCCTCCCGGTGATGACGAGGAGAATCTGTAGCCTGCGCTGTTGGCAGTTGACACAGCGGGCAAATCTGTAGTAATTTATTTTTGTTATGAGTTGTTCGGAAACCGAAGTTTCCGGACAATTTCCCTTTAAAATTTATTTCTTAAGGAGAAAACCATGGCCCAGGCCAGTAAAAACAGCCGTACCGCAAGCGCGACACAAAGATTCATGTGTTCATGCGGAGGCGAGATTAAAATGAAAACCCTCTTTGAGAGCGGTAAAGTAAAAAATGTCGCGGAATGTGAAAAATGCAAACGTCTTGAAAGACGTCCTTCGGATTTTCGCTAATAACAGCCGTTAAGACGGCATACCAAAAAGATAGGCTTCTATATAATAATGTCTATCATTAAACAGGAGAGTTTACTTTGGCCAAGAAAAGCAGTTCAGCGGAAAAAAGACATCGCAAGAGTGAAGAACGCCGTATGCGCAACAAGTCGGCGAAAAGTTCGGTAAGGACAAGCGTAAAGAAATTTGTGGCTCTTGCGCAAAAAAAAGACCCTCAAACCGACGCAGCTTTAAAAGACATGATCAAAAAGATTGACACTGCCGCAGGAAAGGGAATAATACCAAAAAATACAGCAGCCCGTAAAAAGTCCAGAATGCAGCGCTTTTACAATACTATGAAAGCTGCGCAATAATCGGAGCTTGTTCAGAAACTATATTCTAAAAGTAATGTTTCAGGGCAGCTCTATTTTTAATTAAATGCCGGCAAAAAAAATTACAAAAGCTGATATTATAGACGCTCTGTATGAAAAGACAGGAATGAACCGCATAGAAATTCGAAGCTCTATCGATCTTTTCATTGATGAAATGAAAGACGCCCTTATACGCCGTAATGTGATTGAATTAAGAGGTTTCGGCACATTTGAGGTAAAAGTGAGAAAAGCCCGCCCGCGCGCGCGTAATCCGAAAACCGGAGAAAGCATCATTATCCGCTCCCACGGCGCGGTAACTTTCCGTTCAGGACGCGAGTTAAAACAGGCGGTATGGAAAATAAGCGATAATGATGATAAACCGACACAGTAAAAAATGAAAAGGAAAAACGGATGGTTAATCCAGCTTGGTCTTCTTCTGGTCGCGTCATTGCTTTTTGCGGGCTCTTTCCCGAATCTTCTGTTTAAAAACGGTCTTTCGTTTCTTGCATGGTTTGCCTATATTCCTGTCCTTCTGATAATTCAAAAAAATTCTGTTTTACAATGTACAGCATGGGGAGCCGTTTACGGCGTTCTTTCTTACTTCTTTTTTAACTACTGGCTGTGGACTTTTCATTCCGTGGCGGGAGCGGTCGTATACTGTATTTATCTGGTTTATCTGGCGGCTGTTTTTTTATTCCTAAAACTGGCGGACATTCTTTATCCCAAAAAAGCGTACATAGTTCAATGGATAATATGGCTTGCCTATGAATATCTTCGTACCAAAGGATTTTTGGGATACCCGTACGGAATAACAGGCTATTCCCAATGGAAGGCAATACCGTTAATTCAAATTGCAAGTATTACCGGGGTGTGGGGAGTATCCGCTCTTGTCGCGTTTCCCTCTTTTTGGCTGGCGGCGGCATTAAAAGATTACGCGGAATTATCAGTTTCAATTTCTGCATCCGTAAATGCATTTTTCCGTAAAGAAAAAATACCGGCAATAATTTGGGTGGCCGCTCTGTCCGTCAGCGTAGTTTTCGGGATTGTTTCGATAAAAGACTATTCAGGCAAAGATTTTTCCGATTATCCTTCCGCGCAAATCGCGCTTGTACAGCATAACAACGATCCGTGGGTGGCTTCCAATGCCAAGACCCCCTGGCAGGTATTGGAGGCATACAAGAAAGACCTGTCGATTTTAAAACGGCTTTCCGATGAAGCCCTCGCTTCACAGCCGAAACCGGAGTTGGTCGTATGGCCTGAAACCGCGTTCATTCCGCGGATACACTGGCACACTACATACCGCAAAGATCAGGATTTATGGTTAATAGTCAAAGAACTTCTGGATTATCTTTCAACAAAAGACGTACCCTTTTTAATAGGAAACGATGACGCACGAATGGACCCGGTTAAAAATCCGGATGAAAAAATTAATTACATAGTGGATTATAACGCTGCGCTTCTTTTTGAATACGGACAAATAACCGGCATTTACAGGAAACTGCATCTTGTTCCTTTTACAGAACATTTTCCCTATAAAAAACAATTGCCGTCAATCTACCGCGCTCTGCAAAGAGCGGATACGCATTTCTGGGAAAAGGGAGATGAAAAGACAATCTTTAAAGTTAAAAATTTTTCATTTTCCGCGCCGATATGCTTTGAAGACACATTCGGTTACATATCGCGGGACTTTGTAAGGCGCGGAGCCGATATACTTGTTAATATTACAAACGACGCCTGGGCGGACAGTCTGCCGTCCCAGAAACAGCACCTTTCCATGGCGGTATTCAGAGCCGTAGAAAATTACCGTTATATGGTACGCTCTACCGCTTCCGGCCAAACCTGCGCCGTTGATCCTCTCGGAAGAGTAGTAACGGAAGCTGAACCGTTTACCGAAACATGGATAAATATAAAAATACCTATTATAAAAAAAGACACCATTTATACATCTTACGGCGATTATTTGGGAATTGTATTTTTTATCGCGGCAGTAATTCTATTGCTTTCTCCGGCGGTATGGTATACAATAAATAAAATGCAAAAAGGATGCAAACAATGAATACACAAAAAAAGATACTTGTTGCTGATGATGAAACGGTAAATCTTGATTTTTTTGATGTAATGCTTTCCAAACTCGGTTTTGTGGTAGAAAAAAGCGACAACGGCCCTGATACACTGGAAAAAGTAAAAAAATTCCAGCCCGATCTGATCATTATGGACAATATAATGCCGGGTATGACAGGCAAAGAAATCACAAAAATCCTTAAAAACGACCCAAATTATAAAAATATTTCAATTATCATGCTCTCCGCTCTGGATGATGTTAAGGATAAAGTCGCTGGTTTTGAAGCCGGAGCCGACGATTATATAACAAAACCTTTTAATTTTACGGAAGTTCTTGCGCGCATAAACGCGGTCTTGCGCAACCGAGCCCTGTTTGATCAAATAAAGGTAAGGGAAACCCGCCTGACTCTCGCGGAAGAATTAAACAAAGACCTAAAGGAAAACCTTAATGTCTTTGTCGGAAACATTGACGAGCTTGACAAGGCAATCGCCATGATTCTGGAAAACATAGCAAATAATGAAAATTACAGTCAGGAAGGAATGAACAGCCATATTAAATCCGTAAGCGAAAAAATCCTTTCCGTAAGAAAATACATTGCGGCTCTTGACGCGAGGATTGAAAAAACAATAATAGAGTGGGATAATCTAAAAAAGGATGAAATAGGGCTTTCCGTCCTTGAAAGCCAGATACGGAAATTCCTGCATCAGGAGCAGCAGCCGGCGGCCTCGTCATAAAAGACGGGAAACTAAACCAACACACGGAACAAAGATACCCAAATGGGAAAAAAGAAAGAAAAAAAAGAAGTTGTAGTCTTGGGTAAAACCACCAGTTTTACCGGAATGTTAAAATTCAATACAACCTTGAAAATTCAGGGGAATTTCAAGGGGACTATAGAAGCGTCCGGAGACCTTATTATCGATAAAGACGCGATAGTCGAGACCGATCACATAACAGTCAGTTCTCTAACTGTTTACGGCAACGTATCAGGAACCGTATACGCTTCGGATAAAGTGGATATGATGGGCGGGGCAAAAGTTCACGGCGATGTCAGCGCGGCAAGGCTGAGGATAGCGGACGGAGTTATTTTCGAAGGCAAATGCAAAATGACAAACGTGGAAAAAAACATAGAAATTTTCCAGCGTCCGACAGAAGAAATAAAGGCGGATTTACAGCGGTCCGATTTACAGCGGTACAATGCAAGATAATGATGCGGCGGAAAAAAAAGCGCTGAATATCGTACAACAGTTAAAAGAGCTTTCCATGACACTGGCGTTGTCTGAATCATGCACTGCCGGCCTTATATCTTCTTTGCTTGCGGGTATCCCCGGCGCTTCCGCGGTGCTTTGGGGTTCTTATGTGTGTTATACGCAGGAGGCGAAAGTTTCCATGCTTGGCCTTGACAACAAAGAACTGACATCTTTCGGCCTTGTAAGCAAAGAAACGGTTTCTTCTATGGCGGCAATGACGCTTAAAAAAAGCGGTGCGGATATAGCGGTTTCTATAACAGGGCTTGCGGGACCGGACGGAGACGGAAGCCGTGTACCTGTCGGAACTGTCTGGATTGCGGCATATATCAAAAACGGAGATATTTCAGCCAGAGAGTTTCATTTTGAAGGTTCAAGAAACGCCGTCCGTCTCCATGCCGCGATAGCGGCTCTTGACTTATTGCAAAACGCAATAAACGGGCGTCCTGAAAGCATTGACATAAAATACAGAAAGTGATATATATTAAGTATCCTTTCTATAATTAAAATAAAAAAAATCCTGTCTAATCCTGCGTGTTCTTCGCGGGAATAGCACCCATAGGTGGTTAAGATGGCGGTTGTTAGAAGAAGCAGAAAGCCGGATACTGGCGAAAACCCGGAAACTTCGGAACAAGTTCAGGAAAGCGAGGAAGCTGAAAGTTCACAATCAGGCGAACCTGACAACGGTGAAAAAGTAAACCGCGTAGTTGTCCGCGCCGGAAGCAGAAAAACCTATTCGGATTCAGCCGGTAATTCCGAATTTAACAAAGACAATAACGATAATGAAATACCGGCGCTGCCGAAATTACCTTCCATGCCGGATTTGTACGGCAAGCCGACACCGCGTCAGGATCAGGACAGCGGCAAACCAAGACTTACAATAAATGAACTTATCAGGCTTAACATGAAAGACCTTCGCGATCTTGCCGCTTGTTACAATATTACGCATGACGATATGGTATCACTGAAAAAACAGGAAGTGGTTTTTGCGATACTTAAATCGCATACCGAAAGGGGCGGAATAATCTACGCTTACGGTTCTCTTGAAATACTGCCGGACAGCTACGGTTTTCTGCGAAGTCCGCAAAATTCGTACCTGCCGGGTCCTGATGACATTTACATAAGCCCGAGTCAAATCCGGCTTTTCGCGTTGAAAACGGGCGACACTGTTTACGGGCAAATCCGCAGCCCAAAAGAAGGCGAACGTTTTTTCGCAATGCTGCGGGTAGAAACCGTCAATTACGATGACCCGACTGTCGCTCAAAACAGAATACCATTTGACAACCTAACCCCTCTTTACCCTAACCGTAAGCTGGACCTTGAAAATACAACCGAAGGAATAAGCGAAAGGATCATCAACCTTTTCTGCCCTATCGGCAAAGGGCAGCGTTCTCTTATTGTCGCTCCTCCCAGAACGGGTAAAACAATAATGATGCAGAAAATCGCGAACGCGATTACAAAAAACCACCCTGAAGTTTACCTAATCGTTCTGCTTATAGATGAACGTCCGGAAGAAGTAACCGACATGGAACGCACGGTACGCGCGGAAGTTATTTCTTCCACATTTGACGAACAGGCTACCCGCCATGTACAGGTTACGGAAATGGTTCTTGAAAAGGCAAAACGCCTTGTTGAGCATAAAAAAGACGTTGTTATCCTTTTGGATTCTATTACCCGCCTAGCGCGCGCATACAACCAGACAGTCCCGGCGTCAGGTAAAATTCTTTCAGGCGGCGTTGATTCAAACGCCCTTCACAAGCCAAAACGATTTTTCGGCGCGGCGCGTAATATAGAGGAAGGCGGAAGCCTTACAATCATCTCCACAGCTCTTGTGGAAACAGGCAGCCGCATGGACGAGGTAATTTTTGAAGAATTCAAGGGCACGGGCAATATGGAAATCAACCTTGACAGGCGCATTTCCGACCGCCGCCTGTATCCGTCAATCAATATCAAAAAATCCGGCACTCGCAAGGAAGAACTCCTTCTTTCGGAAGAAGAACTCCAGAGAATATGGATATTACGCAAGGTTATCAATCCTATGGACGATATCGAAATTATTGAGCTGCTGGTTGACAGAATGAAGAAAAGCAAGAATAATGAAGCATTCCTGAAATCCATGAATACGGGAACCGGAGGAATGGAATAAACTGACCGTTAATGTCAGACGAGGTTTTGATATTTAAATAAACCTGCCTGACAGATTATTGATAAGGATTTTAACGGGCAGACATTTTTTGGAGGATAAAATGAGAGACGGAATTCATCCCAAATATGAAATGACTAAAATAACCTGCGCCTGCGGGAACGTAATAGAAACCCGTTCAACCATAAAAGATATAAAAGTTGAAATTTGTTCGGCCTGCCACCCTTTTTTCACCGGCAAGCAAAAACTTGTTGACACAGCCGGACGCATTGAACGGTTCAGGAAAAAATACAACATCAAAGAATAGTTATACTGAAATATTACCGTATTTTAAATATACACTTTCTGCAATTCGCTCTTTATTTATTTCAACCGGTCTGTTAAACTGGTTAACAGAGGCAAATATGTTGAATCAGGAAATCGGGGCTTTTGAGGCCAAAACCCATTTTTCGCAGATAATCGACAAAGTAGAGAAAGGCGCGGATTACATCATTACAAGAAGGGGAAAACCTGTTGCAAAAATTATCCCTATTGAACAGAAACAGGAGATGACCCGTGAAGAAGCGTTTGAAAAATTAAAAGAAATGCGTAAACTCTACCGCGGCAAGCCGGGTTCATTCAATATACGCGAAGCGATTGAGGATGGGCGAAAATATTGATCTATGTATTCGACGCCTCTTTTGTCGGCGCGCTGATTATCCCTGATGAAAAAAATCCTAAAGTTGACAAGATACGCGCCAATATCGGAAAAAACGAAGAGATTTTTGCGCCGCATCTTTTGTGGTATGAAATATCCAATCTTTTTAAAAACCTGCTGCGGCGTAAACGTTATACGTTTGACGAAGTTTTAGAGTTCTTTCCGCCGCTGACCGCTGTTCGCATAACCTGCGATTTTGAAACCGGAACAGGTTATGCCGAAAAACTTTTGCGCCTGTGCAGCGATTACAACATCAGTTCCTATGACGCAGCTTATCTGGAACTTGCGGGACGGAAAAAAGCCGCCCTGTGCACACTGGATGAGAATTTGATTGTAAGTGCAAAGGAATACGGCGTAACAGTACTGAAATAGCTCTTCAGGGCAGACATGGTTTTTTCCCGCTCATCTGTAAATCATAAAACTCCGCGGCGTTTTTTTTCCGCGAAAATCCTCATCCGTAACCTTTCCGGTTATATCCGTTACACGCAATCCAAGTTTATTTTCCGTTTCATCCGCCGTTATCGCACAACGGCGCGTATTTACGCTGATAAATATTTTACCGTCATCGGAGAGCAGACGCAGACACCGGCTCAGCAGTTCCATAAGATCGCGCTGTAAATCGAAACTGCCTGTCATTTTTTTGGAATTGGAAAATGCCGGAGGATCGATGATTATTATATCTCTTTTAAGCCCCTTTAATGCGGCTTTTTCAATAAAGGGAATAACATCGGCGCGGATTAACCGGTTGAGCTGTTTTTCACTCTGATTGTCATTCTCTTTAAAAAAATCTTCCATGCGCGGGAAAACCGACGCGGAAAAACCGTTAAGCGAAAAATTTTCACGCGCCCAGTTAAGGTAGGTGTTGGAAAGATCGATTGAATCCGTAGAGACGGCTCCGCCCGCCGCGGCGTACACGGAGAACGCCCCTGTATATGAAAAAAGGTTTAACACCGTTTTGCAGCGGGCTTCGCTTCGAATCATTTCACGTAACAGCCGTCTGTCAGCAAAGAGGCCGCAGTCAAGATAATCGGACAGATTGACTTTGAAAGACAGGCCTTTTTCGCCGATTATCTTTGTAAAACGCGCATTACCCAATTTTTCATACTGCGACGTTCCTTTCTGTTTTTCGCGCTGTTTAAAAAATATGCGCTCCCGCCCTATTCCAAGCGCGCCGGAAGCGCTTTCTTTCATTGCGCAAAGCCAAATTTCCTCATCGTCTTCGTCCTTTTCATAGGGGCGTTTGTACAGCGCGCCTGCAAGCGCCGCTTCCCGCAAATTGCCGCAACCGCCGTAAAAATCCAGAACAAGCGGTATTTCCGGAATATCCCTGTCGTAGAGCCTGAAAACTCCCGCTTCTGTCCTTTGCGCCCACTTTTTCAGGTGGCGGAAACGTTTTTGCAGACGGTTGGCGAACATTCCGGCTTGAGCGGCAATTTTTTCACTTTCTTTATACATAAAGCGCCTTACATACGTAAAGCGGTATGATTAAGCAGGATTTTTCTGTTTTAATGAAAAATACCAAAATTAAAACCTCAATAAAAAATAATTTGACATATAAGAAACTATAGCATTAAAATTACCAACAAAGATATATCGTTACTTGTTTTAAAGATACAAGTTCAAAATGGTATTACTAAATTTTATAAGGGGGAGAATCCATGAAAAAATTTATGGTAATTACAGCTTTATGCTGTATGGTTACAGTCCTGTTTTTAGGCTGTAAAAAATCTGATTCCGGAAGTAAAGCCGATAACTATCCCATTACTATCTCAGTCTTTCATGAAACAGGCGGGCATCCGCAGCCTTCCGCAAGTAACCCGATTTACCAGTATTTGAAGGATAAATTTAATGTAACCTTCACATGGGACATTCTTGTAGGTGATATAGCCCAAAAACGCGGCACAATGATTGCCGGCGGACAATATCCCGATATTATGGAATTAAGGGGAAATGAATGGATCGACGCGGGCGCTTTAATACCTCTGGAAGACCTGATCGAAAAACACGGTCCCAGAATTAAAGCTCTGTATAAAGATGTTTGGGATAAATTGAAATCCTCAGACGGACATATTTATTACCTTGTTAATTACGGCGTAATTCAGGGTCTCGACCAAAGTCCCGATTATAATCAAGCCGCTTTCTGGGTTCAGAAAGCCGTTCTTAAAGACGCGGGTTATCCCAAAATCGCCACTATTGATCAATATTTTGACATGATAGAAGCCTATTACAGGAAAAATCCGACAATTAACGGCCAGCCCACAATTCCCTTTACAGTTGTTACACATGACTGGCGCGCGTTTGAACTCTGGAATCCGCCTAACTTCCTTGCCGGCAATCCCAATGAAGGAAATGGTATAGTTGATCCAAAAAACAACTACAAATATACAACCTTCTTTACAATGGATATTTCCAAACGTTGGTTTAAAAAGTTTAACGAAATGAACGCCAAGGGGTTAGTCGACAGGACAGCCTTTACAGACAATTACGACCAGTATACTGCGAAAATTTCTTCAGGCCGCGTGTTGGGACAGAGCGTTCAAGGCTGGCAGTTCATGTACGCTGCGGACGGAGCAAACCGCGATCGCGGAGAAAACATCCGCACCCAGGCTCCGCTTCCGGTAGTATTTGATTCAAGTATTACGCCGCACTACCGCAATTTACCAATTCCCAACCTTCTGCGCGGTATGGGCATCAGCACAAGCGCGAAAGACCCTGTCAGAATCATCCGCTTTATAAATGAACTTCTTGCCGAAGACGCGCAGCGCACCATAAACTGGGGTATTGAAGGTCAGCATTGGCAAAAAGATTCCAAAGGCGTACCGTATCGTACCGAAGAACAAAGAACGAATTGGCAAAACCAGAACTGGCAGGAACAGAACCGCGCGTTACTGCTTGGCGATATTTTCCCGAAAATTGAAGGTTCTTTCTCCGATGGTTATCCTTCCGATCTCGGATTCTTCTTTCCTGAAAGGGAAGCCTCGATTCGTCCTGAAGATCTCGAGCTTTATAAGGCTTACGGCGTAACAAGCTCCAACGAGTTGATGGACAAGAATCCTCCGCCGAATAACCCATGGTTCCCCACATGGAGTATGGTTCCTCCTCCTGACGGTTCACCCGCCCAAATCGCGCTTCAGCGCTGTGAACAGACAATGAAACAGAGACTGCCGCAGTTAATTCTTGCTCCGCCGTCCGATTTTGAAAGATTGTGGACAGCGTATGTAAATGAAATGAACTCCAACGGTTTGGCTGTATATGAACAGTATATGCAGGAAAAACTTAACGAGCGTCTCAAAGAATGGGGCATTAGATAAAAATTTAGTCTGACCGCTTGTTAAGCGGTCAGACTTTTATTCTTCCAAATCACGGAGAAGGAAAATGAAATTACCCGCCCTTGCAGTTTCTAAAGAAAAAACGTTTTTTTACAGGTTGAGCCGTCAGCAGCAGCTCCTTTTTATGAGCTTTCCTATAATTCTATATGTAATACTTTTCACCTATGTTCCGCTTTGGGGCTGGACAATGGCGTTCCAAAATTACAGACCGGCAAAAGGGTTCAATCAGGAATGGGTTGGCTTATTCTGGTTTAAATTTCTGTTTGCCGACAAGTTATTCCTGAAAACAATCCGGAATACCATTGCCATGAGTGTTATAAACACGTCATTAGGGTTTATAACAGCCATAGCTTTTGCCCTTTTGCTTAATGAAGTAAAAAAGATTTTTTTTAAACGCGCCATTCAAACTATATCTTATCTTCCCCACTTCCTCTCTTGGGTTATAGTAACAGGTTTGGTATCCAGCATGCTGACCACGGACAGCGGAGCGATAAACAACGCGTTTATGGCGCTGGGTTTTATAAAAGAACCGGTGTTATGGCTTGCCGAACCGAACTATTTCTGGGGAATAATCGGCATTACCTATGTATGGAAAGAAGTAGGATGGAATACAATTATTTACCTTGCGGCAATTGCGGGCATTGATCCGAATTTATATGAAGCCGCGGACATTGACGGCTGCAACAGGTATCAAAAAATGTGGCGCATAACACTTCCGTGCATAAAACCGACAATAATAATTTTATTGATAATGAGCGTCGGACACATACTTGACGCGGGTTTTGAATTGCAGTACTTGCTGCGAAACGGGCTTGTAATGGATGTATCGGACACAATTGATATCTATGTGCTTATTTTCGGCCTCAGCCGATCAAATTATTCACTTGCGACAGCGGCCGGCATGTTTAAAAATGTCGTAAATATTTCTTTAATATTCATCGCCAACGAAATTGCAAGAAGAGCCGGAGAGGAGCGTCTTATATGAAAACAGGAACAATGTCAAAAATTGAAAATATCATTTTCCACACTGTTAACAGTTGTTTTTTGATTTTCCTCGCTTTCCTGACCTTGTATCCATTCTGGACTACAATCGCCATATCGTTCAATGACGCGATGGACACAATGCGCGGAGGAATAACTTTTTTCCCGAGAAAATTCAGCCTGTTTAATTATCAGGTAATTTTCCAGACAGGAGCCATACCGCATGCTTTCTTCGTTTCTGTCGCAAGGACCGTAATTAATCTGGTTACAAGCGTGTTTTTCACTGCAATGATTGCATTTGCGCTGTCCAGGCGTGAATTTTTACTGCAAAAACCATTTACTATAGTTTTGGTGCTTTCCATGTATATTAACGCCGGCCTTATTCCGACATATTTTTTAATGCGCAATCTTGGAATGGTTAATTCATTCTTTGTGTATATCATACCGGGAATTGTAAACGCATTTAATTTTGTCGTTATGAGGACATATATGCGCAGTATCCCGGAAAGCATTATTGAATCCGCGCGCATTGACGGTTACGGGGATTTCTATATTTTCATTCGTATTGTTTTTCCTTTATGCCTTCCTGTTCTTGCGACAATAGGTCTCTTTGTCGCTGTAGGATCGTGGAATGCGTGGTTTGACACGATGATTTACAATTCAGGCAGAGTGGAATTGCACACGCTTCAATATAAACTGATGGAATACCTGCAATCAAGCCAGTCACAGAGCAAGTCGGCGTCAGACGCCGGAGCGATGGCTCTGGCAGCCAGATCATCAAACATGGTAACGCCCATGAGCATACGCGCGGCAATTACCGTAGTCGCTGCCGCTCCTATTCTGATGATTTATCCGTTTATGCAGCGCTATTTTGTCGTCGGCCTTAATGTCGGCGGCGTAAAAGAGTGATTTTTGCCGCTCCTGTAGAAAACCACCGTGAAAGGGAAAAGGGCGTCATTGTATATCCTGTTTATTCACGGCGGTCAGGCGGTCTTTCAATAGGGGTAAATCTTTTTCCTGACAGAAAAAGCTGCCCCTTTGACTGCCCCTACTGCGAAGTCTTTCCCTTTTCAGCCAACGCGGTATTTTCATTTGAACAGATGCGCGACGATTTGCGCAATGCCGTTACAACGGCGATTAAACAGGATATAACCGTAAAGGACATCTGCTTCTCCGGCAACGGAGAGCCTTCCATGTCCGCCTTTTTTCCTGAAGCGTTAAAACTGGCGGCGAATATTCGCAGTGAACTTGCCCCCTGCGCAAAACTGGTGCTTATCACAAACGGCGCGGGGCTTTTACAGCCGCAAATTTTTTCACTGCTTGCCGACAGCGCAAAAGGTGAAATTGCCCTTGACATTTGGCTCAAGCTGGACGCCGGAACGCCTCAATGGTATGAAAAAATAAACCGCTGCGGCATTGCGTTTACGGAATTAACGGCAAAAATAAAAGAATTTGTCCGCCGCGCTCCGGTTACAATACAGACAATGCTTTGCGCGATTGACGGCGAAGGCCCTCCTTTTGAGGAAGAAAAAGCATGGGAACAATTAACGGCACAGATCGCGGCGGAAGGAAAAGGTTTTATTAACAAAGTGCAGATTTACGGCAAAGCCCGCCCCGCGCCGGAAGACCCAAAAGCATCCGCGCTTCCGTTTGAATATCTTGAAAAACGGGCGTCTTCCCTGAAAAACGTTTTTACAAAAAACAGCATACAAGTCCCTGTAGAAATTTATAAATAATCCTGTATAATTCAAAAAAGGAGCAATCATGGATGCTTTGAAAAAAAATCCTGCATGGAAAGGCCGAAAAGGCCCTTTAGTGCTTGTAATTATGGACGGCGTTGGTTACGGAAAATACAGGGAAGGCGACGCTGTTGCCGATTCTAAAATGTACACCCTTAACGCCATAACCGCAAAAAGCCCGCATACAAAATTAAAAGCCCACGGAACCGCCGTAGGGCTTCCTTCCGATGACGATATGGGAAACAGCGAAGTCGGCCACAACGCGATAGGCTGCGGACGGGTATTTAAACAGGGAGCGGCTCTTGTATCAAAATCAATTGAAACGGGAGCAATGTTTGAGGGAACAGCGTGGAAAGAAATTGCAGCTAATGTAAAAAACCACTCTTCTACCCTTCACTTTCTTGGGTTGTTTTCGGACGGCAATGTTCACAGCCACATGGATCACCTGAAAGCGATGATTAGGCAGGCGAAAAAAGACGGAATAAAGCGCGTCCGCATTCATGTTCTGTTTGACGGACGGGATGTCGGAGAGACAAGCGCCCTTGAATATGTCGATCCTTTCGAGGCGTTTCTTAAAGAGTTGAACGATGCGAATTTTGACGCGAAGATCGGTTCGGGCGGCGGACGTATGTGGATCACAATGGATCGCTACGGCGCCGACTGGGAAATGGTGCACCGGGGCTGGCATACACATGTGCATGGAGTAGGACGGCAGTTTGCTTCGGCGCGGGAAGCTGTTGAAACATACAGGAAAGAAATACCGGGTATTATTGATCAGGATTTAAAAGAATTTGTAATAGCGGAAAACGGAAAGCCAATCGGCACAATAGAAGACGGAGATTCTATTGTGTATTTTAATTTCAGGGGAGACCGCGCTTTGGAAATTACAGCCGCTTTTGAAGAGGACAACTTTAACAAATTTGACCGCGAGCGCCGTCCGAAAGTGTGCTATGCGGGAATGATGGAATATGACGGCGATCTTCATGTGCCGAGCCGCTATCTTGTCAGTCCTCCCTCAATAGACCGGACAATGGGCGAATACCTTGCCGCAAGCGGAATACGCTCGCTTGCAATTTCCGAAACTCAAAAGTACGGACACGTTACCTATTTTTTCAACGGCAACCGTACCGGAAAATTCGACGAAAAACTGGAAGAATATGTGGAAATAAAAAGCGACGTAATTCCTTTTGAACAGCGTCCCTGGATGAAATGCGCGGAAATTACGGATTATGTAATCAAAGCGATTCACAGCGGCAAGTACGACTTTATCCGGCTCAACTATCCGAACGGAGATATGGTAGGGCACACAGGAGTCTATCAAGCGGTTGTCTGTTCAATGGAGTCAATGGACATTCAGTTGGGAAGGCTCTTAAAAGCGGTTGATGAAGCGGGAGCCGTAATGCTGATAACGGCCGATCACGGCAACAGCGACGATATGTTCGAGCACGAAAAAAAGACAGGCGCGGTCTCGCTGAAAGCTGACGGTTCTCCTAAAGCCAAAACAAGCCACAGCCTTAATCCTGTTCCGTGCATTATCTACGATCCCGAATACAAGGGTGAGTATCAGAATGATCCAAAAGAAGGCAGTTTAAACGAAGGCCTGGGAATAAGTTCCGTTGCCGCCGCCTGTATCCATCTTTTGGGATTAACGCCGCCTCAGGATTATGATAAATCAATATTGAAAATGTAACCGCTTAGCAGGTTACATTGACAATGTTCTGTTTTTTATGGTATTGTTTCATCACACAAATGATGGATTTTCCTGACGGGCAATAGCGCAGTTGGTTTAGCGTACAAGTCTGGGGGACTTGGGGTCGGCGGTTCAAATCCGCCTTGCCCGACAGGACAATCCGTTTTCTTTAAAAATAAACGTTATGGCATTTCTACTATCGGTTCCATGCGCGGGTTTCGCAACTGCATAACAGCGCGGCTGTTCCACTCTCCCGCCTGCGGACGGGAAGCAAGGAATTCCCAAAGGTTACGCGCAACTGCCGTTTTCCCGTTCCGGTAGAGGCTTGCGCTGAGATAATAGGCGGTTTTATAGTATTCAACAGCGTCAATATAAGATAAAAGATTTGCGTTTTTGTTTATTTCATCCGAAAGAGCAGACAGGTCCGTAAATGAAAAGTCAAACTGTCTTTTTGTTATTTCTTCGATAATTACGGTATTTTGAATAAGGAACGCGAACATCAGGTGCTGTTGCGCCGTAGGGCGGCCTGTAGCGGCAAAGAAAAATCCCAGTTGTCTGTGCGCAGGTTCAACAATAGTGTCATTGTAACGGTACAGTTGAATAAAACGGTTAACGCCTTCGTTTTCCAGAGTTCTTGTCATGGCCTGATTTGCAAACGACGCGGAAGCCTGCGCATAGGGAACAGGCGTGTTATTTCTGCTGTTATTTGCATTATCACTTCGGCTAGCGTCTGTTCTTCTCGCGTTTGACCAAAGTGAATCCAAATCATTAATAATGGAAAGATATACCCTCTCCATTTCGTTGTATTCCTGCCTTGTTCTCAGAACCGAGGCTATCTTATAAAGCAAATCAACGCTAAACGCGGAATTTTCCAAAACTTCGCGCATTTCATAGGCTTTACGGTACTGGGCAAGCGCAAGAGACAATTCGCCCTCAATGCGGAATACTTCTCCAATCCAATACTCCGCCTCGGGATAATTTTTCAGCTTGTCAAAAGCCTGCAAAGCGGCGTTAGCTGAATTATTAAAACTTGTCTTAGGAATACGGTAGTAAAGCTCTTCAAGGGCGGCTGATGCGGCTGTATAATGGCGGTCGCGTGAATAGCGCTCTATTATGTCAAGAGAATCCCCTATCCGGCGCACTTCGCCTATAGAAAGCAGATTGATAAAATCCCGTTCCATCTGTTCATACATGGCGCGCCTGTTACGGCGGGCATCCTCAAATAACAACAGAGCCGCGCCGTACTCCCTGTCCCGCAGCATTATTTTCCCCCGTTCCAGGGAAAGCCACCATGGCTGTACAGCGCGCTGTGAAAAAACCGGAGAAACAAGAATAATAAAAAAACAGGAAAGGAAAATTTTTTTCATCATACTCATTGTAATTTATTAAGCTCCTCTTCAAAAGCCGCGTCCGCTTCCGCGGCGGTAATTGTCCTTATCACTTTACCGTGTTTAAAAAGCAAAACCTTGTCTCCCGTTCCGGTAATGCCGAGATCGGCGTGTTTTGCCTCAACAGGGCCGTTTACCTCGCAGCCCATAACGGCAACGGTAATATCCTTATCCATCGCGTACAGTTTTGGCATCCAGCGGTCTGTAAAACCGAGGGTATCAAACCCGTGCCTGCCGCAGCGCGGACAGGAAACAATTTTAACGCCCGCGCGGTTCAATCTTTCACTGCCGGAGGTCAATTTCAAGGCGGCAACCTGACAGGCTGCCCTTACTATCTCCCTTGCCGCTGTTACCTCGCTCTCAACAGTGTCGGAAAGCGATACCCTAATCGTATCTCCTATGCCTTCGCTTAACAGGGTACAGAGAGCCGCCGTATTCGCGGCAATTCCCGCGGTTAACGGGCCGGCTTCCGTAACCCCCAAATGCAAAGGCGCGTCCGTCCTTTGCGCGAGAATACGGTTTGCTTTTATAGTATCGGCAATTCCGCTGGCTTTCATTGACACAAGAACGTTCTTAAAGCCAATTTCCTTAAAAACAGACAATTCCCGTTCCGCGGACAGAACCAGTGCCTCGGCCGTTTCCATCCCTTCTTCCACGCTCGCGCGAAGGTCCTGGGGCAGGCTGCCGGCGTTAACCCCGATGCGGATGGGGATGTTTTTCTCAGCGGCTTTTTCCAAAACGGCGGCAACTTTTTCCCTGCTGCCGATATTTCCCGGATTGATACGGAGTTTTGAGACAGGAAAATCCATACAGCGAAGGGCTATTTTATGATCAAAGTGAATGTCAGCCGCAAGGGGCATGGATGTCATTTCCGCAAGAGAACCCAGAATTTCGGCGGATTGTACATCGGGGACGGCAAAACGAAGCAGTTCACAGCCAAGTAAAGCGAGCGTATCAATCCGTTTTATCAGGGTATCTCCCTTTAAATCCTCGTATGAAAGCCTGTCTTTCCACATTGTTTGAATTACAACAGGAAAATTGCCGCCTATTTGAACAGGACGGATATGGGAAAAACCGCCGATTTTTACAATTTTGGTAACCATTCCTTATTTTACACGAAAAAGATGACTGATACCAATATTCTGTATTATAATTTACAGTATGGAATTTAACATTTCAGAAGAAGAAAAAAAGATTTTGCTTTCTCAGGCGCGGGAAACAATATCCGCGGAACTTGAAAGGCGCAAACCGGTATATTCACATTCCATACCGGACAATTCAAATTTAAACGAACCTTGCGGCGCTTTTGTAACCCTGCATGCGGAAGATCACAGTTTACGCGGGTGCATCGGCATGATGGCTGCCAACCTGCCTTTGATTGAGACAGTCAGAACAATGGCAAGAGAAGCCGCATTTTCCGATCCACGTTTTCCGCCGTTGAAAAAAGAAGAGCTGCCGCGCTGCCACATTGAGATTTCCGCCCTTTCCCCGATGACGCTCTGTAATGACCCCTGGAAGGTAAAGGTCGGCGTTCACGGACTTTACATAAGAAGAGGCGGACGCTCAGGGGTGCTTTTACCCCAGGTTCCCGTAGAACAGGGCTGGAATCTTAAACAATACCTTGACTATATCTGCGTTAAAGCAGGCCTTCCCCCCCTCTCCTATGAGGCGCCGGACGCTGATCTTTTGACTTTTACAGCCGTTGTTTTCGGAGAAGGGTAACCGTATTAATGGAACGCCGCTTATCATCTTTTTTTACGCAGGAAACAGGAGAAAAAGCCGGACTGGTTTTTTCAGAAAATAATATCGATCCTCCGGTAACAGGGCTGGAATACGATTCACGCAGCGTAAAAAAAGACAATCTTTTTTTTGCTCTGCCGGGACTGCATACAAACGGCAGTCTTTACATTGATGACGCTGTTAAAAACGGAGCTTCGGTAATTGTTCATGAAAACGAAATTCAAAATAAAAAACCTGATATCGCCTATTTAAAGGTAAAGAATTCCCGTTTTTCAATGTCTCCTGTATCCGCGGCGTTTTACAATTACCCGTCAAGGCGGATGCTTGTAACAGGAGTTACGGGAACGGAGGGAAAAAGCTCTACCGTTTATTTGATATGGCAGCTTTTGACCCTGCTCGGGAAAAAAGCGGGCTTTTTTTCTACCGTACAGCAATGCTTAGGCGGGGAAGTTTTATGGAACAGCGAACACCAGACAACTCCGGAAGCTCCTGTAGTACAGCGGCTGCTTTACGAAATGGCGGCTAACGGCTGTGAATACGCGGTCGTAGAATCAAGCTCGCACGGGCTTTCAAAAAAAACCAACCGTCTCGGAGACGTGGAATTCTGTTCGGCGGTGCTGACAAACGTTACCCATGAGCATCTTGAATTTCACGGAACATGGGAACAGTACAGGGACGACAAGGCAAACCTGTTCCGCGCGCTGAATAATTATAAACAAAACGCGCAACCTTCTTTTTACGGGCCTTTCGGCGTTATTAACGCCGATGACAAAAGCTCCCGTTATTTCGCGGACGCCACCTGCCATAAAACATTTACTTTCAGCGCGACAGGCAGAAGCGCCGATCTGTTAATAGAAACAATTGAAAGCGGCGCTTACGGAAACTGGTATTCGGTCTGTATTCCGGCAAAAAATGAGCATATCCAAATCAGGGACAATCTCCCGGGCGCTTTCAATTCACGTAACGTTCTTGCCGCCCTTCTTGCCGTTTCGGGCCTGTTAAGCCTGCCGATACGTGAAATCGCGCCTTTCGTTAAACAATTAAAGCCTGTCAGGGGAAGAATGACGGCGGTAAAAAGGGGACAGCCTTTTGAGGTTGTCGTGGATTACGCGCACACTCCCTCTTCATTCAGGACAATTTTCCCTCCTCTGCGAAGCAGAATGAACAGGACGGGCGGCAGGATAATAAGCCTTTTCGGCTCCGCCGGGGAACGCGATACAAAAAAAAGGCCGCAGCAGGGAAAAATCGCCGCTTGCTATTCGGACATTATCGTAATAACGGACGAAGACCCGAGAGGCGAAAACGCGATGGATATTCTGAAAGAAATCGCCGCCGGAATTGAAAATGGCGGCGGTTATTTTAACGGCGAAGATGATGCCGATTTAAAAAGCGATACGCGGGCGGAATTTACACATAATGAAAATTTATTCCTTATACCGGACAGGCTTTGCGCAATACGAAAAGCGCTGAGTCTTGCCCGCAAGGGAGACCTTGTCCTTTTTCTTGGAAAAGGGCATGAGAACTCGATAATTTACGCGGATTATGCCATGCCGTTTGACGAAATAACCGAGGTTGAGAAAGCGTTAGCTGAAATGGGCTACGCTTGATTTTTCAGCAGTTCGCGCTCTATTTCATCAATTACATAATCAGGCGTAGAAGCCCCGGAACTTATGCCCACCGTTCCGTAGGAAAAAAAAGACTTGGGAATTTCTTTTGCGTCTTCGACCAATACGCAGGGCTTGCCTGTTTTCTGCGCAATCGCAAAAAGGCGGCGGGTGTTGGCGGACTCTTTTCCGCCTGCGATTATGACAGCGTCCGCCTTATTAATTATTTCGCACAGAGCCTGCTGGCGTTCTGTGGTAGCGCTGCATATTGTCTGGATAATTTCAAGATTGGGGAAAAATAACTTTATGGCCTCGCCTATTACGCTGTATTCCTTTTCGGAAATTGTAGTCTGCCCCAGAAGAGCGGTTTTCACATCATGGTTAATGCCGTAAAGTTTTTTTGCCGCTTTTCCCGCTTCACCCGCGCTGCCGACCACGGCGCAAAACGGACTGTTATAGGACTGCGCATAACCCAGAATACCCACAATTTCCGGATGATTGGCTTCTCCCGCGAGGAAAAGACAGTATTTTTCGCGGGAAAGCTCTTCGGCCTGAAGCTGGCTTGCCTTAACTATCGGGCAGGTAGCGTCAATTACATGAGCGCCTCTGCCGCGAATGTCTTTTTCCAGCTGTGGATTAACTCCGTGCGCGCGGATAATCAGGGACGCGCCTTCAAAGTCCTGCGGCAGTTCATCAAGGTTATGCACTCCCCGTTTTAAAAGATCGTCTAACACTTTGGGGTTATGAACAATCGGACCGTATGTGTAAACATGCCTGCCTTTGGCGCTCTTCGCTTCAGCGCACGCATAATCTACAGCGCGCCGCACCCCCATGCAAAAGCCTAAAACATCCGAACGGATAACTTTCAACGCAGTATCTCCAAAAATTATCACTCATGCTGTCAGTCTTTCTTTTTTCTTATAACCTTAAAATTACTGAAAAAGTAAACAACCCCCGTAGCAATAAAAAGCGTCGTATAAACGCCCGAAGTCATGCCGACCAGAAGAGCAAGCGCAAAATCCTTCATTGAGCCTTTGGCAAAAATAAAAAGGAATATAACCGCCAGCATTGTGGTAAATGTCGTAATAATCGTACGCGCAAGAACGTTTGTAAGCGAAGTGTTTAACACGTCAACAAAAGGCATGTCCGGGAAAATACGGCGTGTTTCCCTTACTCTGTCAAAAACAACGATAGTGTTATTAATTGAATAGCCGAGTATGGTAAGAATTGCCGCAATGGTACTGGTCGTAAATTCCATTTGAGTCCAGACTACAAAGGCGACTATGACAATACCGTCATGAACAATTGCCAAAACAGCTCCAAGCGCGAATACCGGTTTAAAGCGAATGGAAGCGTAAATAAGGATCAGAAGCAGAGTAAGGCCCAAAAGCATTCCCGCCTGATCCGTAAGGTCTTTTGAAAAACGGGAGCCGACATAATCGGAACGTAAAACCGCTACATTTCCCTTCCCGAAATAAGACTCCAGAACCTGGATTATCTGACCTGACTGAATACGCTCTTCACTCTTGTCTTCGGCGCGGAGCATAAATTGGCGTTCATTACGCGCGCCGATGCTTTGTACGGAAATGCCCTGATCGTAACCTGCCAGCGCAACCCGAACTTCGGAAATATTTATCGGAGCGCTTTGCGGATCAAGATAATGCACTATATAGGGATTCTGGCTTTCAAGATAAGGATTCCCCTGTGAGCTGAAAATCAGCCATTGGGAATTAACACTCTCAGGAGCCGTTACAGTTACTTCAATATCTTCCAGCTGTTGAATCATGGCGCGTGTGATGGAGCCGATGTTTCCGTATTCGCTGAAAGAAAAAGAAAATGTCCTGTTTTCCACGCCTGAACCGGAAACAACAATGTAAAGGCCGCCGCGGTCAAAAGAAAGAATTGCGTTTGACGTTCCCGACCAGCGCAAGGAGAAAGCGGAAGGCGCAATCTGAATTTCCTGAATAAGGCCTGCCTGAAAATCAACGCCGAGCGTAAAACCTTTAACTATGTAGCCTGTAATGCCGAAAATTATCACCACGCTTGAGATGATGGCCGCGGGAAGAAAAAATTTGCTGAAGTTGATTATTTTTTTCATTGATTTGCACCTTTCAACTCTTCTTTTTGAATATGGGTTGTCCAGCTTACAGAAAGGTTTTTTTGGTGAAGGACATCCGTGCCAAAGTCGAAAATGAGCCGTGACACGAAAAGCGCCGTAAAGACTGATGAAAATACGCCGATTGCAAGGCTTACCGCAAATCCCTTGATTGGGCCTGAGCCAAGCTGAGAAAGAAACAGAGCGGCTATAAACGTAGTAATATTGGAGTCCATAATCGCCCAAAAAGCTTTGTCAAAACCGGCTTCAATTACTGCCTTGCGGGTTTTACCAAGCCGCATTTCCTCTTTCATGCGCTCAAAAATAATTACGCTTGAATCCACAGCCATGCCTATTGTAAGGATAAAACCGGCAATAGCGGGCAATGTCATTGTAAAATTCAGTGCGGAAAGCACGCTGAACATGATATAGAAATTAAATATTTGGGCGATAACCGCGTTTATTCCGGTCGCTCTGTAATATATAAGCATAAAAACCAAAACCGCGATAACGCCGCCGATTAAGGCGTAAAATCCCTGACGGATGGTGTCTTCTCCCATTGAAGCGCCGATGCTCTGCTGGCTTGCGACTTCAAGCTCTACAGGCAGAGCGGCTGTCCTTAAAACAAGCGCTATGTTTTCCGCTTCCTCAGTTCCAAAGCCGGTTATCTGCCCTCTTTCGCGGATGCCTGTTTGTATTCTGGCGTTGGACCTTACTTTATCGTCAAGAACAATGGCAAGATTTTTACCGGTGTTAAGAGAAGTAAGCCTGTAAAAAATTTCCCCGCCTTCAGAACTTAACCGAAAAGAGACTTCAGGTTTGCCGTCCATATTGTTACGCTCTACATTGGCTTCTTCAATATAGTTTCCGTCAAGCCCAACTTCTTTCTTTACAGCGATATATCTCATGCTTCCGTCAGGATTTCTTGCCTGTTCATCAAGACCGTATCTGTCTTTGATAAAATAGCCTAGAATCATTACATCGGAGGGGATAATGGAAGGATTTATAAGTTTTCCGCTTGCGTCAAAAGTTGTCGTAGGATTGGCCCTGTAGTATCTGTAAAAAATATCCGTAGCTTCGGGGTCTTCCAGATGGAACGCAAGGCTTCCCTTCCCCATTATAATATCGTTAATTCTTTCAGGATCGGCTGTTCCCGGAATCTCAACATATATCTGATCCGTTCCCTGACGGCGGATAACCGGCTCTGTCAGTCCGAAACGGTCGATACGGCTGTTTAAAACCTCCAGCGCGCGGTTCATGGCGTCTACGCGATCCGCTTCAGTCAATGAACGTCCCAATTTATCGGCAAGCGCGTCCAGATTCGCCTGAAGAACAATGCTCAAACCGCCTGAAAGATCAAGGCCGAGTTTAACAGCGTTTCTTTGAAGGTCTTTTAACGCAAAAATTTCATCACGGTATTTATTTTCAATTGCTTCCAGAGCTTCTCTTCTGCTGGTAAAAGATTCAAGCACAGTTCTTGCCGTCCATGTATCCGGAAACGCCTGTTTGTTTGATTTATAGGCCTTTTTCGCCATAGTTGTTAAAAATTCCAGATCGTGCGGAACTTCACCGTTATTACGCGCAGCTTCAATAAGCCGCTGTAAGTCCGCCTGCGCCGCCTGAGAAGCGTAAGTTCTCATCTGCTGTCTTGTTTCCTGCGCAATCGCCTGTTTGTCTTTCGGTATAAAAAAATACCAGCGAATGGTCGGCAGGAGAAAAACGAAACAAACAACAATTACTGCAAGAATAATAAAAAATCTATACCGTTTACTCATAATTACGCTCCGGTTTCGGAGGATTTTTCGTCAGAATCTTCCTTTTCTCCGCTTTTATCTTCAATTTTTTCTTCTTTGGAAGCCGTTATGACACTGGAAACAGCGCTGCGGAGGAATTCCATCTTTACGTTATCATCAACTTTGACAATTACAGTTGTTTCTTTTACTGTCGAAACCGTTCCGTAAATCCCGCCGATAGTTACAATTTTGTCCCCTTTCTTAAGCGAGGAAAGCATCTTCTCGGTTTCTTTTCGTTTTTTATTTTGAGGCCTGATTATCAGAAAATAAAAAATACCGATAATCAGCACAAAAGGCAGAAAACTTGTAAAAATACTGCCCGGTCCCGCTGATTCTGCACCGCCGGATGGGGGAACCATTAGAAACGGAAGAATAAATGTAATCATTGGTAACATCCTTAATTATTAAAGTAACCACACAATATCAAAAAAAGAGATAGTATTCAAGAGGGCGCGCTGCTTCGTACGGGAAATGCCGTATTTACAATAATTAGAGTCTGTCTATAATGTGGACACATTATAGACAGACTACTTTAAAAATCGTATTTTCGTAGCCTTCGAACCGTAGGTTCGTTGGCGAGAAAATACAGTGTCTGTCCGCAAAGTAACCGACTTTGTGGACAGACACTAATTACGAAACGACAATTCCTTGACGGGAAAGCTCGCTTCGGAGTTTGCCCGTATCGACCTGTTCCGGCGTTAATGACGCGCGTGAAGCCATAGCAGCGGCTGTCCCCGCGGCCTGGCCTGTAAGCATACAGGCGTAAATCGCTCTTACGCTTGATTCAGCCACATGGGTTGTGGAAATACAGCGGCCCGCGATTAACAGATTGTCGGTTTTTACAGGCAGCAGACAGCGGTAAGGAACGCCGAAAGTGCGGGCATCGCCTTCTTTTATATGGACGAAAATGTGCCCTTTGCTGCCCATACCGGATAAAGCCCCGTCACCGCCCATGAAACCGTCCGGAGACAACATATCGTACATACGGGGAAAAACACAAACAGTGTCATCAAATACAACGCCGTTTTCGATGTCCTCATGAGTAAGGGTGTACTTGCCTTCTATGCGCCGCGAGTCCCGAAAGCCGATTTCCGGCGCGATAGAGGCGATTTCTATACGATCGAAGCCTTTAAAATTTTTGCGCATATACTCGTAAAATTGCTTGATGTACCGGCGGCACTCAATTTCACCTCTGGTAAGGTCTTTATTGTCCGTGGGATCAATCATGTAAGAACATGGATAATTAATATAGCTGATAAGGCCGGCGTCAGTAAGCCGTCCAAAAGGCAGGTCTTTGCGTTTACATTCAAGAGCCGTTCCACCCGAAAGGTATTCCTTTTCAAACTGCTTGCCTATTTCTTTTAATTTGTCCCCATGGGCAGTAAGGTACTGCACGTCAACGCCGGCAATACGGAAATTTAGAGTACCGGGCTGACAGTAACCGTCTTTTTCGCGTCCTTTTTTATACGGAATCCCCGCGGCGGCCGCCACATCTCCGTCTCCTGTTGCGTCAATCACGATATCCGCCGCTACAGCCTGAGGGCCGTTTTTTGTTTGAATGACAACCGCCTTGATATGTCCGTCCTCGACAACAACGTCGTTTACAAAAGAATGAAGGAGCACATTAATCTTTTCCCGCCGTGTCACTTCGTCCAAAAAAATCCGCATATACTCCGAGGAGAACCGGTGCGGCGAGTTTTCCCGCAGGTCATGACTTCTCCCCCATTCGGCGCGGTAAGCCGCTTCCATTTCCGCGTACAACCCGTAAGCGGAAAATCGCGTGCCGTGTAAAAACCAGTTGCAGGTTTCAACGTACGCGGCGGTGATATTACCGCCAAGAAAACCGCGTTTCTCAAGAAGCAGCGTCTGCGCGCCGAGTCTGGCAGCCGAAACCGCCGCTCCGATGCCGGCAGGGCCCCCACCGACAACAAGGACCTGTACCTGTTCGGAAACTTCCACTTCTTTCGGTTTAATGGTAACGATCATTTTTGCTCCCTATTAACATTCTCGTGTTACAGTGGATTTACCCTATTAGGTGTAAATGATTATATTTATTAGATGCAGCATAATCAACTATCGTGAGTCAAATAAACATTTCCCGGTTTTTTGAGGAGTTTGTCTCAGCTAAATGTATCAGGGAAAATTATAGAAAAATTCAATATAAAGTATATCTTGCATTTGTGTTACAAGATATGTAACCAATATCATTAACATACGCCTTTTATGGCCGCTTACCGCAAGAAAAAACTTACTGTATTGCCATTCGATGATACAGTGTTTTTATTTTTTTACGGGAGCGACGGGGCTTGAACCCGCGATTTCCGGCTTGACAGGCCAGCGTGATAAACCAGCTTCACTACGCCCCCAATGTTCTATCAACCTATCAAAAATTAAAAAAAAAGTCAAGTATTTTCTCTGTTTTCATAAATCATAAAAATTGATAAACTGGGGTATGAACTATTCAAGCGCCTTTATTCCTACCCTTAGGGAAGTTCCCGCGGATGCGGTAATTGCAAGCCATCGGCTTATGTTTCGCGCGGGATTACTGCGAAAACTGTCAAACGGGCTTTTTGCCTACCTTCCGCTCGGACTGCGCTCTTTTCGCAAAGTAGAGAGAATTATCCGCGAAGAAATGGACGCAATCGGCGCTTTGGAAATTAAACCGACAGTCGTGGTTCCCGGTGAGCTATGGAAGGAATCCGGACGGTGGGACGCTATGGGCGAATCAATGCTGAGGGTAAAAAACCGGCTTAACAACGACTTTGTAGTCTCCCCCACTGCCGAAGAAGTTTTTACCTCCATTGTTCGCGATGAACTATCCAGTTACCGCCAGCTTCCGCTTGCCCTGTACCAGATAAACTCCAAATTCCGCGATGAAATCCGCCCGAGGTACGGCGTCATGAGGGGGCGCGAATTTATAATGAAGGACGCGTATTCCTGGCATACAGACGACAAGAGCCTTGATGAAACATATCAGGCGATGGGGCGCGCATACCGTAAAATTTTCAAACGCTGCGGGCTTTCCGTAATACCTGTAAAAGCCGATTCAGGAGCGATGGGCGGCAGCGGTTCTGAAGAGTTCATGGTGGAAAGCGAAATCGGCGACAATACATTGATACTCTGCAAAAAATGCGATTATGCCGCCAACGTGGAAAAAGCGTCATGCGCCGCAGATTTTCAAATGCGCTCTTTGGACGAAGCCAAAGCCGCTGCCGCGAATACTCCGCCGTTTGAAAAGATAGATACCCCAAACGTTAAAACGATAGAAGAACTCTGCGCTTTCCTGAAAACAGACTCAAAGGCTTTTATAAAAACGCTGATTTACCGCGCTGTAAATGTCGAAATTGATCTTTCTCATGCGCCCGGTTGTGATAAACTTGAAAGTAAAAAACAATCGCCCGATGCGCCTTGTGTATACGGCGAAGCGTTCTTTGCTGTCGCGATTCGCGGCGATCTCGACGTAAACGAAATTAAACTCGCGTCAATTCTTAAAGCCTCCGAGGTAAGCCTTGCCTCCGATACCGATGTAACGCGTTTAACCGGCGCGCCTGTAGGATTTGCAGGTACTGTAGGATTAACAGGTTTGCCTGTAATTATCGATCACACTGTAACCGCAATGAATGACGCGGTAACAGGCGCGTTGGAGAAAGACCTTCACTACAGACACGTTGCATACGGCAGAGATTTTAAAGGTTGGACGATTGACGGGCAGCAATCCGCTGACATTCGCACTGTGAAGGCCGGAGATCGCTGTTCACAATGCGGCGGCGAACTTTACACAAAAATGGGAAATGAACTTGGACACATTTTCAAACTTGGGTATAAGTACACCCGTTCCATGAATGTAACTTATCTTGACGAGAACGGTAAAACCCAAATGCCGACAATGGGCTGCTACGGCATCGGAGTTGACCGCACATTAGCGTCAGTAATAGAAGAACATCACGATGACGCCGGCATTGTCTGGCCCGCTTCTGTCGCGCCGTACCATGTAATAATCGTTCCGATTAAATATGACGGAAAGGTAAAAGAAAGCGCATGTTTGCTTGCGGAAGAACTGGCGCAAAAAGGCATTGAGGTTCTTCTTGACGACCGTAATGAACGGCCCGGAGTCAAATTTAACGACGCGGACCTTACCGGAATCCCCTGGCGCGTAGTAATCGGCGACAAAGGGCTCGCTTTGCCTGTTCCGCAGGCAGAGATAAAAAAACGAAGTGAAAAAGAAACCCGCATGATTGACCTTGACAAGGCGGCTGCGGAACTGGCGGGAAAAATACGCGAAGAACTTGATATTTACCTGTAAAGCCTTAACTTTTATAACTTTACAAATTTCTCATTTTTAATGGAATTACGTTACGCGCAAGATCGTGTTTTTTAATCATTTTTTTTAATTTCCAAAGAAAAATGATCTTCTCTTTATAAAAAAAACGAAAACCATTTTTTCTTTGGAATAAAAATTTACAATCCCAGCGCTTTTTTAAAGATTATTTCCAACTCGTCAATTAACGGTCTTGCGTCAATATCCAAAAGAAGTCCTTTTTTCCTGTAATAATCAATAAGAGGGGCTGTCTGTTCACGGTAAACCTCCAGCCGTTTTTGGATTGCTTCCGGTTTATCGTCATCTCGAATATAAATTTCTCCGCCGCAATGATCGCAGATTCCTTCCTTTGACGGTTTGTTAAAAAGAACATGAAAATTGTAACCGCATTTTTTGCAGACTCTTCGTCCGCTTAAACGTTCTATAACATTGGGATCGGGAATATCGAAATTCACTACTTTATCGACAGAAGAAAATTTTGCAAGCGCCTCTGCCTGCGGAATGGTGCGCGGGAAGCCGTCCAAAATATAACCTTTTTTAACGTCATCCATCGCAAGCCGCTCTTTAACAAGTTCGATTGTAGTTTCATCGTCCACAAGTTTTCCGGCGTCCATGATAGCCTTGACTTTCAAGCCCAACGGACTTCCCGCGGCTACAGCCGCGCGGAAAATAGAACCTGTACTGATTTGCAGTACATTAAGAATATCCGCGGCTCTTACAGCTAATGTGCCTTTACCCGCGCCCGGAGGCCCTAAAAATATTAATTTCATTTTTATACTCCTTATTAACAATATCATACATCAATAAGCGTAATATTAACAAGTGGAAAAAATGTGAATTTATGCCGAAGACCGCTTTTTAAACTGAAAAATAACGGCTTTTTTGCCGGAAAGCAGGATGTTAATTCTGTCTACAAGTTCAAAAGAAGCCGGAATCCTGTCCTGAAATGTTTCGGTATTTGCACATAACATAACCAGCCTTCCGTCTTCTTTGAGCAATTTGTCAAAAACATCAAACATTTTTTCATAAAAATCCGGTTTTATTTCCCTGTACTGCCCCCACGGAGGATCGGTAACTATTGCGTCAACGCTTTTTTCGGCGATTAACGAGGGAAGCTGTGAAAAATCTGATTCGTAAAAGATAAAATCCTCTGTTTTACGTTTTTTAAACCTGTTTACGGTATAAAGCGCGGCTTCTCTGCCGTTGTCACAGGCTATAAATTTTGTTATATGAAAATGCTTTAGCGCGGCTTGTGGAATTGAGCCGTAGCCGCAAAACGGGTCAAGAACCGTATCGCTGTGTACAAGACGCGCAAGACGGCAAAGAGCCCATGCCGCAGGAGGAGGAAGTTCTCCTTTGTGAAGCGTCTTTTCCCATGAAGGACGCAGAGTAAGGCGTTTCATAAAAACAGAAAAATTTTCCTTCCTGAATAAAAACCAGAACTCGGTATCAGGCAGACTGCGGTTAACTTTCAGCCCGGAAAAACGGGAAATGCGGCTTTCAATATCAGTTCTTAATTTTTCGTTGATTGACGCGGGTATGTTTTCAAGCGAAAAAACAACTCTGAAAGCGTGAAATTTTTTATTATTATTGCAGATAACTTCACTTACAGCGTTATCATCAAGCGTAAACCTTATATGCTTTTCCAGCGCGGACTTCGGCTGAACGCCGTTGTCTCCGTGTTCCATTACGCTTATTACCGCAAAGATATTGTTAAAACAAAAGAAATTAAGTTTATCGTAACCTGTTTCGGTTTCAAACAAAACAGCGCCGTCAAGAAGTTTGTAGATTTTTACATCCGAAAGACGCTCTTTTACCGCCTGCGCAATTAAATTCTGCAAACCCGGAATAAATACCGCATAAAACAGGTTCACTTTCTTTTTATGAACAGCCTGTCGTACTGCCGCATGTATCGCACTTCATGCACGTACCGTTTCTTACAAGGGTAAACGAACCGCATGAAGAACAGGGGTCTCCCTCATAACCTTTTATACGCGCCTGAACTATTTTTATAACTTCATTTTCTTCAGGGTATGATTCTTCAAGTACTGCAGCATGAGGCTGCGCGGCAGGAGCTGAATAAAGCGCCGTCTTGGCGCCGCTTGCCGCGCATGACTGCCCCTTTGTAACGGATTTACCGGATGAAGGCGGCAAAGACTGCGGCGCGGAAGGGGACGCCGCGACAGTCGCGTGAGGCCTGAATCCGGCTGCCTGCTTTTCCTGTTTTTCCGCGCGCTGTTTTCCATCCGGCATATCAATTTCGTTTTTAGTCGCGGTAGCGACAAGGTCTTCGGGTTTAACCTGGCCCAAGTCGCTGCGCTTAAGGTAGCTGATTGCGAGATCGCGGAATACATAGTCGATTACGCTGGTCGCCATTTTTACATAATCATGGCCCTGCACCATGCCGTTCGGCTCAAAGCGGCTGAAAGTAAACGCGTCGACATATTCTTCCAGCGGTACGCCGTATTGCAGCCCCAGAGAAACCGTAATCGCAAATCCGTTGAGCAGGCTTCGGAAAGCGGCTCCTTCTTTGTGCATATCAAGGAAAATTTCACCAAGGTTTCCGTCTTCATATTCGCCGGTTCTAATAAATATTGAGTGCCCCCCGATTTTCGCTTTTTGAGTGTAGCCCATTCTGCGGTTCGGAAGGGGTTTGCGCAATCCGCGTAAATTGGCTGTCTTTCTTTTGTCGGGAATGACGGCAGAGCCCATTCCTTTCTCAACCTTGATGATTGTGTCAGCTAACGGGTCGGCTCCGGGAGCGAATGTGTTAAGCGGCTGTGAAAGTTTTGAACCGTCGCGGTACAGAGCTACCGCTTTAAGTCCGTTCTTCCATGAGAGCATATACGCGCCCTTTACGTCATCGTAATTCGCCGAATTCGGCATATTAATCGTTTTGGAAATCGCCCCGGAAACAAACGGCTGGACGGCTGCCATCATGCCGATATGGGCTGTCCACGGAATTGAACGCCTGCCTCTTTTCCCCGAAGGAGCCGCCGTGTCAAAAACAGCATAATGATCCTTTTTAAGGCCCGGAGCGCCTTCAAGCCCCATTGTGCCGCAGGCGTAAAGCTCCGCGTCCTCAATATCCTGAGAACTGAAATCAAGATGTTTAAGAAGAGAAAAACCCTGCAAGGACCATGTGGCTTCCGGTATTCTTAAAACATTTTCAACAAACGCTTTCCCGAGTATATAGGGGTTAAAAACGCCTTCCAGACTAAGCGCGGTTTTTACAGCGTCATCGGCGGCGTTTATTGCATCGGCTGTAAAACCTTTTGCCCTAAGCGTGTCATGATTAATCGCGGGAGAGCCGTTCAGCGTTTTTCTGCCCGTCGCATACGCGACAATTTCTTCAATTGCCTGAGGCGGATAGCCAAGCGCTTCAAGAGCGGGAGGCACAGACTGATTGATAATTTTAAAATATCCGCCGCCGGCAAGTTTTTTAAATTTGACAAGGGCGAAATCGGGTTCGATGCCTGTAGTGTCGCAGTCCATTAAAAGGCCGATTGTTCCTGTCGGCGCGATTGCGGTAACCTGGGCGTTTCTGAAACCATGAACTTTACCCAAATCATAGGCCCTGTCCCACGCGGCTTTTGCAGCGTCCAAAAGATAAGCCGGACAATGAGCCGGATCAATCCCCCTTGGGGCGGTATGAAGCCCTTCATATTCGCCGTCAGGAGCGTTGTTCACCGCCCGCCTGTGGTTGCGTATAACGCGCAGCATATTCTGTGAATTTTCACCGTAACACGCGAAAGAACCGTGTTCAGCCGCCATGCGGGCGGATTGGGCGTATGCTTCGCCTGAAAGCAGCGCCGAAAGAGCCCCCGCCACGGAGCGCCCGTTCTCCGAATCGTAGGCAAGGCCCATAAGCATAAGAAGAGTTCCAAGATTGGCGTACCCCAGCCCAAGCGTACGGTACCGGTAAGAAAGTTCCGCAATGCGGGCGGAAGGAAACTGCGCCATAACTACGGAAATTTCCAGAATTGCGGTCCAGATTCCGATTGCGTGAAGATAGCCCTCAACATTAAAAGTTTTATTTTTTCTGTCGTATAACGCGGCAAGGTTTATCGAAGCAAGATTACAGGCCGTGTCGTCCAGAAACATATACTCGGAGCATGGATTTGACGCGCGTATTTCGCCGCCCGCGGGGCAAGTATGCCAGTCGTTAATTGTTGTATGGTACTGAAGGCCGGGATCGGCGCATTGCCAGCTTGTCTTTGCAATGTCTGTCCAAAGTTTGCGCGCCTTAACAGTTTTTACGGATTCGCCTGTAGTGCGGCTTTTCAATTCCCAGTCCGAATCGTTTAATACCGCCCTCATAAAGTCATCTGTAAGGCGTAGGCTGTTATTCGAACTTTGACCGGAAACCGTATTGTACGCCTCATCGTCCCACGCTGTGGAATAATGGGAAATATCAATTTCATCATCGCCCTGTTCAAAACGGCGAAGCTGCTGGTAAAGATAGGACGGCGGCACTTTATCACCTAACGCCGCGCGGAGAACCGCCGCAAGTTCGTGATTTTTCTCGGCGTTGAATTTATCGTCTTCAGGGCCGCGAAAGCCGGAAAGCGCTTTTTTTACCGCGTCAATATGCTTCTTCAATATTAAAGAACCGGTTACCATAGAGGCGACTTTATGTTCCTCTCCGGCTTTCCAGTTTATGTACTTTTCAACGTCCGGATGGTCAATGTCAAGAGTTACCATCTTTGCCGCCCGTCGTGTAGTGCCGCCTGATTTTATCGCCGAAGCCGAACGGTCGCCTACTTTTAAAAATGACAAAAGGCCTGACGAAACGCCGCCTCCTGAAAGGTTTTCATTTACCCCGCGGATACGGGAAAAATTGGAGCCTGTGCCCGAGCCGTACTTAAAAAGTCTGGCTTCTCGGGTCATAAGGTCCATGATGCCGCCCTCATTTACAAGATCATCATCTATAGAAAGAATAAAACAGGCGTGTGGCTGCGGCCGTTTGTAAGAGCTTTCGGATTTTACAGTCTCGTTTTTTTCAGGATCAAAGTAGTAATGCCCTTGCGCCGGGCCGTCGATTCCGTATACAGAATAAAGACCGGTGTTGAACCACTGCGGGCTGTTCGGCGCGGCATATTGATGAGCCAGCATATAACAGGTTTCATCGTAAAAAGCCGTTTCATCTTCTTCGCTGTCAAAATAATTATTCCGCTTTCCCCAATCCAGCCATGTATATGCAAGGCGGTGAAAAACCTGACGGGCGTCATGTTCAGCGCCGTCTTCCGGCAGAACTATGTCCGGTTCTCCGGAATTCTCAGGCATTCTGACCCATTTTTTCCATTCGTAGATTTTATCCGACGGAACTCCGGCCTTACGGAAATATTTTTGAGCGATAATATCCGAAGCGATCTGACTCCAGAAATTGGGCACAATGACGGTGTCCTCGGAAAAGATAGCCTTGCCATTGGGGTTGCGTATTTCGCTTTTTCGCCGTTCCCAAACAATATCATAATACGGACCGCTGCCGCGGTCAGTGAAAAGCCTGTTGATTTTCATATTTAATCCTTTTTTTGTATGACCACACAGATAGCGGTGTCTTAATCAGTGTACACCATATAAGGGGTATATTCAAGGAGATCACGGAAAAAATAAAAAATTATGAATAAGAAATTAGTAGTTATTTCTTAATTAAAAAAGCGCCGATGTCAAAATATTGACAATTTTTGGGTAAAATAATGCTAAAATGGCGGTTTTTTGGATAGAAGGAAAACCAATACTATCTCATTAATAAATCAAGTGATCTTTTCCGGCAGTTTATAACCGGCAGATTGCATTTCTTTTAACCTGCGTCGTGCCATTTCCTGTACAATATCAGGGGGTAAAGTATCGAGAAATTCTTTCCTTGCCAACCGTACTTTAACGCTGCTTTTCCTTTCAGGTATATCAGAATAATCAATAGGGTATTGTTTCATTTCCTCTATTTCACGGTCAATCTTCAATTTGTCCGTCAAGGTATCTCCGGAATTGTTCATAATAATCTTGTATCTCCAATGTATCGGCTTTCCGGGCTGAAAAAATCCGTATCAAATCGCCCCGGTAAACAACTGAAACGGTAACCAAAGTATTATTAACTAAACCTGTTACCGAACCTGTAATATTAAACCTTTCTTCAACAACCGAATTTTCTTCATCGAATTCTTCGGTATGGAATGGATCATCAAAAACTAATGAAGCGGTTTCAAAACTTAGATGATGTTTTCGTTGATTTATGTCGTTTTTATAACAGTTCCAAATATACCGATTTTTGAAGATAACATCATCTGCGCCTATCATTCTACTGTATATAAGTATAGTTAAAAATTGTGAATTATCAAGATATTCAGATAGGAAAATGATTTTAGAATATATTCCCTAACCTTTTCTTTACCAATTCACAATAGTTTTTGTCAATTTCAATACCGATAAATGACCGGTTTAGGCTCTTGCAGGCAACTGCCGCAGTTCCGCTGCCGCAAAAAGGATCAAGTACAATGTCATTTTCATTTGTGGACGCCAGAACAATACGTTTTAAAATATCCAGCGGTTTTTGGGTAGGATGTTTTCCGTGTTCTTTTTCACTGTCTTTCGGAGGCAGGATTGACCAAACAGACCTCATCTGCGTATTTTCATTTTTTAATTTGTCTTCGGGAAAAAGTCCGTTTTTCATTTCATTATAATTGAACGTATGTTTGGCTTTTTTTTCCCTGCGCGCCCAAAGAAGAGTTTCGTGTGATGCCGTAAAAAAACGGCAGCTTAAATTGGGCGGCGCGTTCGGCTTGAACCAGACAATGTCGTTCAAAAAATGAAAATTGTTTTTTTGCAGAAGATAACCGCATTGATAAATGCTGTGATACGTACCGGAAATCCAGATTGTTCCTTCCGGTTTTAAAATACGCCGGCAGGCGGAAATCCATTCATTGTGAAAAGCCGTGTCTTCCTCAAACCCGCCGCTTTTATCCCATTTTCCCTTATTGACATTCACCATCTTTCCGTTCTGGCACGTAATCCCGTTATTTGACAGCATATACGGCGGATCGGCAAAAACCATATCTATTGAATTTTCAGGAATAGCGTTTAAAATCTCAAGGCAGTCTCCGTTAAAAATAACGGTGTTTTTTAAACGGAAAAACGGAGGAAATTCTTTTAGAAAAGGGAGTGTTTTTTCAACATTTTCGGTTGGCGGCAGCGTGTCAGTTAATTCCTGCGGTAAAAAGCCCGACAATTTTTTTCTCACTTATTGAAATAATTATATCACGGACAAAGTTTTCTCTCTATCATCGGCTTCCTAAGGCAGGTTTTTTGAACTTATGCCAATAATTACATCATCAATAATGAAAATATTTATACCTGTCTCTTTAAATAAAGAAGCTTGTTCTTCATCCTGAAAGACATATACAGTGTCATCCTTCGGCACGTTATTAATCAAATATTCAGCTTCTTTTTTCTTGTTATCATTTATCTTTCCTTGATTTGATCTGGCAAGATAAGCATCGTTAACTGTTATTTTATGATTTCCCGCCAAATCCAAAAATGAATACATTTTTGTCCATTTACCTATAAAGAATATATGCTTATATTTATTTGCAAGATTGTCCCAAACCGGCGATGATAATTCACTTTGCCATTTAACTTTTATTTTTAAACTATTTCCTTTACTCACAAACCATGGTTTTAAGTCGACCCATTGGATCAGAAGAAAAATGCTTAATAATAAAACTGACTTTTTTACAGAAAATTTTGTAATTGCCCACCATATACAAAATGTCATAATGATATAGATTATCGGCCAAGTCATTCTCCCGATTGCCCTAAAGTTTCTTAATATATATTCGACAGGAGGCAGGATAGGATAAGTGAAAAGTTTAAATTGGTTTAATGCTATTGTTGGTGATAATGAAAACAATAAAAATGACAATACAATACCTAAAACAAGTAACATTTTTTCTTTTTCAACTATTGACAAATCAAATTTTTTCTTATGGTAAAGTTGAAAAATTATAGTAAAAATAAATAGGATGATTCCAAATCCAAGATAGGAAAATCCTTCATTAATGCTAGAACTAATAGTAACAGATGGTAAATCCTTTAGAAAAACAGACATTCCTTGAGGGTTAATAAAAGAATTTAAATTGGCGTTGTTCTCATAGAATTGACTTGTGTCTACGCTTCTTACAAAATTAAACGCTCCCAAACAAAACATCGCCACTGTCAATATCAATACCGATACGCCAAAAACAATACATTGAATTTTAATATTTCTTGTTATGATATATTCACGTAACAGGCGGAAAAACATAAATATCATAACCATCGGTACAAAATACATATGAATCGATGCCGACAAAGTAAGTAATCCATTCCATATAAATATTTGTTTTTTTAAGTTTATTTCATAATTATTAAAATATGCCAGAATACACAGTAAAATAATAAAATGCGCAGATAATGAAGTATGATGAAATAAACGCCACATCATAACAGTTGACAGCGTGAAAAACAGCGAACCGATTACTGCCTGACAGGTATTGCCTCCAATCTTTTTGACAATCAGAGCGCCAATTCCTCCCTGCAATGTGTAACATACTATTCCAAACAGCCCGAAATATTGAAAGTTTTCCGGCAATACAGGCGATAACAGTTTAAAAATAATCGCAAAAAGCGGTATCGAATCGGTGTAGATTATTGATATTTTAAACGGATAGACAATATTGTCCATTAACCCAAACGGAAAATACCATGATGAATTCCGAAATAATTTCCAGCCAAGATAATGCTGTGACAGATCACCCCCTCCCAAAACATCCGCCATAAGCCAATCGGTATATGAAAAATCAAGTATTGCGGTTCCATATATATAGACAAAGAATAACGCTCCAAGCAAGCTGCCGCAGATAAAAACAAAAAAAGATGAATTAAAGAAACTGTTTCTGTTCAAACGACGGGTTATGCTTTTTAACCTGTCAGTCAATGAAAAAAAATACCGTTGATTAACAACAATATGAATAACAATAGCTGCTAATAAAACGATTATCGGGAAACGAAGCAAATCGCGCCAGTTGTGGCCAAGCGCAAACAACTTATATGTATACAAGTATATACCAAATGCGGCCAGTAAAAAAAACGAAGAAGTAAAAAATTTTCTTTTGATGAAAAGATACCATACAATTACAGAAAAAACACTAAAACTATATCCTGCTCCAAATAAATAATCTTTCCATTTATTTAAGCTTTTCAGATTCCTTTGCAGTATTGTTTCAACAATACTAATGATAGCATCTATTATTTTCGCCTGCATAATAATTATACAAACTGCGAAACCTATTATTGAAATAACTAGCAAGGAATACTTGACCGGTTTGAATTCAAGTGTTTTTTTTATTTTTGCTAACATTTTTATCCATTTTTACTATTCATAGAAAAATCAAAATGCCCGGTATTGCCTGTAATCATCGCCTTTTGCTCTCTTTGTATCTTTAAAAGTCCCTGAGCCGTTTTTAATACTCTTTTCTTGTGATTAATAGACAGAGTTTTAAAACATTTGCTTAAACGGCAAATTTCTGCATTGATCCGTTCTTTCACTGCTTTATTTTCTAAAGAACCCATAGCAATCATAATAAAGTATTCTATGCAACCAGTCAAGTGATTTTATGATAATTAAGAAATCTTGTTGTTATGGAGTTTTTTATGCTATTTTTAAGGAGGGGATAGATGACGGTTTCCATAAACGCACGCATAAAAGCTGTTAGAAAAGCATTGGGACTGTCGCAGCGGGCTTTTTGTAAAGGTATTTTTCTCTCCCATAGTTTTTATGCTCAAATTGAAAGCGGCACGAGAAATGCCAATGACCGTATATACGAACTTATTGCGACAAAATACAGTGTTAATAAAGACTGGCTTTTAACAGGAAAGGGAGAGATGTTTTCCGGTCCAACTCCCGATCTTGAACTGGAACAGCTTATTGAGATTTACAAAGAACTTGATCCACTGTTCAGGGAATATATCATGCTTCAGATAAAACAGCTTTTAAACGTTCAGAAAAAGAACAAAGAGGAAGGAAAAAACTGCCCCAATGACATTGATAAATAAATTACGAAAATACACACAGCCTGATAGCGCATTATTTTTAAGGAATTCAATTTATCGTTTTTAACAAAAACCTTCCCCTTCATTTTGCCAAATGTTCAAAAAGAGTCTTAAAAAGCCTGTCTCTTTCAATATGGTAAACATAGCGAATAAAATGGCGGCTTGGATCGAATCCATAGTGATGATCATACTGGGGAATGGGGCTGGGAACAAGATAATCCTGCATATAGTTTTCATTAAGAAGCCAGCCGACAGTTGTTACATCCCAAATAACGCGAGTCCAGTTTGGCAATCCGCCGTCTTTAACGGCAGATTCATTTGTGTATTGTACAAGATAATCACACAGTTTATTTTTACCTTTAAGCCAATATTCCAACTCAGGACCTGAAACCGTAAAAGCTGAAACTACTCCCATACATGGAAGCTGAACCAAAGCCGCGCCGCTGCCAAAAACAATTCGCGCCGCAGCTACATCCTGCATCATGTTAAATTCTTTAGTATCAGGCCAAAAATGGGCATGTCCGCCCAGCCACACGATGACTATTCTGTCCCGTATTTCAGGATTTATAAGCAAGGCGGAGGCAATATTGGTTATCGCTCCAATCGCAATTACATAAAGAGGGTTTTCCGGTGAATAGTTCATTGCCCGCTGCGCTAAATCACGAGCTGCCTGTGATTCCGCGGGCTCTGTCTCAGAAGCGAGAAATGTTTTCGATCCTTTTCTGGCAATTGACTTTAAGTCATCTCTTTCCAGAAGGGAAATTATATGTAAAATTTCACCATAACTTTTTTCCATACCGTCTTCGGGACTTGATGATTTATGGTTTAAAAAAGGAGCGGCATATATTGCCTTGAGATTGATCTTCGCGTCAGATTTAATTAAAAATGACAAAGCGTACTGATCGTCTACTTCATTCCATGTATCGGTATCAATTACGGCATCAATAACGCCTAAAGGTTTATTCAGCCGCTTTAATAATGATTCGTCATTTTGTTGCATATATATCCCCCTACAGCTATAGTAAAATATAAATGAAAATCTTGGTATACGGTTCTTTAAACATTGATCTTGTTTTTTCGGTAGACCATATTGCCGCTCCGGGAGAAACCATTTCAAGTTTTTCTTTAAGTAAAAACGCCGGAGGCAAGGGCGCAAATCAGGCGGCGGCGCTGGCAAAAGCCGGAATGGAAACATGGATTTCCGGGAAAATCGGAAAGGACGGCGTTTTTCTGCTTGAGCTTCTCGAAAACTGCGGAGTACATACCGAAAAAGTTGTACAGTACGAAGGCCCTTCCGGTCAGGCTGTAATTCAGGTTGATAAAAGCGGACAGAATTCTATTGTTCTCTTCGCGGGCGGAAACGGCCTTGTAAAACCTGACGAAATTGGCAAATGCTTTTCATTTTTTGAAAAAGGCGATTTAGTCGTACTTCAGAATGAAATTTCAAACACAGGTTTGATAATGGAAAAGGCAAAAAACTCCGGTCTTAGGATAGCGTTAAATCCATCTCCATGGAACGAACAATCCGAAAAATTACCGATTGATCTTGCGGACATTCTTTTTATCAACGAAATTGAAGGAGCGGGACTGGCAGGCGTTGAAAACACAGTTCCCGCTACAGAGATTTTAGACCGACTCTGTATGCGTTATCAGAAAACTGAAATTATTTTAACAGCAGGTTCCAAAGGCGCTTTTTACGGCTGCGGAAAAACAAGAAGCAAAGGAGAAACAGTGAATGTTCCCGTAGTTGATACAACAGGCGCCGGAGATTGTTTTTCAGGATATTTTCTTGCCGCACGGGAATACGGACAATCAATCCAAGATTCTCTGAATATCGCCTGCAAAGCCGCGGCAATTACCGTTTCAAGAAAAGGGGCGCTGGAGTCCATTCCTTTTAAAGATGAGGTTTTTATCTGAGAAAATAGGCTTACTAATCCATAAAAATATGGCTTTGGAATGAGTTTTCATCAAGGAGCGATTTCGGAGCCGGAGACAAAGATTTATGCAAAGACATCAGGACATAGGACAGCTTGATATGTATGTTCACATGTTTGACGATATGAAAAAGCGTGAGAGCGATAACCCTACAATTCCTGTACATGTTCCGGTGTCAACCGCCTTTTCTTATATTACGGCTCATTTTGTCTTTTGGAAAAATCAATTTTATCCCGAAAAGGAGGAACCGCAAAAGAAAAAAGCGTTTGATCGTTGCCGTTGCTCAAGGCAAAATCACCTAACGAAATAATATCCATGCCGACCAACATTTCCGATTTTGAAGCCATATCGCAGACGGCTGCTTTGATAGCTTTCTTTATAACCCGATTGGGCAATTCAATAGTTATATACACAACATCAACTTCCTTAGCGGTATGTATTGCTGCAATTTTTTTCCTATAAATTGTTTCTGCCTTGAGTTTATCCCTTATTTCAGGAGTAATAGCCGACATCGTTGCGCCGGTATCCCAAAGGGCGTTTGCGGATACAGTCAGCATGGAATTAAACGGATAAGAATAGAGTTGTACAGGGATTACAAGCTTATTTAATCTGTTTTCAAAATAATATGAAACTGCTGAGTGTTTTGAATCTGCCATATTATATACCAAAAGGCGAAAGAACGGCAACTTCGTCTTCAATGTCTACAGGCACTGGATAAATCATAAAAGTTCCGGGTTTGTAGGTTTTTACTGTTTCCATATAGGCTTCTTCTATATCATCATAGGCGGCGATTATTTGCTCTCCGACAATGACAACCTCTTTCCCGAGATATTTTTCCCGAATTTCCATCATGTTTTTCTGGTAATAATCAAATTCTCTTTCAAGCGCCATAATAATCTCCTACAAATACGTTATATCGTATATACTACCACAACACATTATTATTTTCCATTTAAAAACAGAAAAAACTGCCCCAATGACATTGATAAATAAATTACGAAAATACACACAGCCTAATAGCGCATTATTTCTCACTGCGCCTCTCGGATAATGTACTGCGGACGCTGTTTAACTTCGGTATATGTCTTTGCAATGTACTGCCCCAATACTCCTGTGGTAAAAAGTTGAATCCCGGAACAAAAAAGGATGATGCAGATTGTAGACGCCCATCCGTCCACAGGATCGCCCCATACGATTCTACGGATGACTATAAAAATGATTAACGAAAGCGACATGATGAACAGCAGAATCCCAAATACAGAAGCTATTGCAAGCGGTTTCGATGAAAACGCAATTATTCCGTCCAGTGAATACAGAAACAGCGTCCAGAAAGACCATTTTGTTTTTCCGGCCGTCCGTTTTATGTTTTCATACTCAAACCACTTTGTTTTAAAGCCAATCCACGGGAAAATGCCTTTTGAAAATCTGTTCCGTTCAGGCAGAGTTAAAAGCGCTTCCAAATATTTTCTGTTCATCAGGCGGAAATCCCGCGCGCCGGAAATTATTTCTATGTCGGTTATTTTTTTCATAAGCGCATAAAAACAGCGCGCAAAAAAGGATCGCACCGGCGGTTCTCCGGCGCGGTCTACCCGTCTGGACGCAGCGCAGTCGTATTCGCCTGAAACAACAGCTTCCAGCATTTCGGGAATAAGAGACAGAGGGTCCTGCCCGTCCGCGTCAAGGGTTGCGATGTAATCGCCGCGCGCCGCCTGTAACCCCGCAAGCATTGCCGCTTCTTTGCCGAAATTTCGCGAGAAAGAAATGTAGTGTATGCGGTTATCCTGGCTTACAAGACGCCTTAAAATGTTTAAAGTGTTGTCCCTTGAGCCGTCGTCTACAAAAATAATTTCAAACTGTTCATTAACCTGCGCGCGCATTTTAACAGCTTCTTCGTAAAATAAAGTAATTGACGCTTCTTCGTTATAACAGGGGACAACGAGCGATAAAAATATATTATTGTCAGAAGGGGCGATAATGTCGGTCTTTGTATTCACAGGATTTTCATTCATTATACGCAAAATTCCGAATAAAAAGCATCAGCTTTTATCGCGTTCAATCAAAATGCGAACCGCTTCTACGGATGTCTTGATTGCGCCTTCCGTGTCGTGGCAGTTAGGATTGCTCATGCCGGCTTTTTCGCGCTCCTGATTCCATACCACGTTGAGTACGCAGCCGGCGCGGGCGCCAAGTATTTGGCACACGATGTAAAGCGCTGAGCTTTCCATTTCTGACGCAAGACAGCCGGCTTTTATCCATGCTTCCCATTTATCTTTCAATTCATAGCCTGCCGGCTGACGGTCGGGGTTGTGCTGCCCGTAAAAAGAATCCTTGCATTGGACAATTCCCGCGTGCCATTTCATGCCAAGTTTTTTTGCAGCTTCCACAAGGGCGTTTGTTACATCCAGATTGGCGATAGCCGGGAATTCAACCGGAACGTACTCTTTTGTCGTTCCTTCCATGCGAATCGCGCCGGTCGCTATTACTATGTCTCCTCCGATTACAGGAAGAGCCATCCCGCCGCATGTTCCGATCCTGATGAAATTACGCACTCCGGTTTGAAAAAGCTCCTCAACGGCAATGGCTGTAGACGGCCCGCCCATGCCTGTGGAGATAACCATTACCGTACTGCCGGACAGCTCTCCCAGCCATGTTGTATATTCGCGGTTCCGGTGAAAGAAACGGGGATTGTCAAGATGCGACGCTATCTTTTCCACCCGTCCCGGGTCTCCAGGAAGAATTGCGTATAACGCACCGTGGCTGTCGTCAAAATCCACATGGTACAATTTGTTCATTTTATCTGCGTCCTTTATCATAAGGTATACCTTCGGCCTTCGGAGCCTGAGAGGTTTTGGAACTGAAAGCAAGCACAATAAGCGTTGCGATATATGGTATCATTTTGTACAAATATGCCGGAACAGGAATCGCCGCGAGAAACGATATTCCGGAATAAGAAGACGAAACCGCCTTCATAAGTCCGAAGAAAAAAGCCGCCGCAAGAATGCGCAGAGGTTTCCATTGGCCGAAGATCAACACCGCAAGCGCAAGAAATCCGTAGCCTGAAACTTCGGGGTTAAACTCAATTGATGTCGGGATAACAAACACAAGCCCGCCAAGACCGGCAAGAGCGCCCGAGATCATTACTCCCGCGTAGCGCATTGCGTAAACATTGATTCCGGCGGAATCCGCCGCCTGCGGATGTTCGCCGCAGGAGCGCAGCCGAAGTCCGAAGCGTGTTTTGTAAAGAATGAAGACAGAGAACGCAAGAATTACAAAGCCTATATAGGTGGTCAGGTACGTGTTTGTAAAAAAGAAACTCCCGATTACCGGAATGTCGCCTAACACAGGAACTTTTTGTATGCGAAACTGGTTTACAAACGGAATTTGCTGAACGGTGCGGATCATTCTTGCTATATAAATCGCGACAGCGGGAGCCAGCATATTTATCGCGGTCCCGCTTATAATTTGATCGGCTTTCATGTTAATTGATGCGTATGCGTGAAGAAGTGAAACCGCCGTTCCCGTAAACGCCGAGACAAGCGCCGCCAGCAGAAGAACGGGCTGTCCGGGGATAAATTTCTGCATAAAGTTGATAAACAAAATGCCGGTAAAACCGCCGAAGATCATTATGCCCTCAAGCGCGATATTGATTACGCCGGAGCGTTCGGAAAACATTCCTCCAAGGGCGACAATCAGCAGCGGAATCGAAAAAAACATTGTCTGCTGAACAAGAAAATAAAGTAAGCTCATTTTGCCTCCGTATGTTTTTTCAGAGAACCGATGAATCCCCTGACAAGAAGGGCAAACGCGCTGAAATAAATAATCACGGCGATAATAATTTCTATCACCTGCGGGGGAAAATTGTACAGCTGCATCATAAAGCCGCCGACATTCAGATATGCCACAAGCAAACCGGAAAAAATAATTCCGATTGGGTTATTAAGTCCCAGAAGGGCGACAGGAATGCCCAGAAACCCTTCCTGAGCCAGCACGTCAACAACGGTGATTCCTTTTCCTGAACCTGCAAGGTACAATAACGCTCCGCCAAGTCCGGCAAGAGCGCCGGCAATCGTCATTGAAAGAATAATGCTTCTCTTTTCGTTTATGCCTGCGTAACGAGCGGCCTCTCTGTTAAATCCGCAGGCTTTCAGTTCATAGCCGAAAGAAGTTTTTTCAAGGATGATGTAAATCAATACGGCAAAAATAACAGCGGCAAAAATTCCGGAGTTTGCGCTTGAGGTTATAAACCCGTCTTTGAAAACGTTATCCATTCCCATTTTGGGAAGATTTGCAGCTTTCACAACGCGCATACTTTGATTCCTCAGGGCGTCAAAGATCGTTTTTGTTATAAGATAATTCACAAGCAGAGTGCCTATGTAATTTGTCATTATACAGGCAATTACTTCATTTACATTGAACAATGCCTTGAATATGCCAGGAATAGCGCCCCAAAGCGCTCCGGCAAGCATAGCCGCAAAGAGCGCGGTAATCCAGAGAAGATGTCCGGGAATAAAACTGCATTTTACCCCGATAAGGACGGCCGTATACGCGCCGACAATAAACTGACCTGCCGCCCCGATATTAAAAAGCCCTGTTTTTGAGGCAAAGCCGACCGAAAGCCCGGTCAGTATAATTGGGGTAGCAAAGTACAAAACCTGCCCAAGCTCTTTCATGGAACTGAAGCCGCCGGAAAGAATCGCCCAAAACCCGTGAAAAGCCTGAGAAGCGTTAGTCAAAAGAAGAATGACAAGACCGGCAAGAAGTCCGGCAAAAACGGCGGTTACCGAAGAAAGAGCGTTAACTGAAGAATCCGAAAATTTAAAATTTATCATGCGGCATCCTGTTTCGCGGAGCCGGACATGTAAAGCCCCAATTCCCTGAACGTTACATCTTTCGGCCTGACATCGGCGACAAGTTTTCCTTCAAAAATAACTAGGATTCTGTCGCTGATATCCATTACTTCATCCAATTCAAGGGAGACAAGCAGAACTCCCCTGCCTTTTGTCCGCTCGTCTACAAGCTGTTTGTGTATATACTCAATTGCGCCCACATCAAGCCCTCTTGTCGGCTGAACCGCGATTAAAAGGCGCGAGTTACGCGAAATTTCCCGCGCGATAATCGCCTTCTGCTGGTTGCCTCCGGACATACTGCGCGCGATTGTGTACGCCCCCTGCCCGCAGCGAATATCGAAATTTTCTATTAAATTATCTGCAAATTTGTAAATTTCATCGAATTTAAGAAAACCGTTTTTCTGGAAACGGTCTTCAAAATATTCCTGTAAAATCAGGTTGTACGCAAGGTTGTAATCAAGTACAAGGGCGTGCTTATGCCTGTCTTCGGGGATATGCGCCATGCCCCTGGAGCGTATATCGTTATGTGTAATTTCTACGCCGTCAAGAAAAACACGCCCGCTGTCCGGCTTCAGCATTCCGGCTATGGCGTGGATCATCTGCTGCTGGCCGTTTCCGTCAATTCCGGCAATACAGACAATTTCCCCCGCACGTACCTCAAAACTTGCGTTATTCACAAGCGCTTTGCCGTGGGTTTTGCTTGTAACGGTAAGGTTTTCCACTTTAAGGATAACATCACCCGCCTGCTTTTCAGTTTTTTCAACGGAAAGACTCACCTTTCTGCCCACCATCATTTCCGACAGTTCTTCTTTTGAAACAGAGTCTACATCGACAGTCCCTATGTACTTGCCTTTGCGCAGCACGGTACAGCGATCCGCGACAGCCTTGATTTCGTCCAGCTTGTGCGTAATAAACAGGATAGATTTGCCTTCCGCCGCGAGATTTCTCATTATGCGCATTAATTCTTCAATTTCCTGAGGCGTTAAAACCGCCGTAGGCTCGTCAAAGATTAATATTTCATTTTCACGGTAGAGCATTTTAAGGATTTCAACCCTCTGCTGCATTCCGACAGTAATGTCGCAGATGAGGGCGTCAGGATCGATTTCCAGTTTGTAGCGTTTTGATAAATCAATTGCCTGTTTGCGGGCGTTATCCAGCTTTAACATTCCGTATTTAACTGTTTCCGCGCCGAGAATAATGTTTTCAAGAACGGTAAAATTATGCACCAGCTTGAAATGCTGATGAACCATTCCGATCCCGAGTTTTGTAGCGTCATTCGGACCGTTAATCTGAACAGGCCGGCCCTGTTTTAAGATTGTACCCTTTTCGGCCTGATACAAACCGAAAAGGATACTCATAAGCGTGGACTTGCCGGCGCCGTTTTCACCTAACAGAGCGTGTATTTCACCCTTTTTAAGCTGAAGAGTAACATCATCGTTTGCGATGACACCGGGGAAAACCTTGGTAATCCCGTTCATCTCAATAATGTAATCCATAAAGTCTTCCCCCGCCTGTTATCGGATTGTTACAATCCTCAAATTCCGGCTGTAAGCTCCGGACAGTTCTTCCTCTTCCAAAAAGAGTGATGGCAGAAAAATTACCTGACTTCCGAAACCCTTACCATACTGACCGGAATGACCCTCGGACTTCCGTCATCAGAAAGATTGTCCATTCTGGGAATCTCATTAGCCGCAAGTTTTCGGAAAATCGTGTTGTAATCGGATTGACTGAAGCTGCTGAATTTGGAAGACGCCATCGGAAGGCCAACGCCGTCATTGGCAGCCGAAAAAACTAAAGACTGCCCGCCCGGAAATTTGCCCGCGTAAAAATCGGATATACAAGAATAAACCGAAACCTGCAATCCTTTCATCGCCGAGGTAATAACGGAGCTTGATTCGCTTGATTGATCTACGTCAACGCCGATTACTTTTTTTCCTGCCTGTTCCGCCGCCGCCATTACAGAGTTTCCGACAGCGCCGCCGCAGGCAAAGATTATCTCTATTCCGCTGTTGTACCACGAAGCCGCAAGAGTCTGAACCTCAGGCGTTGCGCTGAAATGTCCTGTATAATGGTAGTTTATTGTAACTGAACCGGCGGGCAGCTTTAATTCCTGGGCGGCGTATTCCGCGCCCTGAATAAAACCGTAGCCAAAACGGACAACAGCGGGAACCGCCATTCCGCCGACAAAACCGAGCCTTCTGTTCCCGTCCTTTACCGCCGCGTATCCCGCGAGGAAACCCGCCTGATCTTCCGCATAATGAACTCCGACTACATTATTCCCTGTTCTGAAAGTTGAATAATCAGCGCTGTGCGGAGTACCGTCTACAAGAACAAAGTGTACGTTAGGGTATCTGTCCTGAGCGAAAAATATCGGAACCTCAAAAAGGAAACCGGGAGTTACTATTAATTTCGCGCCGCCTCTTACCGCCAGATCAATTGTTGTCAGATAGGCGTCATCGCTCTGTTCCGAAGGCTGGTAATACTTATGGGAAATATTTTTTTCCCTGGCGTATTGAACCAATCCTTCCCATGAACCTTGATTAAAAGATTTGTCATCAATAGTTCCAATATCCGTTACGAGCGCAAGATCAAATGTTTCTCCCGAAGACCTCGCCTGCCGTTCATTCCGCTTACAACTGCCGACTGTAATTATCATAACGACGGCAATTACGGTTAAACATATTTTCTTCATTTTTTCCCCCTAAAAAATAATATTTTAGAATAATTTATAATATAATTATTATGATTTATGTTGTCAACGACAGAAAACAATGAAAAATTAATAAAAGAGAATTTATTGAACAAAAACAATAAATATATAGAAATCTATAAGACTATGGTTCGGAATAATTTCATCTTCTAATGAGACTTAAACATTAATTATCACTGTCTTGTGTGAGGGCAAGGAAATCACTATGAATAGCATCCCAATTTTTATCTGGAATAGTAAATATGCCGAAAACAGATGAAAGCGGTTCTGTAGTATTGCGGTCTGAGTCAATACCGCTTTCTGAAAAAAAGAGCGTAGGATTACCCATCGCTTCAATATTTATATCAAATTTTAATATAAATCCTACATCAAACGGCTGATAATTCTATCGCCGTGAGCTCCGACCAGTTGTTCCGCAACAGGGTCAACAATCAAATCCATAAATTCAAGCGGGATGACACCCAGTAGAACTTCGCCGTCTGGCAAAACAACCGCCTGACAGGAGGCATTGCGGTCTTTCCAGTAAATTCTAAGCGGTTCAGTAAGTTTACAATCTATTTTTCCGCCTCCGGCCAGAGAAGCGGTTCGAGTACCTTCAATGACAAGTCCCAGTTTTTGGCATATTTCTTCGTTAATGACCAGCGTAATTGCGCCGGTATCGACAATCGCGTTAACGGTGAGTGAACGGACGTTTTGGTCTGCAATATGTCCTTTTTGAGCTAGAACAATATCACTTCCGTTTTTTAATGTAATTTCAACAAAAACAGTACCCATACTTTTCTCCAATAATGAAATTATCCTATAAAACCGACAAATTGTCAAAAGGCGGTAAATTTACTTTTTAAACCCTTGTGATTGAGTTTGTTCAAGCTGCTACTCTTGATTCTGCGCAAAAACGCATTTTTCAAGGGCTTTATATGTATCAGGATTGGCGAATTTCTGCACCATGTCTTTGGTTACATTCATTTCGGACAGAAGTTTCTTGCTCAAGAAAGTCTTGGTGGCTTCCGTCATGATTTTCCTGTTTTCATCGTTATTGAAGGCGAGGACGCTTTCACAGACACCCTGCACGTAGCCTGTTTTTTGCGCGGTTTCGAGCTGGCGGTCGGAAACGGGAGATGATACCTGATCGGAGACATCTTTTTCTTCATTGTCTGATATTTCGAGTTGGCGTGAAGAAAGTTGGTCTTCAATATATTCATAAATATTTATTTCTTTAAAATTTAAATGATTAATTGTTTTTTCAACAATATTTTTAGCGCTGTCAATATCCTTAACTACAAAATCGTCATTCAGGAGTGAATTATCTTCAGCTGTAATTTTATCAAGACTCATGTAATTTAAAAAAGTATAATCATCAGAATTTTTAATTCCGAAAACAACAATAGAATTATTATTGAATTTATGTTTTAATATCAAATCACATTGAAACAAGTCTTTTCCATCAAGCCATTCGTCTTCAGCTAAATGAATAGTATCTGCTTCCCATTTATCGGCGTTTTCTTGTCTTATATCCAATTTTTTATAATTCAAAGTTTCTGGGTCTTAATCATAATCACCATCGTAATAATCATCATAAAGATAATCATTAAACATAAAATACTCCTTAAAATAAAAATACTTTCTCACAAGAGAAAGGTTTTGAATGTAGGCAATTGCCTTCTACCCTATAAATAAAAAACCGTCCCGAAGGACGGCTTTAATTAACAATATTATTTTTCTACTACATCAAACGAATGACAAGTGTAAGTAAAGTATATAATTATTTAATTAACCCTACTACTTCATCGCCGTGAACGCCAAAGAGTTGCTTATTGACAGGATCAATAGCAAGGTCCATTTCTTCCAACGGGATAGCTCCGAGAAGGACATCGTCTCCACCCGGGAGAACCCATGCGCGGCAAGTTGCATCACGGTTTTTCCAGTAAATGCGTACCGGTTCAGTAACTTTGCAGGAAGTTTCCTCGCCTCCTGCAAGATATGCGGTACGAGTACCTTCAATTGACAGTCCTAATTTCTGGCATATATTTTCGTTAATGACCAGCGTAATAGCACCGGTGTCAACTAGAGCATTAAGAGTGAGTGAACGGACATCTTTATCCGTGATATTTCCATCTTGCAATCGGACAATATCACTTCCGTTTTTCAATGTAATTTCAGCAAAAACAGTACCCATACTTTTCTCTTATAATGAAATTATCCTATAAAACCGCCGGATTGTCAAAAGGTGGTAAATTTACCTAATAAACCCTTGTGATTGCGTTTGTTCAAGCTGCTGCTCCTGATTCTGCGCAAAAACGCACTTTTCAAGAGCTTTGTATGTATCAGGGTTGGCGAATTTCTGCGCCATGTCTTTGGTAACTTTCATTTCGGACAGAAGTTTTTTGCTCAAGAAAGTCATTGTGGCTTCCGTCATGATTTTCCTGTTTTCATCGTTATTGAAGGCGAGGACGCTTTCACAGACGCCCTGAACGCAGCCTGTTTTTTGCGCGGTTTCGATCTGGCGGTCGGAAGAGCGTGTTTGTGTTTGTTTGGAAGTTTTAGTATTTACTTCTTCAATAATGTCTTTTCTGTATTTTGTTGCTTCATCACAAATTTTGGAGAGCTTGAAAGGATCGGGAAATCTGTATTTTTCTACTTCATAAAGAGAAAATATCATTTTCTGACAGAAGTCCGTTGCCTGTTCAGAGCTTACCTTAAATTTTCCTCCCATAAAGACAGCGGCAAAATACTGACCAAGATATTTTTCAGGGTCTGTAGAAGAACATTTGATAATAGGCCCAGTAGCTTTTTGTTTAGGTTGTTCCGGTTCCCAGTCGGGTCAATATTCTTTTTTATTGTAATCAATATTTTTTTGATATTGTTCCTGCCTTCTTTGTTCGCTCTACGCTTTCATTTTTTCAGAATTTGTTGTTTGAGCGACATTGTAAAGACAGGCTCTTCTTTTTTCCAGTTCATAGGTTTGTTCGTTTTGTTCTTTCCAGAGAATACAAACATTATTATGACGCCGTTCTTTAATAAGAGAAAGTTCTTGGTGATCTTTGTTTGCGTTGTCAATTGTTTTTTCTGTTACATATTCGGCAGTTGGGAATCCATTTTGTAATGCTTTGAGTATATCCTTTCGCTGATAATATTCTGTGAAAAAATCTTCGCCTAATTCTCCTTTTCCATGCTCACCACTTTCCATTTCAAGACTCAAATAGTAATCAAGTCTTTCTTCTTTCGACATTTCATCCGGATCATTTCCATAAGTATCTGACATAAAATACTCCTTGAAATAGAAATACTTTCTCACAAGAGAAAAGTTTTGAATATGGGCAATTGCCTTCTACCCTATAAATAAAAAAACCGTCCCGAAGGATGGCATCTTATTTATAATAATGCTTAATAATTTTTAGACAGTGAAAATACGTTGTGTTATATTCAATAATTGCATTAAAAAATCAGAAGAGACATTTTCAATAAAATGGAAAGAACGGGCTTTATAATCCAGAGTAACCAATTGATCAAGTAAAACCGTTCCTTTGGTGTTAAGGTTATCAGGCAAATCACAATAAAGCGGGAGCCTGCGCTGTGTGGTTGATATAGGCGCTGCAATAACTACATTGGTATATTGAGAGACAATGTTATTACTTAAAACAATGACGGGACGAAATCCCTGCTGCTCATGTCCCAAGCGAGGGTTAAGATCAAGTTTAATAATATCACCTTGTTGCGGAACGCCGTTTACCACTGTTCATTCCCCACAGCATTGCCAAAATCAACAATCGGCTCACGAATACCATCGTCTACATAATCCTTAAAAAGATACGCTAAAGAACCATCGTCAAGGACAGAGGCAGGAGTGTCCGGGAAATTAACAATAACTTCACATTCTTTAAATGGTGGTTTATCGTTAAAAACAACCGCAGCTCCATTATATCTACCTTTTAAAGCAAGCATTTAAAACTCCTTTTAATTATGGTTTCTCTCTGATGGAATTATCGCATAAAACCGTCAAAATGTCAAAAGGCGGTAAATTTACCTTCTAAACCCTTGTGATTGCGTTTGTTCGAGCTGTTGCTCTTGATTCTGCGCAAAAACGCATTTTTCAAGGGCTTTATAAACATATAAAATTTAAACAATTGTATAAGTTAAGAAAAATGTAAATCAATAATTATAATATCAGTATTACTACAAACATAAAAAGCTGTGATAAAATTGTACCCTAAAGCATATTGGTGTGGAAAAAGAGAAAGATTAACCGACTGTTTTAAAAAGGGAACGGTTTTACCTTTTGCAGAAAGGAAAGAATCAAGAAGTCCTTTTTCAGGGTGTTTTTCGATCATGTCTTTAAGTTAATCAATAAACAATTTCATTTCAGGATATTTGGAAATTTGTTCAAGTTCCCATCGGGTTACAGAATTGAGACAGATCAATTTCGCCATTGGCTTCCGCTTCCTCCAGTATCTCTTTAGCTTTTTTCTTTTCCCCGTCAGTCCATGGATGGTCAGCCGCTTCTACTTCAACACGCGCTGTAAAGTATTTTGACAGGGCTTCATAAGGGATTACGGTTGAAGTTTGTGTATCTTTCCACGGACCTTCTTCATGGGTAATTTTTCGAAGGCCCATAGCTGAGTACTGACCGTAATTATTATAGACCATTCTGACAAGTTGTTTTTCGCTGTCATTCAGAGATATTTTGTCAGGTTCAATGGAAGCCGTTATCGGCAATGAACCGTAACTTTTCAATATATGATAAAGTTTCGGACAAACAGGCCCGTGCGGCCATGCTTCAATGGTATCAGTAAAAAGAGGTTTGTTAAAAAACGCAAAAGAATAACCTTGACAGAAATAAACCAATTTCTGGAGTTTCAAATGAGATATAAGTTCATATTCCTCGTCTTCAGATTCTTCACGGCAAATTTCAAGGATATAATTAGCAACATCAATTACATTAGCCATATACGACTCCTGAATTAAGTGTATGGTTCTGTATTATTTCTAAAATAAAAGGAAGATTTTGGGAATTTTCTTGCACGGTAGCACTCCTTTTATATAGAATAACATAAAATAATCAAAAAATCCAGCCTTATCCTGCGGCCTGTTCCGGTTCATATTCTTTTGGTTGTTTCAATTGTTTGATTTTTATATTAACCTTATTAAAGTGAAAGCAATCAACCGGCTACAAATTGTAGCAGGTTGAAAATGCCCGGAGCAGATGGCAAAATAACTTACTCGAACTAAGACATGGCGTTCGTGTACAACAAGCCGTTATCCGCAGACTAAAAGTCAGTTTCACTGTAAAACATGATAATAGAGGGAATAAACTATGTCAGACAGGCGATGATAAATTAACCGACCGCTTCTGATGAGACTTAAATATTAATTATCTCTGTCTTGTGTGAGGGCAAGGAATTCACTAAGAATAGCTACGGGAATAATTAATAAGGTTAACAAATTAAACAGCGGCGGCAACACGTTCCTTCACCAATTCATCAATAATTTGGGCGGGGGTTTTGTGGTCAGCCGTTGCCTTCGTAAAAATATAATTGACAGTCATATTCGACAGACCCATAAGGCGCAATTCTCGCTGTGCAAGCCAGCCGGTTCCGTCAGGACCAAGTTTTGGAATAGTACGGGTCAGTTCTTCATCAAGAGCGTCGTATTCTTCATCGGTCAAGTCTTTGTATTCCATCAATTTCTCCTAAGGCTCAATTTGAGCAGCTATCCCATCACGGCAGTCCATTGCGTAAAAAACCATAAGGAAAATATAGCATGAAAAAATACGATTATCAAAGAATCGCAATGAAACTACCAAATCAAAGGTACATCGTATTGGGCGATATTCTCGTCAGCGCTGATGAGTATCATCCGCTCGTCAATGGCAGTTGTAATAAGCAAACGGTCAAATGGGTCTCTGTGAAGCATAGGCAGAGTTTCAAGAGCAGTAAGATGAGAAGGCTTAATCGGGAGAATGGTAATATCATCGTTTTGTACAGCTTGTATAAGACCGGCGGCATTGCCCGGAAAACGCAATTTGCCAATGCTGATTTTAATAGCCAATTCCCATGCGGAAATAATGCTCATGTACACACGGTTAACGCCGTCGCAGATAATCTTGTCGGCGGTTGGAGACAATAAAGAATCGCCTGTAAAATACCATATAGCGACATGGGTATCAAGCAGATAATCGTTCATTTACATATAGTCCTTGAAGTCATCAAGAGGTGCGTTAAAATCATCTGCCATCCAGTAATCACCCTTTACAGAGCCGTATCCACCTCTTCTTCCATTTTTCGGGGCTTCGTTAAGGGTGTAAGTAAGAATAATCCGTCCGGCTGGCACTTCAGGAGGAACGTCAATAGTCAGCCTGTGGTTGACAGGAATCTCTACAGTTTGCGTAACGTTCATACGTCCCTCCGGTCCGTTTGCCGCCGTATGGAATGGATTAAAGCACCGCCATACGGCGGTGAGGCGTCATAAGGAAAATATAACATGAAAAAATACGATTATCAACTAATCGCAAAAAACAATGAAAAATTACTAAAAGAGTATTTATTGAACAAAAACAATAAATATATTTAGAAATCTATAAGACTATGGTTCGGAATAATAATCGTCCAAAGCATCGGCTTCTTCTTCAGTCATATCAATCATGATTTAATTACTTGAATTTGAAACTTGTCCATTTCTATAGCGTTCGATTTCTTCCCATTTTCTCTTTGCCATTTCCTGAACAATATCAGCTGGGATATTTTCGAGTAATTCCTTATTTCCCGGACGGAAAACACGGCCGGATTTCGTTATAATTTCATCTTTCACCAATGTATCTTCTAAAGAAAGGATCGTCAAATGCCTCTGTCGCTTTCTCAAATGTTATCCCATGTCCTTTATTGTTAATCTCCGCCTTGAGCCTGTTCCAAATAAAACGACCTTTGTAAATAACATCATCATACTTTATCTTGCTCTATCATTCCTAATTTTTATTATATAATCGGCAGTGAAAAATGTAAACAAGCGGTTTCAGGCGTTCCCCCCCCGCTACACAACACCGAACCCGTACCACGCGCCGCTATAAAACAACCCGCGCTATTCATCGTGCATGTATGTGAGCCCCTAATTCCCAAAAAAAAAACCAATAAAATACTTGATAAAACCTGCCGATAAATCATAAAACAACAATATCGCTCCTTGGCATTGTATCGCCACCCAACTTTTATTACTATAAAAGCATGGATACGATCATTGAGTTTAATGAACGTGCTTTATAACGTAACTGGAAAGCATAAAATGTTTTATGATAGAATTAAGTAAAATTATGAACATTGTTTATAAACCGTCTGCTTTTCAACATGAAATAAGTGAAAACGATATAAGGTATGCGTTTATGAATCCTTTTTATGACGGCCCCATTGAAGAAGACGCTTTTTCAGAAAACCGATATATCCGTATCGGTTTTGACAAATCTGGTAATTTACTGGAAATCATGTATAATGAATATGATGATGTCTATTGTATATTTCATGCGATGAAATGCAGAAGCATTTATTTACCCTTGCTGGAAAATTTGGAGAAAACTATGGGAATAATGACAGATGAAGAAGCTTTTGCTCTTGATGAATATTACACGGAAGCTCCGCCCAAAGTCGATATTTCAAAAGCTCGTATCCGTATACCGTTAGTTCGTCTTGATAACACTTCCGCGGAGTATTTGGCAAAAGAGGCAAAAGCGACACATAAAAAACCGGAAGAAATAATCAGTAACCTGATAATGGAAAAACTTGGGAAAGCGTCCGCCTTACTTTAAACCCGTACCACGCGCCGCTATAAAACAACCCGCGCTATTCATCGTGCATGAATGTGTCCCCCTAATTCCCCAAAAAAACCAATAAAACACCGAGACAAAACCCGCCGATAAACAACAATAATCGCTCCTGTGAGCGAATAATATCCCCATTCTTTCATAAAGTTTGTTCATTTTCCACTCGCCGGTTAAAAACATTGAAAGAACGGTAGTATAGCGGTCTGAGTCCATACCGCCTTCTGAAAAAAGAGCGTAGGGTTACCCATCGCTTCAATAAGATGGTTTGTTTTTTGAAAATTGTCAGAGATACTAAAGCGGATAATTTAACATGATGTCATTATTAAAATGCGATAAAGGGCTTCGCTCTTCGATGTCCTCACTCGCTCGGTCATGTCCGTGCAAGCACGACCACGACGCTCGCTCCGTTCGTCAATAAACAATAGCTGATATTTGCTCTTTGCTACCTGCTATTTGCTAATTGTTTCTTTTCCCTCTCCCCTTCTATCAGCCAGAACTTGACGGCAGTGCCATTGCCTCCCATGGAGAGGTATTCCTCATAAAAGGGAAGCCTAAGTTCTCTGGGAATGGTAGGGTCAAATATCCGGTCAGCAAGGAACATAAGCCTGTTGGTTCTTTCCGTTTCCTTTTTTTGTATTTCCAGTTCTTTTGCGTTTCTTTTCTCTGCTTGTACTTGCCTGACGGCAATAAACACAGCCAGAGCAAATCCCAAAGCGCCGATAATTGTGCCTATTGTGTTTTCCATATCTGCCTCTTGCCCGCACGGTAACGGACATTTTGATTATAGCACACAATTACCAAAGAGCGCTACGGCAAACGCTAATTAACAATAGTACGTGTCCCCCTAATTCCCCAAAAAAACCAATAAACCGCTTGACAAAATCCGCCGATAAACCATAAAATAACAATATAGCTCCTGTGAGCGAATAATACCACAATGAAAAGAGAACAACATGACTAAGAAACCTTCTTCATTAATTACCCCCCCCCCCCCCCC
>Ga0268262_10000109_pt1 | contig 101968 bp, 92 predicted proteins | sample TergutNc150P3_FD_190354 | JGI IMG/M metagenome (GOLD analysis project Ga0268262, IMG submission 190354) | Nasutitermes corniger P3 segment gut microbial community from laboratory colony in Florida, USA - Nc150 P3 (SPAdes) (version 2) | ecosystem: Host-associated > Arthropoda: Insects >... | reverse complement strand
TATGGGTTTCGCTGCAATATTGTTCAAAATACTTTATTTCCACAATTAATGAATCAAGCTCTGCTCTCGCTTGTGCAAGACGTTCTTTTGCAGAGAATGCGCGGGAAAGTTCCGTTATATGATTATTTATTTTTGTTTTCAAACCAAGCTGTTGTTCGGTATTTAACTTCCAGTTAGTTAATACCGGGTAAATCCCTGTCTGATTATTAATGAATTCAACTTTATTTTTTGACTTCCCCAATGGAGCAACAAGAAATCCCATCTCGTACAAAGGACCGGATAATTTTTCCAGAACATTCAATGTTGCAGAATTATTATTGGATACTACCTGTACAGATTTTCCCATAATCAACAGGTTCGCGATTATATTAAGAATAGTCTGTGTTTTTCCGGTTCCTGGCGGACCTTGAATGATACTAACTTGATTTGATAAAGCATTCGCGACCGCTTTGAATTGACTTGAATTTCCGCCAAACGGGAATATGTAATCGTTTACTTGATAGGCACACGCTTTATGTTTTTTAGGGTTCATGTAAACAGCCATTACTGTGTCATTTCCAATAAACCTTATTTTTTCATACTGTTTTTGAAGCAGTATCTCGCCATCATCGCCTTTTAAATCATTAACAGACGCTAATTCATGTAGATATTTTTTGCAGTTTTGTACCTCGTTTTCAACAAGGCAGGAATATGAAATATTCAAATCTTGCGAGTTGTATGTTTTTTCACTGCTATTTGAAAAACGGATATGCCAATAATCGGCCGCTTTTGCATGAAATACGAATATGGCTTGAATATTAAATAATTCCAGGTCTCCACGCTTTATACGAACATTATCAGGATTTAATTCTTTCGGATTTTTTACCCATTCAATAAAAGAATAATTGTAAGAATAAGGTTTTTCGTTTCCTTTGAAAGCAATATTATATTTTTGAGTTGAGGAACTGTATTCGCAGAGTTTTATATCGTCGGTACGGTCTTCTCCCTTTATTAGGATTAGGTGTTTGCTTCTATCCATGGAAACTCCTTAATATTTAGAGGGGCTGTCCAATAAGCAACATTTTGGGCAGTCTTTTTATTGACCCGAAAGTCGACACTCTATAATTCTGGAATTTTAGACGTTTGAAATTTTACAAGTGCTATTATACCGATTTATCCCTGTTTGTCCTATACATACGCTTCAAATTATACCCAAGAGTGGTCAGCGGCTAGCGGTTAGAAAAGGCTCTTCCCTATCCGCTATCCGTTATTATCCTCTTCCTACTACTGTTTTAAAAATAACGCCGGACTTTCGGGCCCACCAGTAGGATCACGCGCTATTCCCATAGGGTCATAGAGATTGTTGGTCAGTTCCAGGAAAGCGGGATTATCCTCATCCCCTTGATTCATGCCCTCAAACAAATAAGCCGCTGTCGTGGGGCTTTGATTTCTTCTGAAGAAAACGAACGTGTTAGCGTAGTCCGCGTTGCCGCCATCATTTGTTGTGAAAATGAAAGTTCCGGTTTCACTACCAGTGCCAGTGTAAAGCGTATAAGTGTTCCCGCTGAATACAATTCTCTGGTTAAAGTCAGCCAGCGCGTTACGATCTGCATCTACTCTTCTCCACGTACCGTTCCAGTAAGCGCCTGCGTTTTGATCTTCCATTATTTGTTCCAATGTCAATGTAAATGGATTAGGAAAATCCGAAAGGTTGAGGAAGCCGCCGGAATTGGCAACGATTTCCTGCTTTGCCGCGGCGCTAACCGTTATATCGCCGGTACAAACGCCGGTATTTGTATTAACGCTAAACGGGGAGCCTCCGCCATTGGGGGTAAAGGTATACACGTTGCCGTTGACCGTTATAGTCCCCGCGCTAATGATTGTGCCTGCCAATAACACCTCGTATGTAGACCCTGCGGTGATGTTTATGGCTTTGGCTGAACCGTTATTGCTGGTGATTTTGAAATTGAGGACTTGTATTTTGCTGCCATCATCAGCGGTAGCAATAAGATTTTGGACAGTAGAAGTCGGTTTGGTTTCGCTGCCGGTTGTTGGACCGCTGCCTTTGCCCGGTGCTGTGCCGGTGTCGCAAGAGGCCATTGTAAAAATGAGTACCGCCGCAAGGGCGGCAAGCCCGATCAATTTGATTGTGTTTTTCATACACACTCCTTATAATTTATTTCCCGTAGGATTTAATTTCATTATTTTATGTGTTTGTTTCAAATGAAACCCTGATTACAGGGTGTTTTTGGAATATTTTTGCGATAAATAGTTTAAAAATTCGAAAAGGACTTTATTTCATTTAAAAGCGGCTATAAAATAAGAAAAACCCCTATTACAAAATATTTTTGCTTTTTTGAGAGAAATTACATGAAAGCGAGTTTTGAGCGGTTTTCAACGCCGCAGTTAAACGATAATATCATCCAGCGGATAAAAATCGTCATGGAAATTGACCGTTTGTCCAAACGCGGCATTCTCTTTATTCATTCTCCGGCGGGATACGGTAAGACAACGGCTGTCGCTTTATGGGCGCGAAGGAAAAATACCGCATGGCTTTCACTTGACGAGTATTCCTGCGACGCGGTTGAAATCTACAAACGGCTGCTGCTTTCCCTAGCCTGCAAAGTTTCGGCGGGTTACAATGACGCACCGTTGGAATATACGCTTGACGCGTTGGAAAAACACGGCGAGGATTGGCCCGAAGCGGTCGTCATTGACGACTTTCACCTTTGTACCGATTTGTCGGCAGCTCGCGCTATGCCGCTGATCCGCTCGCGAATGCCGCCAAGCACCGCTTTCATCATAATCAGCCGTAACCCGCCCTCTGAAATACTAATCGATCAAACCTTAAAAGGCAATGTACGCGAGATAAGCGCCCTGCAATTTTCCGATGACGAAATTATCGCCCTGTTCAACAAGAACCGGATTCAAATATCCAAATATGAAGCGGAAATAATATGGGGACGGACACGCGGATGGGCGGCGGCGTTATCCGCCATACTGTTGACCAATAAAAATTTTTCATCAGACCTTTTTAACTCGGAAACTTTAAACGATTATTTACGGACTCATGTATTTGATTACAACGGGGATTACCATATCTTAAAGAATTGCGCCGTGTGCGACATACTGTATCCGTCCCTGTGCAAGGCGGTAACCGGACAGAACAACGCGTGGGAAATAATATCCGATTTTGCCGCCAAAACCGGCCTGCTTGCACGCATAGGCAAAGACAGATACCGTTATCACACATTGTTAAAAGAATTTATGGAATCAGAACTTGTAAAAGATGAAACAACAGATGAACTAAGCCTCTATAAAGCGGCGGCGCGCCAGTTTAAAAAAGACGGCGATATTCTAAGGGCGATAAACATGGCGGCAAAGAGCCGCGATATTGTGATGATAGAAGAATATTTGCGTGTAAGGAGTGAATACGGAAAATTTACCGCCGGAGTGGAAGAAAACACTCTTGCGATTCTCAATTATGTATACTCCGAAATGCCCGCCTCCATCATAAAACAATCAATACGCCTTTCGTTAGACTGCGTTGACGCGCTGTTTTACATGGGAAGGCTTGAGGAAGCGTATGAGCTTTATGACGCGGCAAAGGCTTTGATGCAGTCGGGCAAGTGTACGCCGATGGAGGTAATCGCGGCGGCGTTGTGGCAATGCGCCGACCCCCGCGAAAAAATTTGCGACATACCTGAAATTTATAACCGTGTCAAGCCTCTTTTGACAAAAGCAAATATCAGTAATTTGTCAACTTTTTCGTTAACGATGAATTGCCTTTTCTTTCACCGATCTGAAATTGATTTCTCGGACGCTTCGTTGTGTATTGATGAGTTTATAGGGAAATTGAAAAATTATCTGGGTCATATATCCCCGTTTACGCCGATGATTTTACTGGTCGAAGCCGGTTTACGTTACGAACGGGGAGAGCTTGAACAGGCGGAGAAGCTCACGTCAAACGCGCTCCTTGTCGCCCAGTTCTTCCCTCCGGAAATTCATTTTTGCGCACTTGCCCTGAATGCCGAAATTATGCGCGTGCAGGGTAAAAGCTATAAACTTGAAACAATCAGAACAATGATCGCCAAAAGGAACGCGCATTATTTATCGGCGAATTTCAACGCTTATACTACAAATATACAGCTATACAACGGCGACGAGAATGCCGCCGGCCGCTGGCTGTCCCAATTCGAGGTTGAAGAAACATTGAGGATATATAAAATGTATCAATATTTCACGGCGGCTCGGTCTCTCATGGCGCTCGGCAAATTGTCAGAGGCGGAAACGCTGCTTCAAAGAATAATTGACGTTTTGTCGAAATACCGCCGCCCCGCCGATCATATTGAGGCTCAAGCCCTGCGTTCAATATGTTTTTGGAATATGAAGCGTCAGGCCGATTCAATACAGGCAATGACGGACGCGATACGCAAGGCGCGTGAATTGGAACTGGTTATGCCCATAATAAAAGAAGGCGGCGACATTCTGCCCATATTAAAAAACATTCTTAACCGATTGAAGTACGGATATGATACCGATACGCTCGATAAAAGTTTTGTAAACAAATTATTTTACGGAGCGGAAGATTTATCAAAGTTCAGGGGCGTCATGGTCAGGAAAAATAAAAACAGGCCTGTGAAATTATCGTCCCGGCAGCTGGAAATTTTGATGTATTTGAAGCAGAATTTCAATTATAAAGAAATGGCCGAAAAGCTCGGCGTTAAAGTTACCACTGTTGACGACCATATCGGCAAGTTGTATGAAAAACTGGGAGCGTCAAACGCCCGGGAAGCGGTAGCGAAGGCAAAAGAATTGGGGATTGGCGAGTAATAGCAAAGAAAAATTACACGCCGGCGGACAGCGCAGCGCGTATATTTTTTTTCAGTTCCGTAAGCTGTACAGTAAAGTCAGTCAAGTGTTCGCGTATAAATGTCATATCTGAGGCTTTGCCAGCGGCTTCAAGCCCCGCGGCGCGGGACGATACTTCCTGCGCGCCGATAGAAGCGGACGCGCTTTTTATGGAGTGAACCTGTATTATAAATGCCGGCAAGGCGTCCGCGTCCGGCGCTGTTTGAAGCTTTACAAGCCGTTCATCAATATCTTTGCAGAGCAGGGATATTATTTTCCTGTAATTATCCGGCCCTCCAAGCATGGCAATTCCTTTTGCGGTATCAACATTCGGGATATTGAATAATAGGGAATTGGCGCTCTTGTCCGGCAGTTCATCTTGTCCGTTATTTTCTTTATTTACTGTTATTTGTTCATTGTTATTTATTATTTTTTCTTTATTATATTTCATTTGTTTTTCTTTAGGTATCCAGCAGTCAAGAATTTCGTCCAGTTTGGAAACGTCTATCGGTTTCGACAGAAAATCATTAAAACCGTTTTTAAGAAACATTTCCCGCATTCCCACAACTGCGTTAGCTGTAAGCGCAACGATTGGAATTTGTTTCCCGCTGCTTCCAGCTTCTTCTTTCATTTCCAGTTTTCTTATGGCCGCCGTCGCTTCAATCCCGTCCATTTCCGGCATCATGTGATCCATAAAAATAATGTCATACTTGTTCTGTTTCACCAGTTCTATCGCCTCCGCGCCGCTTAAACAGGTGTCAATTTTCGCATTATAGGGAGACAGTAGCCCTTCCGCCACTTTAAGATTGGTGGCAATATCGTCCACTATCAACAGCCGCGCGCCTGGGAATGTATGGCGTATAACACCGGAATGGACGGAGCTTTCAAAATAATTTTGACGGTCATTCTTGCCGTTCAGGGTATTGGCAATGGACAGAGACTGTATCGGTATGGACACGAAGCGCACATTGGGAATGTATGCCTCAGTACCCCATTCCACCATAAGGGCCAGATGCGGCTTTTTTCCTCCGCAGAAAACGGAAGCGTTCTGTTCCATAAGCGGTTTTATTTTTTCATAAATACCGTAACCTGAAAACACATAGAACCATTCTTCGCGGTACAGCGCAGAAGCAAACTCGTTCTGATTCGTCGTCATAGTATAGGAAACCTTCATGTTTTCCAGCGACCAGCACACCGATTTAGCGTAAATAACTCTGCTTTCATAAACAAGAATCTTCTTTTTTTCAGGGTCTTGTACAACGGCAAAAGATTCTTTTGATTCAATGCCCTGCGGGATAATTACCGTGAATACGCTGCCCCTGCCGTATTCGCTTTCCATGCTTATTTTCCCGTTCATGGCCGCACAGAGACGGCTTGCAATGGCAAGGCCAAGTCCCGTTCCTTCAATACCCTGGTTTTTCTTTATATCCACCCGCACAAATTCGTCAAAGAGATTCGACTGATGCTCAAGTTTTATTCCCCTTCCGGTATCCGCCACGCTCATTCTGAGCAAGACCAGATCGTCTTCCTGTTTATCCATAGTAATGGTTAAACCGATATGCCCTTTTTCCGTGTACTTTACCGCGTTGGACAGCAGGTTAAGGAGAATCTGGCGCATACGCACTTCATCCCCGATAAGGGTGTTGGGGATATTCCCGTCGATGTTGGTAAAAAAACGTATCGGTTTTTCTTTAAGCCGCGTGCGGATAATGTTGACCGTGTCGTTTATCAAGGATGAAAGCATATATTTTACGGGAACGATTTCAAGTTTTCCCGCTTCGATTTTTGAAAAGTCCAGAATATCGTTAATTATCGAAACGAGGTTATTCCCCGCCTGTTTAATATCCCGCGCGTAGCCCCGCGCCTCATTTGAAAGTTCCCCCCTTAAAAGCAGTTCCGCCATGCCTGTAATTGCGTTCATCGGTGTGCGGATTTCATGGCTCATTCTTGCGAGAAAATTGCTTTTTGCCCTGGAAGCGAATTCCGCCTTTCTGTTTGCCTCAATAAGCTGCATGTTTTGCATTTTCATCGCGTTTTCAGAACGGGCGACAAAAATATTGATAATGATGAACAGTAATAAAATAAGGAACAGCATACTGAAAAAAACCGTATTCTTCGCATTGTTCAAAGACAGCAAACCCGGCGCAGGATAGCTTACGATCAGATACCATTCCATCGCTGGCAGGTAATTTATCAGATATATTTCTTTATTATAAATGAAGTAAAAGTTTGCGTTTCCGAAAAGTCCATGCGCAGCCCTAATCAATTCTTTTCCGGTTGCGCCCAAGTGTTCGTCAAGACGGACTTTATTTTGAACCAGTTCATAATCCGCGGCTGAAGTTATTTCATTGTATTTATTGAACATATATGTCGTAATATTTTTATCGAATTCCTGATAGCTGGATGCAATAAAATTTGAAAACTCTGTAAGATTTACGCCGGTGCCGAGCATTCCTATAGGTTTCTTGCCTGTCTTCGCATCAATAAATACCGGGACATTGACCCAAAGGTAGATTTCCTGCAAGTCGGGGTTATAATTAATGTTAAAATTAAATACTTCAGTTTCGTATAACGTCATATTGTACCAATAGTTCTTTGGATCATCAGGATTGATAATATACGGAGTATTTCTTGTTGAAAAAAAAATTTTATCTACGTCATTAACCCAGTAAAGAATTTTATTATTAAAATGATTCTTATATATTTCAAATTCGCTTTTCGCCTGGGATTTAAGAGCCGGATCGGAAGGATTCATAAAATACTGGCGAATTACAGGCGTATCCGCCATTTTCCGCACAAGGGCAAGCTCACTGTCTACCGTGGTCGCCAAACGCAGTTTTATTGTTTCAGACGCTATGGAAAGCTGCTGTTCAATGTAGGAACGGTTGATTTGACGCGCGGAAATTGAATATGCCGTAATGGCCGACAAAGCGATAGCAATGAACAAGATACATGAAAAAACAAGAAATTTATTGTTGGCGAATTTTTTAAATGATTTGACCGGAATCGCCGTCATATTCGCATACCTCGTCCTTATTAAAATAATAAATAAATATAGTGATTTTTTTGTTATCGTCCAAATCAAAAATATAATTTAAATTGAATTCATGGAGGAATATTATGAAATATTTTAATTTTAATAAAATCAGGATATATATTAAACTTCCGACTTTCTTACATGGCCTGTTTGTATTTTCTTTACAAACACGGTTTTAAGTGTTGCCGATCTTGCGCTTTTTCATGTACACTCAATCTATGAAAATTTGGTTTGCCACAAACAACGCCCATAAAAAACAGGAGTTGCAGGCCGTACTCAATTTAAAGCTGGACATCCCCTCGGAATACGGCATTGCCTTTGCCCCTGAGGAAACGGGCATGACTTTTTGTGAAAACGCCCTTTTAAAGGCGCGTGAATTAAGAAAACTCATCTGTAAAAATGACGAACCTGTAATTTCCGATGATTCCGGTTTATGTGTGGACGCCCTGAACGGAAGGCCCGGCGTCTTATCCGCGCGTTACGGAGAGGAAAACGGGAAAAAATTGACAAGCGCGCGTCAAAATCTTCTTCTTCTTGAAGAAATGGGAGACAATCCTAATCGAAGCGCGCGTTTTGTCTGCGCTATGGTTCTTCTGTTTGAAAACGACCGTTTTTTTATCGTTCAGGAAACCTTAGAAGGAGAAATCGTAAAAAACAGCGAATTTATAAGAGGGGACGGCGGTTTCGGCTACGATCCTGTTTTTGTAATTCCCGAATCCGGGCGCACTCTTGCCGAACTTGCGGCGGAAGAAAAAAACAGAATAAGCCACCGCGCTAAAGCGGGAAAAATAATTTCAAAAATACTTAAAGAGCGTCAAATTTAAAACACAATATGTCAAAACTGAAAATTGAAACAGAGTTAAACGAGCCTCAAATAAAAGCGGTACGGACTACGGAAGGTCCGGTATTGATAATTGCGGGCGCAGGCTCCGGAAAAACAAGGGTTATCACGTACCGTATCGCCTATATGCTTGAAAAAGGCATTCCCCAATCCTCGATACTTGCCCTTACCTTCACAAATAAAGCGGCGCGTGAAATGGAGACAAGGGTTAAAGAGCTAACGGGCAAAAAACTGCAAAGCCTTACCGTAAGCACATTCCACGCATTCGGACTTACAATCTTGAAGGATGAAGCGGGGCTTATCGGTTACAGGAAAAATTTTTCCGTCTACGATGAAACCGACAAAATGACGCTGATTAAAGAATGTCTTCGCGAGTGTAAATTGAACTCAAACAAAATTGACATATACGCTTTAGGGCAGCACTTTTCAAAAATAAAAACTGAACTTGCCCAGTGGACACAAAACGCCGATATGCTGCCTGTTTACGAGGAGTACCAGAGTTCATTAAAAATATACAACGCGGTTGATTTTGACGATTTATTGACAATTCCGCTTTGTCTTTTTGAAAATCACCCCGACATTCTCCAGAAATACAGAAGCAAATACCGCTATATCATGGTAGACGAATTTCAGGACACAAGCGTTATTCAATACAGGCTGATGAAACTCCTTGCGGGCGGTGAAAACGCCAACTGCTGCGTTGTAGGAGACGATGATCAGTCAATTTACTCGTGGAGAGGGGCGAATTACGACAACATTCTTTTATTTGAAAAAGACTTTCCCGGCAGGGTTGAAATCAAGCTTGAACAAAATTACCGTTCAACTTCCACAATACTTCAGGCGGCCAACGGAGTAATTTCGCATAACACAGGGAGAAAAGAGAAAAAACTCTGGTCGCGGGAGGAAAGCGGCAGGCCTGTGGGGCTTTTTTTCCCCGAAAACGAAAGCGCGGAAGCCGATTTTATCGCTTCTCAGATACGTAATCTTATGAGCAGCGAAAACTTCAAATATCATGATTTCGGCGCGCTTACAAGGACAAATTCTCTTGCGCGTAACATTGAAGAGGCGTTTCTTGCCGAAAATATCCCGTACCGCGTGTCGGGGGGAACAAGTTTTTTTCAGCGCAAGGAAATTAAGGACATTATTTCCTATCTGCGGGTAATCGCCAATCCCGACGACGACGTGAGCCTGCTGCGCGTTATCAACACTCCCAGAAGGGGAATCGGGAAAACCACCATTTCCCAGTTAAACGAGACCGCCTCAAAAAATCATTTAAGCATCTGGAATTCCCTTGCAAAACTTAATTACGCGCGGAACCAGGGGCAGCAGGGGCTGTTTCAGGACAAAATGACCGCCGCCGAGCTTGAGGAATTTATCATAATGATAGAAAATTTCCGCACGCTGATGATAGAACGGGAATCGGAACAGAAAATTCCCTGGAAACTTTCACAATGCGTAAGGACGTTAGTTGACAATATTGACTATTGGAGTTATCTCGTCCTGGAACACGGCAAGGATGAAAAAAAAGCCCGCTGGAAATACGGCAATATTGAGTACTTTATCAGGATGATTGAGAACTGGGAATCCGACCCTGACAATCTTGACGCGGGACTGTACCCATGGCTTAACAGGATCAGTTTAATCACAAGAGACGACGCGGAAGATGACAATAAGGGCAAAGTGAATCTTTCCACAATTCACGCCGCAAAGGGGCTGGAATTTCCGGTTGTATTTATCGCGGGCGCGGAAAAAGGACTTATCCCGCATGAAAAAAGCATCGGCGAAGAGAGCGATGAGGCGGGAAATATCGAAGAGGAACGCCGTCTTTTTTATGTAGCGATAACAAGGGCAAGGGAAAAATTGTTCATCACCAGCTGCAAAAAACGCCGCCGCATGCAGAATACCGTTGACTGCGAAATATCGCCTTTTATTTCCGAGATTCCGCAGGAACTGATAAAATATTATGAGATGGAAAAAGAAGCGCAAATTGCGGATGACGAGCAGGCGCAGAAATTCCTTGCGCAGATGAAGGCGATGTTAAATTAAAACGCCACTTGTGAAAAAGGCGGCGCTTCTTCCAGAACTCTGGCAATAACGCGGTGGCCTGAAAGCAGAAGATCGGGATCGCTTTCCAATATGCCGAACGCGTCCGTTCGGGCGCGTTCAAGTTCCTCAGTATCGCGGACAGGATTTGCGATCCCGAGCAGCAAATACCCCGACTGTTCAGTACCCGCTATCTGTCCGGGCCCCCTCAGTTTCAGGTCTTCCTCTGCAATGATAAAACCGTCGTTATTTTCAAGCATTACCTTTAAACGTGTTTTTCCGTCTTCCGTCAGTTCGTCAGAATAAACAAGAAAACAATACGACTGCTCCTTCCCTCTGCCTACGCGCCCGCGAAGTTGATGCAGGGCGGAAAGGCCGAAACGCTCCGCGTGTTCGACAACCATGCAGGCGGCGTTCGGAACGTCAACTCCTACCTCAACAACGCTTGTCGCGGCGAGTATTTTTATCTCTCCCCCGCTGAAATCATCCATCGTTTTCCGTTTTTCATCTTCTGTAAGTTTTGAATGAATAAGAGCCGTTTTATATTTTGGAAACACCTCATTGGCAAGCCTGTCCGCCATGGAAACCGCGTCTTTAATATCCTCTCCCCCTTCGATCAGCGGATACACAAAATAAGCCTGACGCCCTTTTTCCAGTTCCCCGCGGATAAAGTCATAGACTTTTTTTTCGTTTGACTCTTTCGCAAGATGAGTGATAACGGGCTTTCTCCCCTCAGGCATATCTTTAATTACGGAAACGTCCATGTCGCCGAAAACTGTCAGCGCAAGAGTACGCGGAATGGGAGTCGCGCTCATCATCAACAGCGCGGGATTTTCTCCCTTTGTCATTATCAACGCGCGCTGCGTTACGCCAAAGCGGTGCTGTTCGTCTATTACGACAAGTTTAAGGTTTTTATATTCAACATCCCTTGAGAAAAGGGCGTGCGTCCCGACAACAATATCAATTGTCCCGTCCAGAAGATTTTTTAAAAGTTCCTTTCTGCCCGCGGTTTTTATATTTCCGGTAAGGAAAGCTATGTGTATCCCAAGCGGCTCCAAAAGCCTTCCCGCGTTTTGGGCGTGCTGGCGGGCAAGAAGTTCAGTCGGAGCCATTATCGCGGCCTGCCCTCCCTCTTCGACAGCTTTAAGCGCCGCAAGAAAAGACACAAGGGTTTTCCCCGATCCTACGTCCCCCTGTAAAAGGCGCGCCATTGGAATTCCGCCTGACATATCGCGGTTAATTTCCGTAACGGCGGCTTTCTGTCCCTTAGTAAGCGAAAATGGCAGCCTTTCGGCAAGTTTGTTTTGTAAAGGCGTAAAAACGTCATTCTTAACATCTTCTACAAGCGTGTTTTTAATCCTTCGTCCGCGTTCCAGAGAGCGCTTCCCTACAATCACTTCAAGGTAAAAAAGTTCTTCATAGATCAGAGTTTTTTTTGCCGCCGCAAGTTCTTCCATGCCGGAGGGAAAGTGAACGGCCTTTATCGCGTTTCTTTTTTCCATCAAATTGTATTTTTCAATAATTATATCAGGAAGCTCGTTTTCAATATTTTTCGCATATATTTCCAAAGCGCGTGAGGTGAAACGGCGCATCATCGCCTGTGAAAGGCCTGATGAAAGCGGATAGACGGGAAAGATGCGGGCAAAACCGCCGTCCGAATCCGTATCTTCAATTTCAAAAGAGCTTGACTGTATCTCTCCGTATTTATAATAAAAACGCCCGTAAAGGTTAAACCTTTCCCCTGTAACAAGTTTTTTATCAAGCCATGGGCGGTTAAAACACAAAAGAGCGGCCTGCGCCGTTTCATCTTCCACATATACTTTTAAAGTTCTCATTCTGCCGAAGCCGATCCATTCACGCGAAAAAACAGTTACAGCAGTACAGACTTTTTCCCTTTCATACCCGCTTAAAGGATTGACAGTCCTTCTGTCTTCCCAGTCGCGCGGATAATGAAGAAGCAGATCAGACGCCCCGTATATTCCCAAACGCGCAAGTTTGGGGACGGCGGAAGGGGTAATTCCCTTTATTGCATTTACAGGAACATTAATTGACCGCAGAAACATTATACGGGCAGTCTTGACAATGCGTACGCAAGCAGGGGCATAACGAATTTCCCGCCGACAATAATTACAGCTAACAGAAGCAATGACAGAAGCATGCCTTTTAAATAGCCCGCAATTTTATTTCCGAACATTATGCGGTTTAACCTGTATAAAACGGGCCGGGAAACGGAATCTACCGCCTGCCAGAACGGGCTGTAAATATTGCGGCTTGTAAGGTACGCAATCAGGCGAAGTACAATAACAATAAAGCAAAATCCCAAAATAAACGATACGACGTTCCAGAAAGACATTAACACAACCGCGAGTATTCTTCCCAGAGTGATCATCTCATAACGGGAGAGTGAAAAAAACACGCTTTGAATCACGGAAATAAACGCAATAGCCGCAAGTACGGAAAAATCCAGAAAACCTATGCGTAAATTTAAAGTTCGTTTCCACCAGTCAAGATAGGGATCGGTAACGGCGCACAAAATATCAACAGGCTTGCCGTATACAGAGCCGCCGAACCATGAAATAATTATGCGGATAAATATTAAGATTGAATATACGCCCGCCGCCGCCGTCAGAAAACCGAATATCATGCGCATTAATTCCTCCATACTTCGGCTACACATTTGTTATTTTTCAATTCGTTAATAACATTGGCGTTGCCTAAATAATTAATCCCCGAAAAAATACGGATTGTTTTTTCTCCGTCCTGCACCGGAACATGGATAAACGTTAAGCACGAACCTGTATTTTCAGCAAGATAATCCCTAAGAGGGTACAAATTTTCATCACAGTCAACGGCGTCCGTTTTCAGTTTTATATGTATTTCTTCCGCCGGTATCTCAGCGTCCGCATTTTGTTTGTCAATAATACTGTCAGCAATAAAGGAATATTTATCCTTGTCCTTCTGATAATCTATTTTTCCCTTTAATATAACGATTTTTTCCGGCACAATCTCGTTCTGGTATTTTTCCCACGCGTTGGGGAAAAAGATTACGTCAATTTCTCCGTTATAATCTGCAAGCGAAGCGAAAGCCATTCTGCCGTTTTTTGAAGTAGTTATCTGCTTTATATTTTTGATAATTCCGACAAGGACGCATGAGCCGGTTTTATAAGTGTCGGTCTGCCCAAGATCAATTTTCACCGTCTTTTGCCAAATTTCCCTGTATTCATCCATCGGGTGGCCGGAAAAATAAAATCCGATTAACTGTTTTTCAAGGTTTAATTTATCTTCGCGGCTTTTTGCGGGAAATTCCTCAAAAGCAAAATCAGAAGCGCTGTCATCCTGCGATTCATCGAACAGACTGCTCTGCCCCGTCATTTTGTCTTCTTTCTTTTTTAGCGCGTATTCCACAGCTTTTTCAAGGTTGCCCGCAAGCGTCTCGCGGCTTACCGCGAAACTGTCGAACGCGCCTGTCTGTATCAAAAGTTCGATTGCTTTTTTACCGACAGCTTTTATATCAACTCTTTCCAAAAAATCCAAAAAACTTTTATAAGGGCCGTCTTTTCTGCCGCGCACAATTTCCGCCGCGGAAGATTCGCCTAACCCCTTTATTCCCAAAAAGCCGTACACTATTTTACCGCCAACAACGGTAAACATGCTGTCCGAATAGTTTACATTCGGCGGATCGACTTCTATTCCCATCTTCCGCGCTTCGTCTATGCATTGCGAAAGCCTGTTTTTATCGGCGCTGTAAATTTCGTTTGTAAGGCAGGCAGCCATGAATTCCGCCGGAAAATTCGCCTTTAGGTAAGCTGTTTGATACGCAATTACCGAATATGCGGCGGCATGGCTTTTATTAAAACCGTAATCCGCGAACGGAACAAGTATGTCGTAAATTTCCCTTGCTTTTTTTTCAGTGTATCCCTGTTTTACCGCGCCCTCAATAAAAGGTATTTTTTCTTTTTCAATTATTTCCTTTTTCTTTTTTCCCATAGCGCGGCGCAAAAGGTCGGCCTGCCCCATGCTGTAACCCGCAATAATGCGCGCTACTTCCATTACCTGTTCCTGATATACAATAACGCCGTAAGTTTCCTTTAAAACTTTCTCCAGGCTTTGAACCGGATACTTGATAGACTGCCTTCCGTTTTTTGATTCCACAAAACGGGGAATGTTCTGCATAGGACCCGGACGGTACATGGCGTTTAACGCTGTCAGGTCTTCTATGGAAGCCGGTTTTGTCTGTTTTAAAATGTTCTGCATTCCCTCGGATTCAAACTGGAATACTTCGTGGCTTTTTCCCTCGCCTAACATTTTAAAGGTAGTTTTATCGTTTTCCGGCATGTCGGCTATGTCAAAACCGGAATATTCGCCGCCGCGGCTGCGTATTAAGTTCTGAGTGTGCTTTATAACGTCAAGCGTTTTAAGGCCCAGGAAGTCCATCTTTACAAGGCCGCACTGCTCAAGGTAGTTCATGCTGTACTGTGTGGCTATGCTTCCACCTTTGCCGCTTTTAGCGTCATCTCTTTCCTTGTAAAGCGGCACTAACTCTATCAGGGGTTTTTTCCCGATTACTATCCCCGCCGCGTGAATGCTGGAATGGCGGTTTAACCCTTCAAGTTTTCTGGCAAGAGAAAACAGTTCCGTATATCTTGCGTCTTTTTCAAGTTCGCGGAGTTTCGGTTCGTCAGAAACAGCCTTGTCCAGCGTAATTCCCGGGTCTCTCGGTATCAGCTTGGTGATCATTTCCGATTCCGGAATTGATATCCCCAATGTTCTTGCGACATCCTTTATAACCGCTTTGGCTCCCAGCGTACCGAACGTAATAATCTGGGCTACTCTTTCTTTTCCGTATTTTTGCGTAACATAATTGATTACTTCCTCACGCCCGTCATTCGCAAAATCAATGTCAAAGTCAGGCATGGAAATACGGTCGGGATTAAGGAAACGCTCAAAAAGAAGATTGTACTTAAGCGGGTTAATATCCGTTATACGCAAAGCGTACGCGACAATCGAACCCGCCCCAGAACCCCTTCCCGGACCTACGGGTATATCGCGTTTTTTCGCCCAGTTAATGAAATCTTCCACTATCAGAAAGTAGCCTGTAAAACCCATTTCGATAATCGTATTAAGTTCAAATTCGGCCCTGTTTTTTATGTCTTCCCACGCTTTCCCGCCGTCAGCTTTTTCTTTCGCATAACGTTTTTCAAGCCCTTCCGCCGCAAGATGTCGAAGGAAGGAAGCGGCGTTTTCAAAACCTTCAGGAATATCAAAATCGGGCAGATACTTGGGCAAATCCTCTGTTTTTATCTTTGGAATAGCGGAGCTGCACATTTTGGCGATACGTACCGTATTGGAAACCGCTTCCGGATAATCCGCAAAAAGGGCGGCCATTTCACCGCCTGTTTTAAAATAAAACTGATCGCCGTAGTATTTTTTGCGCTTTTCCTCAGCGCGCGTTTTTCCTGTTCCTATGCACAGCAGGGTGTCATGCGCAATATAATCATCCCTGTCAAGATAATGAACGTCATTTGTCGCGACAAGCGGAATGCCGGTCTTGCGCGAAATCCCCGCTACAGCGTCATTAATATCCTTCTGTGAAAGATCGCCCCTTAAACCTCCAGCCGGAATCCCGTGATCCATTATCTCAAGGTAAAACATCGGATTTCCTTCCGCGTCCCTGCCGAAAAGTTCCCGGTAATTAATGGCCTTTTTTTCGGCTTCTTCGATTTTACCTGCCTGAATAAGGCGCGGAATCTCGCCTGAAGCGCACGCTGAAAGGGCTATAAGCCCCGCATGGTATTGCGCAAGAATTTCTTCATCTATTCTGGGCCGGTAATAAAAACCTTCGGTGTACGCAAGGGAACAGAGTTTTACAAGATTGAAATAGCCTTCACTGTCGGCCGCAAGAAGGATCAGATGGTAGTATTTGTTTTCGTTCTCCGTTCCCTTTTTATCATGGCGGGAGCCGGGAGAAACATATACTTCGCATCCTATTATGGGGTTTACAGGGTTTTTTCTCTTTGTTTTTTCTGTTTTGCCATTTTCGATTACTATGGTTTCTTTGCAGGCGGCGATAAATTCCATAGCGCCGAACATGTTTCCGTGATCTGTCAGCGCCAGATGTGTCATGCCAAGAGATTCCGCGCGATCCGCCAGAGCCATTGTCGAAACGCAGGCGTCCGTCAATGAATAATCGGAATGGACATGGAGGTGGACAAATTCCGTCATCCGGCAAATTCTACCCTGAAAAACGGATAGAGACAAGTGAGCATTATAAACATCTTTTACCTATTTTTCGGTTTTTTAGGTAATTATTCGGTGCTGTTATGGAGAAATTTTATCCACACAATCCAACATTCTATTGTAATTTTTTGTATTCAGGCGATGTACATATTTCTGCAATTTTATAGATTAAACAAAATACTTCCGCACCTGTCTCAAAAAATGTTTCATTTTCGCTGGATTTATCAATAAATTTACCTGCTTCAACAAGAATCTTTTTCGCTAATTCAACTTGCAGTGAACATTGTTCTCCGGTCTTACACCATGTAGCAAAATGATCACAGTTATTCAAAAACAAGTTGTAGGCATGTTCACCTAAACGTGAATGTGCTCGTTGAATGACTTCTTCAGGCGGGAGGCATTTCTCAAGTGGAAATTCAATTACAATGACAGGAGAACCGTTTGCAAATTCCGCAAGAGTTGATTTGTGAATAACCGCATCTTCCTTCACTTTGGAGCCGTTTGGCGGCGCAAAATGAATAACGGAATTATCATCCTCGTATATGCCGCAATGAAACGGCAATCGGATCGCCCAAACCACATCGCCTTTACTTGGATTTTTTATTGAAATTCCTTTAATTTCCATAATACTTACTCCTCTCAAGTTTAATTCTGTTTGTGCATTTTTTAACTATCATTATCGCTAACAGACACTTTGCTGTGATACCCGCTCATGCACAGAGCGGGTATAGATAATTTACTTGCCTGTTGACCACACAATCTTGCCGTCATCGCCAACAGCGACAAATTTGTTATTACCCCAAGCTATTCCATTCATATTTTTGGGGGAGTCTGCTATAGAAGTCCATGTTATGCCGTCTGTAGAATATGCCACCTGATTATAACCAACAATGACAAACTTACTATTATCAAAAGCGATTCCTTTTGGACTTATTACGCCGACATGCTCGCTTTCTGTCCATGTTATGCCGTCTGCAGATTGCACAGTTTTTCCTGCACTACAGGCGATGAACCTGTTTTTAACCCAAGCAATTAAATAAATACTATTAGAACTGGAGCCTAATTTGCTGTCAGATACGGCGTTCCATGTTGCACCGTCAGTTGACCACGCAATTTTGCCGCTATCGCCACCTGCGACAAATTTGCTGTTGCCATAGGCAATTCCATTAATATAAGAATAAGAAGAACTAAATTTGCTGTCAGATACGGCGTTCCATGTTGCACCGTCAGATGACCACGCAATTTTACCGCTACTGCCAACTGCGAAAAATTTGTCGTTGAGCCAAGCAATTCCATTAATATAAGAAGAACTAAATTTGCTGTCAGATACGGCGTTCCATGCTGCACCGTCAGATGACCACGCAATTTTACCGCTATAGCCAACTGCGACAAATTTGCTGTTGCCATAGGCAATTCCTGTAATAGTTGAAGTGTCGAATTTGCTGTCAGATACGGCGTTCCAAACAGTGCCATCAGACGAATACGCCATCTTGCCGTTAGTGCCAACGGCGACAAACATATTGCTGCCCCATGCGATTCCATTGATTATGTCGGTTGAGACGAATTTACTGTCAGATACGGTGTTCCATGTCATTGTGCTGCTATCTGGTGTATTGGGTGTATTGGGTGTATTCGGGGTGTTAGGTGTATTCGGGGTGTTAGGTGTATTCGGGGTGTTAGGCGTATTGCCACCGCCACCGCCTCCGGCTCCGCCGCTGCTGCAAGCCGTCATTGTAAATGCGAATACCGCAATAAAGGAGATAATTCCTAAGAATTTTAAAACGTTCTTCATAAAAGAACTCCTTTTACCATGACTATCCGCTCAGGGATTAATCACGGTTGATTAATTAACCCCCTACGAGGGTACAAAAATCGCGCCGATTTCTTTGGTGCGATGTATTGCCGTAAAATAAAAAAAGGCGAATGCCATTCCGGTATATCCTTTGTTTTTGAGATTCATAATAGAAATTTTACAGACATCAATAAAAAGCATAAAATTCAGCATTTTACGTAATATTTCAATTATCATATATTCCGCATAAGAATAGTATATTCCTTATAGATTTTTGTCAAGACAGATTATTTGTTATTAGATATAGGGGGTTTAGGGGTATGATACATGGATGGGAAGGCTGTAAAGGCCATTTTAGGAAAGAACATCAAATTCCTGCGCACCCATAAAGGGTTAACTCAAGCCGTTTTAGCCGAGAAAGCGGGCATTTCCATTATTTTTCTTAGCAGTATCGAAAGGGGGACTAAATATCCCAAAGTTGACACTTTGGCGCGGATAGCGGGGGTACTTGGAGTTGAAGTTTTTGAGCTGTTCAAAGGCGATCTTGTGCCATCCGACAGCAAGGAACTGATCAGCCGCCTGTCTAAAGATATTACTGACAAACTAAATTCCGCGTTGGAGAAAATTTTTAAACAGTATTTAGGCTGACAACTAACTAATTTTTTTCCAATTTTTCAAACAAGACGTCGATTTCAATCATTTCTCCCTCTTCACCTGCTTCAAATAAAACGGTTACGGTGTCTCCTTTGACAGCAGTTACCCTGCCTGTGCAGTTTGCATCAATGAATTCCCCGCTGTGGCCTATTTCAATGTTTTCAAGAATTTTTACCCCGTCATTGACTTTAAACGGGTTTGGTTTTGGAGGGGCTTTAGCGGCAGGTTTCGGTTCAGTTTCCTCAGGCGTACTGCCGGTATCAGCCGGTACGCCGTTTTTTTTACCCATAGTGTAAACAGTCAAAACAAGCTGTTCCAACTGGGGCATTCTTATATTTTTAAAGTCATTATTAAAGAATTTTCTGATTACATAATTCGCGTCCACCGCGTCTTCTATATTTATATCTTCAATTTTCATAATTTCCCTGTCCTTTACATACAAAATTACTATATACGGCATTTTCAGTCAAGCGGATAATCCCGTTTTCTTTTTGCGTAAGCAATATGCTTTACACTTGTATAGTGTCAAGAGAAAATATTTCTTTTTTTATTATTTATTTTATATTTAAAATTTATTCCCATCCTTCAGGATACAAAACAACCTGCACAAGGCCGCCGGCAAGCAATTCAAGGCAAAACGCCTGCACGTCTTCAGGCGTAACAGACCTTATTACATCCGGTCTTTCGTCAAGCCTTGAAAGCGGCGTATTGTAAAGTACGGATGAATTTGCGTAGCTTTGCGCTATGTGCAAATTTCTCTGAATCGAAGCGTCATGCTGCATTAACAGGGCTTCTTTCGCCTTGTTGAACGTATCGGGATTAACCGGATTGTCCGCAAATTCCGTTATGCGCTCTTTTACCGCGGAGATCAGTTCCGCGGCGCGGGCGGGACTGCACTGGAAATACACGCTAAGGCCCGACTCGCCCCTCGGAATTAAGGAAATATAAGCGTCCGCGGAAATTGAATATACTCCCGAAAGTTTTTCGCGTATTTCATCCGTCAGCATGATATCAAGGTATTCCGTTAAAACATAGGCGGTCTGGTTATTCTTTTCGTTAAAATCCGAAGCCCACTGCGACTGCCACAGAAGATAAACAATGCTTTTTTCATCCTTGCCTTTGTTAATAACCGTCTCGCCGGCTTTAGGAAAGGCAATCTGCGGATCGGTCCATTCATTCATTGAATAACTGTTGGGAAGGGACGCGATATATTTTGAGGATAATTCCTTCATTTCATCAATGTCAAGATTTCCCGTAAAAATAAAAGTATAGTCTTTCGGGTTTATGCACCGTGTCAGATATCCTTTGGCCTTATCAATCGAAATTTTGTCTATGTCATCAAGTTCAAGAGGCATGGCAAGCGGATGATTGCTGTAAATTATTCTGGTTAATTCACGCGAGAAAGCCCTCTGAGGATCATCATCCTGATGCGCGAGTGCTGTCCTGTACTGATCAATCATCGCCGCCACCGCTCTTTCATCAAGTCCGGGCATTGTAAAGAAAAGATGAATCATTTCAAAAAGAGTATTTAAGTCGCGGATGGTGGACGACCCTTGAAATCCGCGGTAATAATTTGAATTCCAGAAAGAGAACGAAACCTGTTTCCCGGCAAGTTTGTTAATAAGTTCTGTCCGCGTAAACGGTCCAAGACCCGATACGCCGATCATTTCGGCAGTCAGTCTTACCGAAACAACCGCGTCCTGCGCGGCGTTGGAAATTCCTCCCCTTGCCATAGCGTAAAAAACAATCTCGTTGTTTCTGTTAGCCGTTTTCTTAAGTATTACTCTGGCTCCGTTGGAAAGAGTCAAAATGTGCGCTCCTGTCTGAGCGTCCGTATCTTCACTTGTTATTCCGCCCGCAATGGGAGTCCTTTCCAACAATTCTGCCGAAAACGACGCTTCTTCCCTGAGACTTATTTCCGTTATTTCCGTCTCTTTAAAAATTTCTTTTATGCGATCCTCGGAAGGAAGAGAGTCTGCCTGTGTCTGCGGCGCAATTAAAAATACAATACAATCGTCCGCTGAAAAATAATCGGCGGCGGCGGCAGCCGTCTCCTCAAGGCCGATTCCCTCAAGAAGCAGCTTAATCGCGTTCACTTCCCACTCTATGTCAGCCATATCATCGCCGATTAAAAAATGGGAGGCAAAACCGTTTACAAATGAACGCGATTCTCTTCTGTCTTTTTCTGACAACTGCCTTTCCATGTAAGAAACAAGGTTTAGTTTCGCCATGTTCAGTTCGCTTTGCGTAAATCCAAAGCGGCGCATTGACTCTTTTTCAAGCAGCAGTTCCCGCAGCGCCTCTTCCGTACTGTCTGTTTTCGGCTGAGTTCCCATTGAATAAAAACGCGAAGCCGCCGCCCAATGCCATACGCCGCCCCACGAGCCGGTTGTGTAAGAATCAGGATTTTCAGCGGCTTCTTCAAACCTTTGGGTAAGCATTACATCAATTAAATAATCTATTAATGTTTCACGGTAAAATCCGAGCGTACCTCTGGGAGAGCTCTGTCTCAATTTGTAATAAATCATAAAATTTGCGGAGGTAAGTTCAGGATCGGTAATAATTTCAACCCTAAAATTATTTTCCTTAGGCGGCGGAAGTTCATGCCGGGGGCGGTTTACAGCTTTTGAAGCGGCAGGCATATTAAAATGAGACGCCAATTCAGCTTCAAGAGCCTTGCCGTTAAAATCGCCTACAAAAATCAAAGCCATATTGTCGCTTGTATACCAGCGGTCGTAAAAACGCCTTACCTGTTCGGATGCCGCGTTCTCGATAATATGCGCAAGGCCGATAGGCTCTCTTTGAGCGTAAGCTGAACCTTCAAACAATATCGGAAGCGTAATCTTCCTTACCCTGTCCATTGCGCCTAACCTTGTCCTTAATTCTTCAAGTATAACTTTGCTCTCGCCTTCGATATCTTCAGGAAGAAAACTGACGGCGAAAGTCCAGTCGTCAAGAATTGCGAGCGCCCTATCCGGTATCCGTTTTACGCCGTCTACGGTTTCTACGGGAACGTCAAAGTGATAAACCGTCTCATTGTAAGAAGTGTACGCGTTAGCGTCCGCGCCGAAACGCATTCCAAGCGAGCGCAGGTAGTCGATCAGTTCAAGTTTCGGAAAACGCTCCGTACCGTTAAACGCAAGGTGTTCCACAAAATGCGCAAATCCGCGTTCTTCTTCCGTTTCCAGAACAGAACCCGCGTTTACGACAAGGGCAAGATGAGCCCGGTTTTCCGGACGCCGGTTTTCAAGAATGTAATAACGAAGCCCGTTAGGGAGCTTTCCCGTCAGCACACTGCCTGTTAAAGGTATTATATCGGTTTCTTTTCCAAGACCCGCGAAATTATCGGCATAGGCAGACGTCCGCGCCAGAACCAATAATAGAATTAATATTACGCCTGTTTTAATTTTCATTTTTTACTCCCGACTGTTATTTTAATTTCTCGCAAACCTTGCCGATGTCAAATTGTCAACTTCGTTCATTTCGTTATTAAACATTTCCTTACGGTATTCTTTCTGCTGTTTTTCCTTTAGTTTTTCTATCGCTTTCAGGTCTTTCTGCGCTTCAAGGTATTCGGCGCGTTTTTCTTCAACGACAAGCTGCGCCTGCGCCGCCTGTTCAGTAAGGCGATCCGACATTTGATCAAGCCTTTTTATATAATACTCCCACGAGGCGGTTTGCGCTACGTCGATAAAACGCAGTGAAGCCGCTTCATGCCTTTTTAAGGCGGTTTCTTTTATGTCATTCTCTATCTTGTTAAGAAAACTGACAGCCTGTCCGAGCGCAAGTTTGCATTCCTCTTCCCTGAATTTTCTCAGTTGCAGAATCTTCTCAAGGTTAAACTTAAATCTTTTCATGACGAGCTTGTGTTAAATACGGCGGCGGAAGGCAGCGAAGAAAAAAGGGAAGCCACGCTGTTAAGCGCCATAGCCGAATTCTCCGCGGGAATATACCCTGCCGCCTGCCTGACAGGTTTTTCCTTTCTTTTCACATAACCTGAAAGAGCCGGGCTGCCGCCTGCGCCTGTCTCTTCCTGCGGAATTTCAACGCCCGTAATCTGTGACATCGCGTAAAGAGTTTCTTCAAGAGGTGATCTGTCATCAACATCCTGAATAAGAAAATCCTCTATAGAGGAGTGTTTGGCTATTGCTTCGTCAATTTCGGGGTTTGAACCGTTATGATAAGCGCCTACATTGATAAGGTCTTCCGCTCTCGCGTAAGCGGCCATTGATCTTCTTAAAGCTCCCGCCGCCTTGTTGGCTGTTCTTCCGGACACAACCGGGGCAAGGCGCGAAATGCTCTGCAATACGTCAATCGCGGGGTAATGATAGGCTTGAGCCAAATCCCTTGAAAGAACAATATGTCCGTCAAGAATACCGCGAACCGTATCCGCGACAGGCTCGTCCATGTCGTCTCCGTCTACAAGTATGGTGTAAAAACCGGTAATGCTTCCTTTGTCGGAAGTTCCCGATCTTTCAAGGAGTTTGGGCATGGAATCGAACATACTGGGAGGATACCCTCTCTGCGCCGGAGGCTCTCCGGAGGCAAGGCCTATTTCCCTTATTGCGCGCGCAAAACGCGTAACAGAATCAAACAAAAGCATAACGTCATTCCCTTGATCTCGGAAATATTCGGCTACAGCAGTCGCCACATAAGCTCCGCGAAGACGCGCCAAAGGCGGGGAATTGGAAGGGGTTACTACCAGTACGCTTTTTTTAAGCCCTTCCTTTCCAAGATCGTTTTCTATAAAGTCGTTTACTTCCCGCCCGCGCTCGCCTATAAGAGCTATAACATTTACATCCGCGCTTGCGTTACGGGCAATCATTCCCAAAAGCGTGGATTTTCCGACGCCTGAGCCTGAAAAAATGCCGAGCCTTTGCCCCTTTCCGACGGCAAGTAGGCCGTCAATGGCGCGGATTCCTGTCGTTATGCGCTCGGTTACCCTTTTTCTTTTTAACGGATCGGGGGCGTTGGCAAGCGCCGGATACATGCATGAGGACGCAATTTCACCTTTGTCATCGGCAGGATTCCCCAAAGCGTCAAGAACACGACCCAAAAGTTTTTCCGATACCGGCACTTCCAGGCGGGAGCCTAAAGCGATAACTTTGTCGCCAACTTCAATCCCGTCCGTTTCATCATAAGCCATAAGCTGGACAATTTCGTCTTTAAGGCCGACAACTTCCGCCCTTATCTGCCCTCTTCCTTTAGGAGCTATAAGCCTGCAAATCTCGCCTATAATCGCCTGAGGCCCGCGGCTTTCAATCAACAAGCCCTGAACTTTGGAAACTCTGCCTACGCATTTAATCGGATCTGTATTCAGCGCGGAATTAAGATATTTGCCTATAATCGCCGTCTCCACAGCCCCTCCCCTTTTGCCTGTTTAGGTAATAATCATTTTTTTATCCGTTTCTCTTCTGCCCTTTGTGCCCATTGTCGCGAGAGCCGCAAGAGCCGCGGACGCCGTAAGCGCCGCGTTGGCGGCAGGCGTAATTTCCTGCTGCTCATCCGAAGATTCAAGCATTGAGGAAGACGCCGCAAGGTCGGCGTTCAGGTTTGCCGTCCTTACAATAGGCGGCGGCAGATTTTCCTTAATTGACGATCTTATCGGAGATATTTCCAGTATTTTACTTTCCAGCTCCGCAAGCTGGCTTGAGATGCGCGCGTCAATTTCACCGAAGTCGGTTTCTATTATACAGCCGCCTTTGTCCACCGAACCGTCTTCTACAACGTGGATTGTTTTAACGCCTTCCACAATATTGATAAAATCCTGCTTGTGTTCTGTGGTAAGTTTTAAATCCGCCAAATTGACTCTGATGATAATGTCGCCCTTTGCCCTTACTTTTCTCATGGCTTCAATCACATTGGAAATAATAATATCTTTTTGGTTTTCTGAAATTACTTTAATTATCTTGCGTGAAATTAAAAGCACAAGGTCAACTATCTCTTTTTCGGTTTCTTTTAAAATGTCCCCTCTTTTGTCCTGCGCGCGTTCAAGCATTACCTGAGTGCGGGATATAAGCCTTTCAACTTCCGCTTTGCCTTCGGTAAAACCTGATTCCTTGCCCGCTTCCCTGCCCTTTTCCTTTTCGGCTTTAATTTCTGCGTCAAGCGTTTTTTTGGCTTCATCTTCAAGCTCGGCGGATTTTTTCTTTGCGCCTTCTATGATCTTTTTCGCTTCATCTTCCGCCTTCTGTTTTATTGACAGGCCTTCGTCAGTCCTGTTTTGTATTTCCCTCTGCGCGGCGTCCTGCGCATCCTGAATGATCTTTTCCGCCTGATCTTTCGCATCCGAGATCATTTTGTTTTTTTCTTCTTCCCATTGAAACTTAAATAATTCAGCTTCACGGCGAAGGTCCTCGGCAGTCGGGCCTGTGTATACTTCAACATCGTTATCGTCTTCCAAAACTTCATCCACCGGCTTCAAATGCGCAAGATCGGGATAAGATGTGGGAGAATCGATAATTACCTTATCGGGAAGCGGTATCAATTCTTCGGACCTGAATACTGCCTTTAACATAAATTACCTTCTTAGTTGATTTATTTCCGGGGATTTCAGCCCCCGGAAATATTTTTGTTATACGACTAGTTCGTCTTCTCCGGCGCGCGCGACAACGATTTCTCCGGTATCTTCCAAATGGCGGATAATGGATACAATCTTCTGCTGCGCTTCTTCAACGTCCTTCAAGCGTACCGGGCCCATATACTCCATATCTTCCTTGAGCATGCTGGCCGCGCGCTTGGACATATTCTTGAATATCTTGTCCTGTACTTCCGAATCAACCGATTTAAGCGCTTTCGCAAGTTCCTGCGAGTCCACTTCGCGCATAACCTTTTGAATGGCGCGGTCGTCGAGCATAACGATGTCCTCGAACACGAACATTCTTTTCTTGATTTCTTCCGCAAGTTCCGGGTCTTCATCTTCCAGAGCTTCGATAATCTGTTTTTCCGAAGCGCGGTCGACAAGGTTCAGAATTTCAACGATGCTTTCAACTCCGCCCGCCGCCGTGTAGTCTTCGCTGGACAGCGAGGAAAGTTTCTTCTCAAGAACGCGCTCAACTTCGCGCAATACTTCGGGGCTCGTTCTGTCCATTGTCGCAATACGGCGCGCTACGTCGCTCTGCACTTCATGCGGCAGGTTTTGCAGAATAATCGAAGCCTTGTTAGGTTCAAGGTAAGCCAAGATAAGCGCGATTGTCTGCGGGTGTTCCTGCTGAATAAAGTTAAGAAGATGCGCGGGGTCGGTTCGGCGTATAAAATCGAACGGCCTGACCTGAAGGCTTGAAGTAAGGCGGTTGATAATGTCAATCGCCTTCTGGCTTCCAAGCGATTTTTCAAGGAGTTCCCTCGCATAATCAATGCCGCCTGTCGAGATGAACTGGTTAGCCATCATCAGTTCCTGGAATTCCTGAAGGATGGCGTCCTTCTGTTCCGCGTCAATCGTTTCCAGACGCGCTATTTCAAAAGTAAGCGTTTCTATTTCATCTTCACGCAGAAACTTGAAAATTTCCGCGGAGATTTCCGAACCGATTGTAACAAGAAAAATTGCCGCTTTCTGGCGTCCGGTATATTCCTTTGCGCCTTTCTTTTTCGGGCCGCCCGCGCCTGCTCCGGGTTGTAATGGTGCTTTTGCCATCTTTTATTCCTCCAAAAGCCAGGTTCTGATAAGCTGGGCGGCGTCTTCCGGATGTTCCTTTGCCATGTTGATTGCGCTTTCCATCAACTCCATCCTGTTGCGCTCTTCCAGTGAAATGGATACGTCCATTCCTTCCTGTTCCGCTTCGGCCATCGCGCTCTCACGCAGCATCTGTTCACGCCGCGCGCGCTCCTCTTCGGCAAGCCTCCTCCTGCGTTCCATTTCGCGGGAAATTGCTCTAAACAATATAAATCCAAACAACAGTAAAATCAACCCTGAAAGGAAAATAATAATGGTTGTCTGCATCTGTTTTTTCCTGAAATACGCGGCTTCTTCCGATCTGTGTTCATCATTGCGGTCAATCGGAATGCTCCTGACTGTAACGGAATCCCCTCTTGCGGAATTATAGCCGATTGCGTCCCGGATCAGCGCTTCCGCCTTTCTGAGGTCTTCTTCGGGAACCTGAATGTATTCACGGTCTATTGTACCGTCGGGCAGAATAATGGGATTTCTTTTATCATCGAATTTCCATTTCCATCTGCCGTCTATGTTGACGGAAACTGTTACACGATCAATTTGAGGGCTTCTTTCCTCCTGGATATTACGCACGTTTATTTCTTCGTTATGCGTTCTTGTAGTCTGCGTCATCTGTCCGTAAAGGTTGCTCATATCCTTGAAAGCGGGAGGCGTCGACCCTTCAACCCCGGCGGGGCCCTCGGGATTAAATCCCGTTCCTTTCCATTCGGTCTGGGATACGGATTCCGAAACAAGTATTGATTCTTTTATGATTGAATCGTCATACGGAAGGCCGGGAGTTCTCGGTTTAACTGTAACGGGGAAATTTTCTTTTGTATCAACCGTTTTCTTTGACATATCCATTTCAATTTTAATGTTAAGGTCCCTTACGCGGTCGCTTGAAAATGTTTTTTGAAGAGAAGAAAGAATCACGGCGCGGTAATGCGTCTCCATAACTCTTATGAATTTATTTTCCCTTTCTATGAGGTTAAGCCTGTCCATTGCCGCCATGCCTTCAAAGTCGTTAAGCACAAGCCCGCTGTTGTCAGTAATGGTAATATTTTCAGAGCGAAGCCCCTCAATTGCCATCTGCAAAATTTTTTGAATGCCTTCAACTTTCTTGCGGTTCTGTACAATATCGCTTCCGGGTTTTGGAGTGATAATTACGCTTGCCGTTACGGGATTTTGAGCTGAAACGAAAAGCTCGCGCGCAGGCCAAACAATGGCGACATTTGCGTCATCTACATCGTCAATTGATTTAATAAGATCGGTAATCGTTCTGGTAAGCGCGCGCTGTAAATTAACATTGCGCTCCATGTCGGTAATGGTCCAGCGTTCCCTGTCAAAAACCTGCCAGGGGTCAATCCCCGACGGAATGAGGTCTTCCCTGATAAGTACCGCCCTCATGCGCCGCGCTGTAAGTTCGTCAGGAACTTTTACAAAACCGTCAGGCGTAACGCTTACTTTTACGTTTTCCTGATTGAGACGCAGTACAATCCTGTCCAGCGCGTCTACGTCCCTTATCGGAGCGTCAATTACCGATACAAGCACCGGCGATGACGAAATCCGAAAGAGCATAACAATTCCGCCGATAATAACAATCGCGACAACGGCTAAAATAATCCGCTGCATGGCAGACCACTCCGCCCACATTGTACCGGCCTTTGTGAATAGTTTTTTGAAAAATTCGTTCATGTCCCCCTCCCAAAAATATTAATTATCTTGTATTTATCAAATCTCTCCAGCCCTGAACCAGCCTGTTTAAAACGTTCTGAGTAATACTAAGAGAAAGTCTCGCCTGATTCTGCGCCATTATAACGTCCTGAACGTCAACAGTATCCGGATTGATTATTGCCTCTACCTGAAGTTCGCTTGCAAATTGATGCGCGCTTGATACTTTATCAAGGGCCTGAAGCATGGCTTGTTCAAAAGTTCCCGCTCCTGTAACATGTTCCGCGCCGATCTTCTGTTCAAGAGCGAGCGCCTTATTCGGAGTTCCGAAATAAGGACTGTCCGGCACAAGCATGTGTTTCGGATGAGTTCTCACCATTTCCGCGGCGTAATTTTTCGCTGTTGCCGCGCTTATATACGCGTCGTTATTAAAAATTTTCATAATCCCTCCCAATTAAATATTCAAATCATCTCGCGCCTATTTCCAAAGCCCTCATAAACATTGCTTTTGAACCTTCAATAATGGCTGCGTTCGCCTCATAAGACCGTGAAGCGGTAATTAAATCCGTCATTTCGACAACAATATCAACATTCGGCAGTTCAACATAACCTTGACGCGGTCCGGACTGTATTGCGTCCGGGTGAGTAGGGTCCCAGCGCACCGGATTTGGCGACAAGTCCTTTTGAATTTCCGCGACACGCACGCCGCGCCCAATTCCGTTATCCATGGATTCCGGAAGAAACGGGGATCTCCAATACGGGCTTTCCACTCTCGGACGCATAATAACGCGGCTGCGCCTGTAAGGGCCGCCTTCCGGAGTTCGGGTCGTGTTCACATTGGCCATGTTATCCGCAATAACGTCCATCCTTACCCTGTTGGCTGTTAAGCCTGTCGAGGCGATGTTCATCGAACTAAAAATACCCATCTTCTATCTCCTGTCTGTTAAACTTTCCGTTAACTTCTTAAAACCTGATTGACCTGGCTGAATTCAAAATTCGCAGCCTGCGCAAACAGCATATAGGACATTTGGTTTTCTACGGCAAGCATCGATTCCTGTTCGGGATCAACATTGTTTCCGTTATTGTTATAGGTGCTGGTATAATCCAAAACCCGCCGAATCTGCACGTCCCTGTAATCCCTTTCCTTCCAGTTGGGAATATGTTTGGGATGAGTCAACGAAAGTTCCAGAGCCGGTTTCTGCTTTTCACTTTCAAGCGCCCGTTTTAATTCGCTTTCAAAATTGACATTTGACCTCTTAAAATTGGGAACATCGGCATTTGCATAGTTATTTGCAATTACCTGACGGCGGACGGTGCTGGCGTCCATGGCGCGGTGCAGTAAATCAACTGTTTTAGCAAACGTATTCATATATAAAAATTTCCTCCCTTTCTATCATCGGTAAAAACAAAATGCCTCTTTACAGGATGTATCGCCCGAGGTCCTGGTCCCTGACTATCTCGGACAGTTTCTCATTGACATAATCCACAGTAATATCAATATTAGCCGGAGCGATATCGGACGCTTCAAACGAAAGCTCTTCAAGCAATGTCTCCATAATCGTATGAAGGCGGCGCGCCCCAATATTTTCCAATTTTGAATTTACCTCCGCGGCAAGAGCGGCAAGATGTTCTATCGCGTCAGGCGCAAAATTGATTTTTATGTCTTCCGTCGCAAGAAGTTCCGTGTATTGCTTAATAAGCGCGTTTTTCGGCTCTGTCAGGATACGCAAAAAATCTTCTTTGCCAAGAGAATCCAGTTCCACCCTGAGCGGAAAACGCCCCTGCAATTCGGGAATAAGGTCGGAAGGCTTGCTTACGTTAAAAGCGCCTGCCGCTATAAAAAGGATATGATCCGTATTTACAGGTCCCCATTTTGTATTTACCGTAGCTCCTTCGACAATCGGCAGAATGTCGCGCTGCACTCCTTCGCGGGAAACGTCGGGGCCTCCCCCTCTGTCTCCTTTCACCGCGATTTTGTCAATCTCGTCAATAAAAATAATTCCCGTCTCTTCCACCCTCTGGCGGGCCTCATCGCTCACCCTGTCGCGGTCTACAAGTTTTTCCGCTTCTTCGGCTTTAATGATTTCTCTTGCGCGCGCGACCGTAACAACTTTTTTCTTTTTTCCGCCGCCGAAGAAACCCGCAATCCCCGAAAGGCTGGATTCCAAATCTTCCATGCTTGTCCCCATCATTTCAATGCTGGGAAACTGCGGGTTTTGATTAACGTAAACCTCAACCGTACGATCTTCAAGTTTTCCTTCCAGAAGCATTGCGCGTAACTTTTCCCTTGTGGCCTTGAATTTATCATCGTTTTCTTCTTTAATTTCATCCGCGGACTCTTCAGACAATTCAAACTCGGAAGATTCCGGTTTGTCTTCTTCACCGCGTTCTTTTTTATTAAAAACGGGAATGCCTACCTGAAGCGTTGTTCCGATAATGCTGCCGTTTGAATTTTCCGGATTAATTGAAAACGTCCCCATCGGCCTTACGACAGGTTTCGGTTTTTTGTCTTTCGGTTTTTTGCTGTTTCCCGGAAGCAGTAAATCCAAAAGGGCTTCTTCCGTGCGTTTTTCCGCTTCCTGAGTTACCGATTCCTGCATCTCCTGCTTTACCATCTGAAAACCTGCCGCCATAAGGTCTCTTACCATTGATTCAACATCCCGCCCTACATAACCTACTTCCGTATACTTTGTGGCTTCCACTTTTATAAAAGGAGAACCTGTAAGTTTTGCGAGTCTGCGGGCTATTTCAGTTTTTCCCACGCCTGTAGGCCCTATCATTAAAATATTTTTGGGAGCGATATCTTCACGTAACTCGGGCTCAAGTTTGAGTCTTCTGATGCGGTTGCGCAGCGCTACGGAAACCGCCCTTTTCGCTTTTTTCTGTCCGACAATGTATTTATCAAGTTCGGCTACGATTTCCCTTGGAGTAAACTGTTTTAATTTTTCATTAATTTGTCTGTTTTCACTCATTTGTTTTACCCTTTTAATTCCTCTAACGTTATTTGCAAATTTGTGTATATGCAGATATTGCCCGCGATTTTAAGGCTTTTTTCCGCAATTTCCGCCGCGGTAAAATCGCTTCCTTCAAGATACGCAAGAGCCGCGGCGTACGCGAAGTTCCCCCCTGATCCTATGGCAAGCGCGTTTTCAGCGGGCTCAATTACATCTCCCGTTCCCGATATAAGCAGAGTCTTTGAAACGTCCGCAACGAGAAGAAGGGCTTCCAGCCGCCTTAAATTGCGATCAAGCCGCCAGTCTTTCGCGAGTTCCACCGCCGCCCTTAAAAGGTCGCCGGAATATTCCTTTAATTTTGTTTCAAACCGGTCAAAAAGGGTGAACGCGTCCGCCGTAGCGCCGGCAAAACCGCAAAGAACTTTTCCGTCCATGAGGCGGCGGACTTTACGGGCGTTGTTTTTCATAACGGTATCACCCATAGTAACCTGGCCGTCTCCCGCCATCGCGACATTGCCGTTTTTTCTTACCGCAATTACAGTAGTTGAACGAATACCAGCGTTATCTCTCATTATTTACCCCTTTACTTGCCTTTAATGCGTGCGGATGAGATTTTGCGTACACTTTTTTTAAGTTTTCGATATTTACGTGCGTATAACGCTGTGTTGTGGAAAGGCTTGAATGACCGAGCATTTCCTGGACAATTCTTATATCACAGCCTGAGTTTACAAGATGAGTCGCAAAACTGTGCCGCAGCGTATGCGGATGCACGTTTTTTCCAAGCCCCGAATGCTGCACATAACGGGAAATTATCCAGCGGACTCCGGCGACGGAAACAGGTTTGCCTTTTCTGCTGATAAAAAGAGAGCCTTTTTTCCCTTCGTTTCCCGTCATTCTTAAACGCGCAAGGCGCTGCGGCAGGTATTCGGCGATTGCGCTCTTCGCCTCATCGGAAAAAAACACATAACGCTGTTTGCCTCCTTTTCCGGTTATCCTTGCTTCCTGCAAGTCGGCTGAAATATTTTCCATTGAAAGCGAAACCGCTTCCGATATGCGGAGTCCCCCTGAATACATTGCCAAAATCAGGGCTTTGTCCCTTTCAGGCCAGAGAATGCCCGTCGTTTCAGGAAGCGCGGAAAAATCCGACATTTCATCTTCCCACAGTACGGAAGGCAGTTTTTTGGGAACTTTGACATTTTTCAAATCCACGCACGGGTTGTCAGGCCTGTTTTTAAAACGGATCATCCACCTGTAAAAACCGCGTATTGACGAAAGACAGCGGTTTATGCTTATGGACGCCATGTTTTCCGCGCTTAAATCGGCGATAAATTCCTGAACGTCCATGGCGGCAGCTTTTTCAGGCGCTATTGCGCGGTTACCGCAGTAATTCGCATAACGGGAAAGATCATTTGCGTAAGCCTGAAGCGTTTTTGCCGAACAGCCTCTTACCGCCTGTAAATATGTTAAATATTCGTTTAACATGCCGGAAACCTTCGCCATTATTCGTCATCCTCCGCGCTGTGAAGATAATCACATTCGGTATTTATGCAGACTTTGTGAGTTCCGTTTTTCTTGTCGTATTTTTCAACTAAAAAGAACCCGCATTTGGGGCAGCTCTGGTTTACCGGTTTATAATGGCTGATGAAATCACATTCAGGATAATTTGTACATCCGTAAAATTCCTTGCCCCTGCCTTTTGTTTTGCGCACAACTATGTCTCCCGAACATTTCGGGCATTTTGCGAGCGGGATTGACTTTGTGTTGCGGCATTCGGGAAAACCCGAACATGCAAGAAAAAACCCGAAACGGCCGAGTTTTTTTAACAGCGGCTTGCCGCATTTTTCGCAGACAAACTCGGTCTGTTCATCCAGAGTGCCTTTATAGGATTCAATTGTCTTGCTTACTTCATCTACCGTAGTTTTGAACGGATGCCAGAATTCCCTGATCATCTGCGGCCAGCTTATTCTGTTTTCTTCCACTTCATCAAGTTTTGATTCCATAGAGGCGGTAAAATCCGCGTCCACATAGGCTTTAAAATGTTCAACCAAAACGTCATTTATCAATTTTCCAAGAACAGTGGGAACAAGCTGCTTGTTTGACCGCGTAACATAGTAGCGGTCAAGCAGTACGGAAATTATCGAAGCGTAAGTTGAAGGGCGTCCTATGCCTTTCTCCTCAAGCGTACGCACAATGGAAGCGTCTGAATAACGGGCGGGGCCCTGGGTAAAATGCTGTTCGTGTTTAAGTTTTTCGGCTTTTACCTTGTCGCCGTTTTTAAGGGACGGACATGAACTTGGATTTTCATCCTTGGATGACAGCAGTTTTATAACTTTGTAAAAACCTTTTTCCATAAGTTTAGTCCCGCTGACGCGAAAGACGCCTTCGTCCTCGCCCGCGGTTACTTTTATGTCTATGCTGACGGTTCTGCTCTTTGCGTTATTCATCTGGCTTGACACAAATCTTTCCCAAATAATTGAGTACAGCCTGAATTGATCTTTTGACAGGTATTCTTTCATGGATTCCGGAGTATATTCCGTATATGTCGGCCTTATCGCCTCATGCGCGTCCTGGGCGTTTTTTCCCACGCTGTACGCAATCTCTTTTTCAGGAAGCTCATTGGGATAATTTTTCTCCAGCCACGCGCGCACGTCTTCAAGCGCCGTTTTTGAAATACGGACGCTGTCGGTGCGCATATAGGTAATCAAGCCTACCCTGGACGAACCTGTAGTTACGCCTTCATAGAGCTGCTGGGCTATCTGCATTGTTTTGCGTGAGGTGAAACCTAATTTGTTCGCGGCTGTCTGCTGCAATTGGGATGTCGTAAACGGCGCTTTCGGCCTGATTGTTTTATCCGTTTCCCTTACGTCGCTGACCGAGAATTCCTTATTTTGAATTTTTTCAATTATTTCATTGACTTCGGCTTCGTTTTTCAATACCGGTTTGTTGTTGTTCCAAAGTACAAGCTGAGCCGTGTAAACCGATTTGCCGGATTTAAAATCGGCTTCCAGCGTCCAGTATTCGTCGGGAATAAAATTTTCAACTTCTTTTTCCCTTTCGCAAATCAGGCGCAGGGCCACTGATTGAACGCGGCCGGCCGACAGTCCGTTTTTAACTTTCTTCCAGAGGAGGGGCGAAAGGTTATACCCGACAAGCCTGTCCAATACACGGCGCGCTTTTTGGGCCGACACTTTCGCTTCGTCGATTGTACGCGGATTTACAACGGCGTCTCTTATCGCCTGCGGCGTTATTTCGTTAAAACTGATCCGTTCAATCGGGATTTCCTTTGTTTTCAGCGTGATTGCGTTGCGCAAATGCCAGGCAATTGCTTCCCCTTCGCGGTCATTATCACACGCCAGCAGGACTCTGCCCGATTTTTTCGCGTCTGTTTGAAGCTCTTTTAATATCTTCGCCCTTCCGCGCACCGTAATATATTCAGGCTCAAAGTCGTGCTCAACGTCTATCGCTGTCCGTGATTTGGGAAGGTCAATTAAATGCCCCATGGACGCTTTTACGTTATATGAAGACCCAAGATATTTTTCGATGGTCTTTACCTTTCCGGGCGATTCCACAATAACAAGGGTTTGTTTTTCCGCCGTCCCTTTGGTTTTTGTTTTTTTTCTGTCCTGTTTCTTTACTTTTGTTTCCGCTGCCATACCATGTCCTTAAATCTCAATTTTAAGAAAATCTGCCATGGAAGATACTATCTCCCTTTTGCCGGAATCCCGGGCAGAAACAAGAACATTTTCATTGTTATCTGCAATTTTCATATTCCATTTTTCCGGAATATCCCGCGCTGAATAAATTATTTCGGCTCCGTCCCGCGCAAGGTTAATTGTACCGCTTCTGTCAAACATTGATCCACTCTGCAGGCAGCCCGATGACGCGACCCAAAGCTCCCTTCCCTGTTCAAGGGCGAATGCCGCTGTAATAAGGGCTCCCGACCTTTGAGGCGCTTCCACTATTATAACGCTGCGGCAAAGGCCGGAAATAATCCTGTTCCTCGCCGGAAAAGTCCATTTGCTGGGACGAACGCCGGGAGGATATTCCGAAATCAACGCGCCTCCAGAATCCAGTATCCGTTTTGCCAAAGGCCGGTTGGATGAAGGATAAACCTCGTCTATACCGGAGCCTAAAACGGCGTACCCCGCGGCGCAGCTTACAAGGTTTCCCCTGTGCGATACGGCGTCAATGCCGGCCGCAAGACCCGAAACTACGGAAATCCCGTCTTTTCCCGCGCCGAAAGCAAGTTTGTACGCCTGAGAAACGGCTTCGGGGCTTGGCTTACGCGTTCCAACCATGCCAAGCAGCGGTTTTTCAGGATTTGGAAGAGAGCCTTTATAATAAATAACCGCGGGCGCATCGTAAATCTCCCTTAACAACGGAGGATAACCGGCGTCTGCCCACGAAACCCATTTAATGGACCTCATTCCGCAGATTGTATCAATACGATCCGCCCTGTCCCGGATATCGTTAATTTCCCAGTATTTTTTAATTTTTCTTCCTAAAAGTTCTTCTGTCTGTCTTTGTGTCAGCAAATACAATTCTTCTTCATGGTTAATCATTCCGATCAGTTTTATTCTGTCTGCGGTGTTTATGCCGGGTAAAAGCGAAATGATTAAATCCAATAAACCGCGGCTATCCATATATCATCCCCATAATAATATCCCTGTTGTTCTGCGCTTCTTCCTTAATTTTGCTGTCTCTTGTGCGGGAAATAATTTTATCGTACACTTCTACCGCCTGCGAATAATTTTCCAGCATAAAATAAGCCCTTGCCAGAACAAACATCGCAGAAATATCCGACTGCTGTATTTGCAGATAACGATCAAGATGGGCAATCGCATCCTGCGGGCGGTTAAGCTCAAATACGTACAGTACCGCAAGTCCGTACATCGCCTTTGTATATGTTGCGTCCAGTTCCAATGCCCGCAGATATGAATTTTCAGAAAGAACATAGTAGAAATTCCTTTCTATTTCTACGTTAGCTGAAAATCCTACCTTTGATTTTGCGACATTTGCGGCCGATACTCCGGTTAGATAATAAAGCACGGCGTCCTGCGAGTTATAGTAAATCGCCCTTTCCAGGGCATTGAGCGCGTCATTGTGCATTCCCCTGTCCGCAAGCCTGATGCCCAGTATTTTCCAGTAAACGCCCGTCTGCGCGCCTTCTTTTACGTTTCTTTCAATTTGATCTTCATATAACTCAATTGCCTGCCTGAGGCCGTCAATGGTTTCAGGCGGCCCGCCTTTCGGGCTTAATTCAGCGATGCGTTTTGCCAATTCCCTGTTTGTTTTTTTGCTTTCATAACGGTAGATATAGGTTATTACCCACCCGAAAACGAGAATGACAAAAATGCCAAGAACAATCTCTTTAAACTGTTTCATGTTATCACCCTTACAACTCCGTACGTGATAATTTCGGGAGAAACTTTCGGTGGTTTTCCCTTAAAACGCTGACGTCAACATGGGTGTAAATCTGCGTTGTGGAAAGATCAGCGTGTCCCAAAAGTTCCTGAACGGTACGTAAATCGGAGCCGCCCTCAAGCAGAGACGTTGCAAAACTGTGCCGTAACGTGTGAATATGGGACGACGTTCCCGCAAGAGAAGCCCATTTTGCGTAATTTTTCCAGATACCTTTTCTGGAAAGGCGCTTCCCGTTCCTGCCGATAAAAAGGGCGTCGCTTTTGTTTACCTTTCCCGCGAGCTTCCCCCGGGCTTCCTGTAAATACTGCTCCAGCCTTATACCGGCTTCCTGTCCGAATATGACAAGACGTTCTTTATTCCCCTTTCCCCTTACTTTCGCAAGACCGCCTTTAATGTCAACATCCCTTATATTAAGAGAGACCGCTTCAGAAACCCTCAATCCGCAGGAATATATCATTTCAAAAAGAGCCCTGTCCCGTATGCCTAATGGGCTTTTCATGTCTATCAGGTTAAAAAGGGATTCAACTGTTTTTCTGTCCATTACCTCAGGAAGACTTGCACGGCGTTTAGGGCTTTCAATTAAAGAAGCGGGATTGTCATTTATCAGCCTTTCATCCGACGCAAATTTAAAAAAAGAACGGAGAGCGGAAACCGCTTTAGCCGCCGAACGCGAATCTATTTTATCAACATTCCGCCGTACCGCAAGATATGCAGATAACGCGCCCGTATCCGCCTTTTCAAGGGGGATTTTTTCCGTTTCAAGGAAATCAAGGAAACGCTTTATCTCCAGACGGTAGCATTCCCTTGTTAATACGGCGCGTTTTTCTACCGCGACAAGCCGGGAACAGAATCTTGATAACAGTTCGGTCTTTTCCAAATTAAAATTTCTCCGTATCTTCCGGTTTTTTCTCTTCCTGAAAATTAAAATTCCTTATTACGGAAGGAACATCCAAATCATCATGGTATTCCCTTGGAGGAAGGTATTGAAGATATTCGGGCCGTTTTGTCCTTTCCACCATTCTTACATACTCATTGTAATCAATAAAATCAGAATCTGCCGTTTTTGCCGCCGGTGCAGGTTTTGTCTCAATTTGTTTTGTCTGCGGAAAACCTGTGGCGATTACAGTTATTTGAATACTGTCTTCAAGGGCGGGATCAATTAATAGGCCGTGAATTATATGTACGTCAGGATCGCATTTTTCCTTGATTGTTTTAATAATATTCTGGATTTCTACCATCGTAATATTTTCAGGCCCTGTTATGTTCAATAAAACCCCTGTGGCTCCGTCAATGCTGGTATCTTCCAGAAGCGGATTATCTATCGCGTTTGTAACGGCGTCCAACGAGCGGTTTTCTCCGGAGCCGAAACCTAAACCCATCAACGCGTCTCCTTTGCCTTTCATGACAGTTTCAACATCCGCGAAATCTATGTTAATAAGCCCTATCTTTGTTATAACATCGGAAATACCCTGCACTCCGTGGCATAACACTTTGTCGGCAAGCAGATACGCGCTGCTGTACGGAGTTGTATTGTCAATAATTTTAAACAGATACTGATTCGGTATAACAATAAGCGTGTCGACTTCCTGGCGTAATTTTGCAATTCCCTCTTCCGCAAGCCTCATTTTATAACGGCCTTCGAATTCAAACGGAGTTGTAACAACCGCCACGGTTAACGCTCCCTGTTCCCTGGCGATCTTGGCGATTACGGGGACAGAACCTGTTCCTGTTCCCCCGCCCATGCCTGCTGTAATAAAAACCATATCGGCTCCTATCAAAGCCTCGGCTATGGCGTCCGCATCTTCAATAGCGGCTTTCTCTCCTTTGCCCGGCACGCCTCCGGCTCCCCTGCCGCCTGTCACTTTCGCTCCAATCTGCACTTTTAAATCAGCTCTGCTTTTGCTGTAAAGGTCCTGAACGTCCGTGTTAACTGAAATAAACTCCACTCCGCCAAGTCCGTTCTCAATCATGCGGTTTATCGCGTTTGCGCCTCCGCCGCCCGCCGATATTACCTTGATAACAGCCGGCACGTTCTCCTTACTCACGGATGATAAGCTGCGCTGAGCCTGTGATACGCTGTTTTCAGCAGGCTTTTCCGTTTCCTGCTGTTTAAACTGGATCACATTCGGCTGTGAAATTTGTGACTCTGTCACCCGTGTGTTTTCACGTACTGAAAAAACATTCATTTTGTTCCCCTCCAAAAAATATCTTTATTGATTTTCCTTTTTGCAGTTCCGCTCCAGGACTCTCAAAAAAATTCTTCCCTTAACCATGTTTTTAACTTGTCAATTAACGCCGAGTTTCTTCTGTCACCCTGCCTTGAATCCGCGCCGTGATCGCCCGCGCCGAATTCCGATCTTTTGTCTCCTTCGAGAGTAAGCCCTATGACGGTTGCGTAACCCGGATTTTGATATTCCTCGACAAGTCCGCCGATATTCTGTGTCGGTATCGGGCTTCCAAGCCTTGCGGGCAGTTTTATTATGCTGTTGGCAAGTTCAACAACGCCGTTCAACTGCGCTCCTCCGCCTGTAAGCACAACGCCTCCTCCAAGAGGACGCGAAAGATTTAACATGTCAATATGCTGCTTTATCATTTTAAAAATTTCTTCCATTCTGGGTTTAATAATCGCAAGTATCTGGGATTTTGGAATTGACATAGGCGGCCTTCCACCAATCCCCGGCACAATTACCGTCTCATCGTCGTCTAACAGCGAATCCCAGCAGCAGCCGGCGTCAATTTTTATTTTTTCCGCGTTTTCCATTGAGATGCTTTTAATTATTGAAATATCGCTTGTTACCTGGGTTCCTCCCGCCGGAATCGTATATGTAGAATAGGGAGTGCCCTCAACATAAACAAGCATGTCCGTAGTTCCCCCTCCAAGATCGATCAACGCCACTCCAAGCTCCGTTTCTTCCTGCGTAAGGACGGCCCTTCCGGCCGCAAGAGTTTTTAAAATAAGTTCGTTTACCCTGAAACCCGCGCGGTTTATGCATTTAATAAGGTTCTGCGCGCCTGTTACGGTGCATGTAATTATATGCACATCACACTCAAGCCGCACGCCGATCATATCAAGCGGGTTGCGTATGCCCTTTTGATCATCCACTTTGTAATTCTGCGGAATCACTTCCAGTATCTGCCTGTCTGTCGGTATTACAACGGCTTTTGCCGCTTCAATTACGCGATCTACATCTTCCTGATCAATTTCCCTTTCTCTTGCGTCCCGTTTTTTGCCCGAAACTCCCACTACTCCCCGCGAGTTAAGCCCGTTTATATGGTTTCCCCCGATTCCGGTCCAGCAGTCGGTAACTTCAAGACCGCTCATCATTTCCGCGTCCTCAATTGAAGAAGCGACAGAGCGGAGGGTGGCTTCAATGTTAACGATCACTCCCTTCCTCAAGCCGGTTGAAGGGCGGTTACCCGATCCGATAATCTGCAGCACGCCGTCAGGATCGCGTTCGCATACAATACAGCGTACAGATGTCGAGCCTATATCCAGAGAAACGACAATTCGCCTGTTCATAAGGATTGCTCCTTTATTCTGTACGACCCGATGCCTGATCTAAAATCAATTTCCTGCGGTTTGGGGGAACTGTTTTCAAAAACATTCAGCATTAACAGCATATACCTTAATACGTCTTCCGTAAGATTATTTTCAAGGCGCACCCTTATTGAGCTGTGAACGGGATATACCACAAGATCGTAGCCGTCCCATGTTTTGCTTTCAATCCGTATTTCAGAAATCGCGGCCAGCAGCTGCGGCGAAGCAGAGGCAATTCCCGACAGATTTTCAGATAACGGCACAAGTGCGGAAGGCAGGCGCATATTTAACCGGGGATTCTCAAATCCTGAAAGAATGGGATACGGGGAAGTTTCGAGCATTTTGCTTTCTCCGTATTTAAAGAACAGCCCGTGCCTGTCGACATACAACGGAAGCTGCCTTGAGTCAGTATTTGTCAGCGCAACCGCGACAGCCTTGCGGGGATTTAAAAATATTGACAGTTTATCGGGAAACCGTTTCATTACTACGGCGGATTCCACAAGGATATATCCTTCAAGTTTTTTCTGCACTTCCTTTACGTTAGTTGAAATGTAGGACGAACTGTCGTTAATTCCCGCGTATTGAAGAATGTCATTCCGCTCCAAACCTTCAAACCCCTGAACTTCCACCGTTGTAAACGGAATAAACGGCGTTACGCCGAACAGCCAGATTAATTCGGCCGTAAAAATTACGGCGGCTATCACAATAAGCTTTTTAACGCTTTTTTCGGTTTTTACCGGAGACTTTTCCTTTATATTGACGTCATCGGGAGCGGTAAATGAAAAATCAGAAGCCATTATCTGCCTCCGGATAGTTATTAACCGAATAATTATTATTTCTTGTTTTCATCCCAAAGCTTAAACCGCCGCCGCCGCTTTTTACTACATTGGCGATTAATCCCGAGCAGACAAGCGTAGTTACAAGCGACGAACCGCCGGCGGAGAAAAACGGGAGCGGTATTCCGGTAGCGGGAAGAGCGCCTGAAACCACCGCAATGTTTAAAATAACCTGCGATACTATCATTGTCGTCAAACCCGCCGCAAGTAGTTTCCCGAACGTACTCTCGCATTTCCACGCCGCTTTGTACCCCAGAATTCCAAAAAGCGCAAAAAGCGCAAAGAGAAGAAGCACTCCTGTAAAGCCGGTTTCTTCAACATAAGAGCTGAAAATAAAATCCGAGTGAATTTCCGGAATGTTCGCTATCTTGCGCGTTCCCTCTCCAATTCCCTTTCCAAGCAAACCGCCCGAAACAATCGCGTCACGGCTCGCGTTTACCTGAAAACCCGCCCCCATCGGGTCCCACTGCGGCCTTAAAAAACTGACAAGCCGCCTTACCCTGTGTTCTTTTGTAAAAATCAAAAGCGCGGAAACCGGAATTATCATCGCCAAAGCCGCCATAAAATATCTCAGGCGCGTTCCCGCAAGGAAAAATATTATCATCGCGTTAAACACAATAAAAATCGAAGTGGAAAAATTGTTCTGCAAATATATCAGCCCGAAGAAAATTCCTGTTACAAGCACGGGAGGCAGAACACCCGAATAAAAATTATCAAGGTTGCCTTCTTTTTTATCCAGCAAATGCGCAAGATACAAAGGAAGAACAAATTTTACCATTTCAGACGGCTGGTATGAAATAAAACCTATTTTTATCCAGCGTGATGCGCCGTAACGTTCAACTCCTATTCCGGGAATGAATGTAAGCATGCATAAAAACGCAGCGACGCCTACAAAAAACACAATGTATTTTCTAATTCTTTCAAGATTTACCTTCGAGAAAATGATAAAAAGGACAATGCCCGCAGCCCCGAAGATCATCTGCCTTATCAGAAAATAATTGCCGTACGTAAAAAACCGCGCGGCAAACGAATAAGACGCCGAATAAAGAGTAACTAACCCTGTCCCTAAAAGCAGAATAACGCATAAATAAAACAGATGCACTGTTTTCTGGTTTTCAGCTTTTTCGGCGTCAAAATGATACACTTGCATTCTCCTTATTGAATTTTTAATGTTGAAAGGGCGATAACCGCAAAAAGCCCCCCCAGTATCCAGAAACGTATAACAGTTTTTGTTTCCGGCCACCCGATTAACTCGTAGTGATGGTGCAGAGGAGCCATTTTAAAAACGCGTTTCCCCCTCAATTTAAACGACACAACCTGAATAATTACAGACGCTATTTCCAGCACAAACACCCCGCCGATCACAAATATCAGCAGTTCTTTTTTTGTAATAAGCGAAATTACGCCGATAACGCCTCCCAGAGACAGGCTTCCCACATCTCCCATAAACACTTCCGCAGGATGGGCGTTAAACCATAAAAATCCCACGCAGGCTCCGGCGGCGGCAAGGCAGAATACCGTAAGTTCTCCCGCCTGCGGAACGTACGGAATTCCAAGGTATTCGGAATAATCAATACGCCCTGTTATATACGTAAGAAGCGCGAGTGTAATAAAAACAACGATTAACAATCCGGCAAGAAGACCGTCCAGCCCGTCGGAAAAATTTACCGCGTTTGATTCGCCTACAATTAAAAACACGGCAAACGGTATCCACACCCAACCCATGTCAAAAACCGGATTTTTAAAGAACGGAATATAGAGAGCCGTAGTATTGTCATCTCCCGTAAAGTAAATTACTAAAACTACAGCTGTCGCGGCAACAAACTGCGCCGCAAGTTTCGCCCATGCTTTAAGCCCGCCTGAATTATGCCGCGTAACTTTCAAAAAATCGTCAATAAAACCAATAGCTCCGAACGCGAGAAAAGTCCCCATGGTTATCAGCACCGTCTTGTTTCTTAAATCGCCCCAAAACAGCATGGCAATCACAACCGAAATTATGATGAATATTCCGCCCATCGTTGGAGTTCCCTGCTTTGAAAGGTGGGTCGAAGGTCCGTCTTCCCTTATAGACTGGCCGATTTTCAGCTTGTGCAGGAACTCAATTATTCCGGCTCCGAATAAAAAACAGATAAGCAGAGTTGTAAGGGCGGCAAAAGCGCTGCGGAACGTAAGATATGAAAAAACATTAAACGGCGTGAAATATTTAATCAGCGGAAGAATTATTTCGCGTATCATTATTTGCCCCCCAGCAGCATTTCACTTAATCTTTCAAGAGCGCAGCCGCGCGAACCTTTTAAAAGAACAAGGTCTCCCGTTTGCACATAACCGTCAAGAACTTCGGAAAGCTCGTCAATATCTTCCGTATGGAAAAACGGCCTGTTTTTCAGGCTGAGACGGGAAGCCGCATGAATGGTTTCCTTTCCAAAAAGAAAAATTCCGTCCGCTTTGGATTGCGATAAAAGATCGCCTATTTGAGCGTGAGCCGGCCGGGAAGTTTCACCTAACTCAAGCATATCGCCTATTACATAAACTTTCCTGCCCTGCCAGCCGGCAGAATCGCAGAAATCAATGCTTTTCGCGGTGGATTCCGGATTTGCGTTGTAACAGTCGCGGATCAGGGAAGTTCTTCCTTTTAAAATTTCAAACCTGCCGAAAAGAGGTTTGACGGATTCAAGCCCTTTTTTTATGGCGCTGTCGCTTACCGGAACTTCTTTCGCTATAGCGATGGCCGCCATCGCGTCATGCAGATTGTGTTTTCCCGGCAGTGCAAAATGAATCTTCTGTCCCGCCCATAAGATTTCGGTTCCTTCAAGGCCGAGACTTCGGGTTTGTTCAAGTTCAGGAAACATTTCAGTCCCGTAAAAACGCACCGTTCCCGCAACGCCATTTGAAAGCTCCTGGGCGCATTCATCGTCTTTCGGAATCAGGGCAATGCCGTTATCTGTCATATAATTAAAGATGCATTTTTTTTCCTTCAGGATTTCAGCTTTATTGCCGAAATATTCGATGTGGGCAGTCCCTATGTTTGTGATTAAAGCGATGTTTGGTTTAAGGACAGATGCCGTTCCGGAAATCTCGCCTTTTTTATTCATTCCAAGCTCAAAGACTCCGGCTTCGTGGAAAGAACGCGCTTCAAATACTGAAAGGGGAAGCCCTGTTTCGGAATTTAAGTTCCCCGCATTCTTTACCGTGTTTTTCTCGCCGCCGATTATCGCCGCGGTTATTTCCTTTGTTGTAGTCTTGCCGGAAGAACCCGTTATGCCTATTTTCAGCATATTGGGAAATTTTTCAAGATAAACTCTGGCGGAGTCCTGCAGGCCTTTCAGCGTGTTTTCAACCACAATTAAATCTTTTCCCGCTTTTTCCGCGGCATTTACAAGATCAAAACTTTCAAGTTTTGCGCAATCAACTACAGCCGCCCGCGCTCCCGCGCTGAAAGCCGCGCTCACAAAACTGTGTCCGTCAGATGACGAACCTTCAAGCGCGAAAAAGAGACTTCCTTCTTTTACATTCCGCGAATCAATTGACACGGAAGAGAAACCGCAGTCAGTTGAAAATGAAATGCGGCGCGCTCCGATGGAATTGGAAAGCTCTCCGACACCCATAAGTTCAGAGTCCATTTCCCCTCCCGTCAGATATTTTTACCTGAAGCAGCTGCTCGGGACGAATCTTACGTAAATTAAGCTGGTTTTTTGCTATATCCCCTATCCTCTGCGGAGACGAATATTCCGCGATACTCGCAATCAGCCTTTTGTTGCTTTCGACCCATTCCTCCTGTGTTTTCTCCAGATAGGACAATTCTCTGCTTAAATTCTGATACCTGTTGGACTGCCAGACCAAAAGGCCGAGAAAGATCGGTATGGTGAAAGCCATCAGGTAGAGAAAAAAATACCGTCTTTTCATTGTCCGTCCTCGTCCAAAACTTTTTCAATTACACGCAGTCTGGCGCTTCGGCATGGGGGATTCCGCTCAATCTCTTCTTTTCCGGGCGTAATGCCTTTTTTAGTTAAAATATTGACTGAGCGGCGTCCCTCACATATACATATCGGCGCTTGCTGCGGGCATGTACAGTTTTTGTTCATTGTTCTGAAGAAATTCTTGACTATTCTGTCCTCCAGAGAATGAAAACTGATAACTCCAAGCCTCCCCCCCGGCTCGAGTACCCTAAGCGCCCCCTCAAGGAGTGCGGAAAGCTGAGAAAGCTCCCCGTTTACCGCAATGCGCAGAGCCTGAAAGGTTCTGGTAGCGGGATGTATTGGCCCGTACCGGTAAGAAGCCGGCACCGCCCTTTCCACCAGATCAGCTAATGCCGAAGTGGTAGTAATTGTACTTTTTTCACGTTCATTGACAATAAGAGAAGCGATACGGTGAGAAAAACGCTCCTGCGAGTTATGGTATATAAGATCGGATAGTTCCTTTTTCGGCAGCCTTGCAAGAAGATCGGCTGCCGTTAACCCTTTTGTCGCGTCAATACGCATATCAAGATATTCGTCCTTTTCAAAACTGAATCCCCTGCCGCTTTCCTTGTAATGATAAAGGCTTACCCCAAGATCAAATAAGATAGTGTCCGGCCTTTTTAACTGCGAAGGATATTCGGCAAAAAATTCATAGGACCAGCCGCAGAAAAAATGAACGCGATCCGCAAACGGTTCAAGCCGCTTTTGCGCGACGGCAAGAATTCCGCTGTCGGCGTCAATTCCTACAAGTTTTAAATCCGGAAACTTTGAAAGAAAAGCGAAACTGTGTCCGGCTTCTCCCAGATTTGCGTCAATCATCAATTCGTCATTTCCTCTCGGGCCCAGAAAATTCAACGCGTCTTCCAGCAGAACAGGGGTATGCACGTAATTCATTTTAATCACTTATACCCCTTGATTTTTTTATCGTAAGGCTTAACTCTTCCGAAGCCGCGTTATATTCATCGTTGCTTTGATCGCGGAATTTCCTGTAGCGTTCTTCGTCCCAAATCTCAATATAGTCAACCTGCCCTAAAACCACGCAGTCTTTTATAAGGCCCGCGGAATCGCGGAGGCTTGCCGCGACGGGAATTCTTCCTGCTTTGTCAATTTCAACTTCCTGTGAAGGACCGATAATCCTGCGGCGCAGGTTTCTGCCTTTTTGAGAAAAAGGGTCTGTGTTTTTCATTATAGTATTTATCATTTCGTTCCACTGACTGCCGGGATAAAGCCACAGGCAATTATCCGATCCTTCCGTGAGAAATAAAGTTGATTCATTTAAACATCTCCTAAGTAAAGCCGGAAGACTGATTCTGCCTTTTTCATCAAGGGTAACTTTAAATTCACCGGTTAAATACAGCATACCACTTTATCCTACTATTTCCCACATAATCCCATTGTATGACATTTATTTATTACGTCAAGCTAAAAATTAAGAAAAATAATGAAAAATTGAAATTATATTTTTCTTTTTTCTACACAGATATATAGTATTTCTCAAATATACTATACACGTATATAGTGTGAAAAATATTGCGCTATTTTTCCGCATAAGTTATGATTTTTTAATGTTTATAAACGAATATTTTATTGTCTTTCCCGAAGGCGATGTTCAGGAAATTGAAAGACGTCTGCCTTTTAACGCGCTTGTTGATATGAACGGAAACGCGCTTAACCTGCCGCTTCCTACAAATAAAATGATTGTTTTTAAAGTCGCCGGAATAAAAACCGATGAAAAAAAAGGTTCAAGCGAAACTTATCATTTTCTGGAACTGTTAAGCGCAGAGGAATTACTTGAATACACCTGAAAAAAAGAAAAACGTAAAAAAAAATAAACTCAAACCTGTAAAAGCCTATAAAACGCGCGCATCCGGAAAAATAAAAACAATAGGCACAAGAAACGAAAGCAGTTTACACCGCGCGTTAAAATTTCAGTATACGGGCGATGACGGAGAAACCGAAAAAACAGCCGGACAGTTTGTCGCTGACGGAAGAAGAGCGGACGGCGAATTTATAGAAGTTCAGACAGGCAGCTTTGCCCCGCTTAAAAAAAAAGTAATAGAGTTAGCTGCAATTAACAAGGTGAGGATTATCCACCCAGTCGCGGTAAAAAAAATGATAGAAGTATACAAACCGGGGAAAAAAGGCGTCTTGCTCTACCGCCGTAAAAGCCCCGTAACAGGCACTTATTGGAAAATTTTTGACGCTCTTGTATACGCTCCGACGCTGCCGCTCATACGCAGAGTAACAATAGAAATTGTCCTTGTCGACATTACGGAAAAACGCGTAAAAGACGGCAAAGGTTCATGGCGGCGAAAAGGGATAAGCATTAAAGACAAGGCGCTCACCGAACGTCATGAGAGCATTTTATTAAAAAAACCCGCCGATTATCTTAAGTTTGTCCCGTTTAAGAAAAAAGAAGAATTTACAAGTTCTTCGCTTGCGCAAAGCGCCGGAATTAACAAATGGACGGCTCAAAAAGCCCTTTATGTGTTAACAAAACTGGAAGTTGTAAAAAGAACGGGCAAACAGGGCAACTCATGGAAATATGTCAGAAAATAAAGCGTATTGCGGCCCTGTTCAAATGCGTTTTATGACGCGCTTCGGGCGTATTGTGCAAGAACTTTTTTAATCTCCGATGCGTCAGGCAGTTTTAACACCTGCCGCGCGATTTCTTCGCATTCTTTTACGGTTACTCCGGCAATTGTTTTTTTGACAGCCGCGACAGAGCCGTATCCCATACTGAATTTTCTAAGCCCTAAGCCAATCAAAGCGGGAAGCGCTTTTTCATCACTGCCCATTTCGCCGCAGATTGAAATTGATTTCCCGGCTTTAATAAAAGCCGAAACTACATCATTTATAAGTGAAAACATGGCCGGATGATAGCTTTGATAATAGCTTTCCACAGTACAGTTCATTCTGTCTGCGGCGCACAGGTACTGGCACAGATCATTGGAGCCGATACTCGCAAAATCAACCTCTTCTGCCGCAAGGCCCGCGATAAGCGCTATCGAAGGAACTTCTATCATAATACCGGTTTTTATCTCCCCGAATGACAGATTCTTCTTTTTTAACTCATCCTTTGAAATATTGACAAATTCGTTTGCCCTGCGTATGTCTTCAATGGAAGTTACCATCGGAAACATCAGCCACAGATTTCCGTATAAAGAAGCGCGTAACGCCGCCCTAATTTGGGTTTTAAAAATATCGGGAAAACTGAAGCACAGGCGCAAAGCGCGGTTTCCCAAAAAGGGATTCTCTTCTTGGGGAAGTTTCAGGCAGGAGAGTTTTTTGTCTCCGCCTATGTCAAGTGTCCGTAAAACAACAGGACGCTTACCGTAACATTCAAGAACTTTGCGGTAGACGGAAAATTGCTCATCTTCAGAGGGCAAGGTCTCGCGTCCCATATATAAAAACTCCGTTCTGAACAGCCCGACAAAATCGGAATGTTTTTCCACGGAAATGTCGGTGTCGGTATTTGCAATATTCAGCCCTATGTCAATTTTTTCGCCGCAAGCCGTCCTGGCTTCTTTTTTTAACCACGTTTCGGTTTCCGCTCTTTTATGTTTAAAAACGTCGCTTTTTTTAATGTACTCTGCCAAAATTTCATCTTCAGGGTCAGGAAATACTTTCCCTTCATCGGCGTTAACCGCCGCGAACTGTCCATGTTTTATGTTTTCAAGAAGGCCTTGCACTCCCAAAACGGTGGGAATCCCGTAACTTTTCGCTATAATCGCGGTATGGGACAGAATCCCGCCTTTTTCAGTAACAATAGCCAGCACTTTTTCCCTGTTAATATTGGCGGTATCTGAAGGCATAAGTTCACTTGCCGCAATAATCACAGGTTCTTTTAAATCGGAAAGCTCATCACTCTTTCTTCCGTACCACAGCCTGAGCAGATTGGCGCGGACATCGTCAAAATCTATGGCTCGTTCCGCAATAAGCGGATCGGCTGTCTGTCTTAAAACGGCAAGGACAGTTTCATAAACCTGATATATTGCCCAATCGCCCGCCCAGCGGTCGTTCAGTATTTTTGCGGGAATTTCATCATTGATAATGACATCATCCACAATTTCGCGGTGGGCTTCAAAAATCATGGCTTTCTGCGGATTTTCTTTTTCTACGGATTTTTGGATATTTTCCAGTTCTGATAAAGCTTCTTTTTTAATTAAAAGATAACGATCAAGGTGCGACTGTTCTTCCCCCGCGGGAATATAATTTTCTGAAGGAACAATAAAATCTTTACTGTGAACGTATACTCTGCCTACCGCAAACCCGGGGACAGCTCCATTTCCAGATAATACCATGCGCAATAAAAAAAACCTGACCTCTGATTACGATAAAACGCAATCAGGGCCAGGCTTTAATTTACCAGCCGTCAACCATATCATCCGGATCACGGTGATATTCTGAAAACAGGTCTGTTACAGCGCGCAAATCATCAAAGTAAATATAGTAACTGCCATACGCTTCCATAGGATCGCAGTTAATCCTGAAGCCCATGACCTTTAAACCCATGTGGTTATTGTAATGGTAATTCCTCTGAACAACCCCGCTTAAACCGTCATCGGCCTGCGGCGGAATAGTAACGGTCATTCTTTTCCAACCCATAAAGTTGAGTCTTCCCATATAGAACTCGAAGTTTCTGCCGAAGAAGTCCTGAACCAGAAGAGTAAGTTCATGGTTATAGTTACGGCCCGCAACCCATACGGAAACTGTCTTTGTTATTCCCTCAATCGGAATGGGACGGGTGGGATAAATTGTAAAACTGTTATGTCCCCTGCGAAGGTAATCTACCCTAGTACCAAGAACGTACTGGTCGGAAATATTCAAATCCGCTTCATCGGGAATTGGCTCTTTTGCCGCAGGACTGCCGGTAAACAGTCTGGTTGTGGTGTAGCCTTCATCTGATGACATTGATGAATGCCAGAAACCGTCATGTTCGAATTTATCAACCGACACTTCCTTTAACATCTGCTGGGCGGACTCAATTCCAAGCCTTTGCGGATCGGGAGCGCCGATATTCTGCTGGGCAAAAGTAAAACCGCCAACAAAAAACAAAATCAACGCAACAAGTAATAATTTTTTCATTCTTTTCTCCTTAGTTGTTTGCCCAGAGTTTTTCTACATGCTCAGGGTCGGCCAAATCATTGCCGTCAAACAAGCTTTCAAACATATCCGTCAAGATTTTAAACTGTTTAAAATATATATAAAAATTGTCGACCTTTTCAACAGGCTGCGTCCAAATTCTGAATTTGACGAAATTTAAACTAGCATAAGAAGGAAGTATCCGCCTGAATTGAGGAATAGTGTTGGGAACGTTTACTTTAAGGTTTCTCCAGCCTGTATAGGCTATATCGCCGAGTTTCAGGGTATGAACAACCCCTCTATAATCCCTCAGGTAAACTTCAATGTAATATTTTAAATTTGATCCCCAAACCCACATATCCAGATTATGCACTCTGCCGGGAATTGAAATTTCATAAGGTTTTTCATCCGCATCGTCCGCCAAAACAGGATACAGATCAATCCAGTTAAACCCCTGGCGGTCAAAACGGCCGTGTAAACCCAAACTTCTTATCGCCTGGCTGTCACCGCTTCTGTTATACCCGAAAGCGGCAATCGGCCATGCGTCTACATAAGAAAGCAAAGGATAAGTAACGCCGTTCATTGTGGTTATGAATCTGCTGGATTCCGTTTTCCATTTATAAGGCGAATCGCCGTTCCCGTTAAAAGATTCCAAAATCTTTGTTTCAAAGCTGTTGGTTACATCATCACCAAAACCTGAAAAAACCGTTATACATGCCCAAATTATCAGGCAGATAAATTTGAAACTAAATTGTTTCATCCCTAACTCCTTAATAAACCTCTGTTTTCAATTATATTTATTTACGGCGTCTTTGTCAAATCATAAAGACCGCCTTATACATATTTTACCCTTATTTTGGCATTTTACGCAATGTCTCCCTATTAATATTTTTTTTATTGACCAGTTGAAATTTCGATTTTATTCGGCCGTTTCCCGCCTGTTTCGCGGCCATTCTGACCGCCTGGACGCACTGGACCCAGGGGGAATCGTTTACAAGAAGCACAACGTCCTCTTTTAAAAACAACGGGTCTGCCCATGAAAAAAATATTACGGGAACGCCTGTTTCCCTGTCAAAATACTCAGTGCCGGTTCCGGCCAAAACAGCGCATGAAATGCCGGAATTTTCCTGAAATTGCGAGACTGCGGTAAAAAATAAGGTTTCAGGCGGGTTTTCCAGAGTATTTACACCCCTTAAAAAGGGCTCTTTTGCCCGTGTAAGGAGGTTTGTTTCCATAAAAACAACGATTTTTCCTTTTCCGTTCATATTAAGAGCGGCGGCGGCTATTCCCGCCCTGTAGAAATCAGAGTCTATGTCCGTATAATAGGTAAAAAAATCACCGGCTTTATTTCCCAAAACAGAAAGAAACTGTTCCCCGTTTTGTCTTCCGCCGAGTAAAATCACGCGGACATTCGGGTTCTGTTCGCGGTAGAGACTGGCGGAATGCACGAATCTTAAGGGGAAAACAACGCAAAAAGGACTGGCGGAAATGCCGGAAACTGCAATCACCGCGATATCTTCCGAAGCGTCATCAGCAATACCGGCGGTTTCCACCTTGCGAAACAGGGAAATTGACGCAAGCCTCGATTCGGAGCGGATTCTTTCCTCTCCGTAAAGAGATTTAAATGAAAGATCGGTAACTATAATAACAGGGGAACGCAGAAAATAAACTACAGCCGGAACGGCCGCCGCAAGAACAAGAATAATCAAAAATTTAAGTTGCAATTTCATAATCGACAGATACAATATATAATATATTTTGTTTTCGTTATAGAAGGATTATGCGGTACCTCGGATTTGACGCTTATGAGAAATCAATAAACAGCATTAACGGCTTAACAGTTTTTATGGCAAAAGACAGGGGCGAAACGGTTATTATCGCGGTCCCGCAGGGAGAAACCTGCGCACAGCCGTTTTACGGGGAAGACTCAGGCGGCGGAAAATTCCGCTGTCCCTTAACACGTGAAAACGCGCGCGTTTTACGAAGACTTTTCCCTTTTACCGCTCCTGTCAGAGGTTTAAATAATCCTGTCAGTTTCGGTCTTGGGGATCGCCTTGGGATAGCGACCGGCGGGCACATAGACCTATTTGAAAAAAACGACATATTTCCCGTATTTGCGCAGCAGTCAATCAGGGAATTGAACCTTACGGGAAGAACTTACGAAGACGTGCTTGACGCGGTTTCATTTTCGGTGTTCCGCGAAGGGTACAAAAAAGGTTTTGGCGCGGACGGAGATCATTTAAAAACCCCGCAGGATGTGGAGAGCGCGCTCTCTCTTGGATTTACAATGATCACGCTGGATTGTTCAGAACATATCAGGAACAGCATATCTGCTGAAAACGCTCCGCCGTCCCCGAAACATTACAGGGACAAATACCTGAATAAAGAATTTCACATTGAAGACGGCATTACGCTTGTTTTCAACGAAAGGGAGTTAGACCTATGCGCCGCGGTTTATTCCGATGCGATTTCTTTTACGGCTGACATTTACAGCCGTTTCTTTGCGTCCGCAAGGTTCAGCGCGGATTTTGAAATTTCCATAGACGAGACGGCATCGGTAACCACACCGCTGCAGCATTTCTTTGTCGCCGGCGAACTTCTGGACGCGGAAGTTTCGTTTAACACAATAGCTCCGCGTTTCTGCGGCGAATTTCAGAAAGGCATAGATTACATCGGCGATACGGTCATGTTTGAAAACGAAATAAGAATCCACGCGGCAATCGCGAGGCATTTCGGGTATAAACTGAGCATTCATTCCGGCTCCGACAAATTCAGCGTTTTCCCGGTTATAGGCAGGGAAACAAAAGGCCGTTTCCATTTAAAAACCGCAGGAACAAACTGGCTGGAAGCAATGCGCATAACAGCGGCGGCAGATCCGGCGCTTTACCGCGAAATTCACAGTTACGCGCTTACGGCGTTTGACGAGGCGAAAAAATATTATCACGTAACAACAGACCTGTCAAAAATACCGGATATTGCCGCGCTTAAAGACAGCGAACTTGAAAAACTCTTTGAAAACAACGACGCCCGCCAGCTTATCCATATTACATACGGGCTTATACTGGGCAGAAAAAATCCGGACGGCTCTTTTGTTTTTAAAGACCGCCTTTACAAACTCTGGCAGTCCCATGAGGACGAATACAGAAAGGCGCTTGTAAAACATATAGGGAAGCATCTGGAGCTTCTCAAATATACGGAATGATTTTCTCAGTCTTAACCGTAAAACCTTCAGGAAAAAACGGCCCCTTTTTACCGTCGTAACCGGCGGTCATCATCGCAACAGCGAGCAGCAGCGCGCCGTTGCCCGGCAGATACGCAGGCAAAGCGCTGTCCCCTGTCATTCTGTTATGCCCGTTTTCCATCCATGTGTTTTTAGGGCTTTCCGTTAAAAGCAGATCAACAGCGTCCTTATACCTTCCCAAACGGCAGGCCGTCATCGCCATCATCGGGAAGTCCCAGCCGTAAAAAGTATCTTTATCCCATACATCCAGCACTTTGTCCAAAGTAGCGGACATATACTCGCCGTTTATTTTATCGCTGTCCAAAACACCGTACGCCGCAAGCATAGACGGATGGTCTGTATAAAAAGGCAGTTTGTCAAACGTATCGGGACAGTTTTCATGGGCGATATAAAGACCTTCTTTTACAGGCGGAAGACTGAGTTTTTCCGCAATTTCCCCGTACCTGTCAGGTTCGCCGAGCCGTTTTAGCCATTCCCCCGCTTTGCGCAAACCCCAGCGGAAATATTCAAGCTCAAAGGCGGCATTTAAAACGGTTTTAGGATCATGGCGTTCCTGCGCCGGAATATACGGCGGGCCCAGAACATAGCGGCCTGTTTCTTCTTCCCAATGCAAAAAACTTTTCATAAATTCTGCGGTCTCGGTAACAACGCCGAGGTATTCGCGAAGGAATTCCTCGCTCGGATTTGCGCGCCAGTACAATTCCGCTAGCATGACAGGATGCGGCTGCTGCCAAATCAGCAAAACTGCTATAGAAGACGGAGTGTTGTTTCCGGACGGATCGCACATTTTAGGCCAGCGAGCCCCGCAGTAACCCTGCGAAGACGCTATTTCCCGCGCCCGAGGCAGTATCTTTTTAAAATATTCAAGGGTTTTTCTTAACTGCCCTTCCCTGCCCCACAGCGCAAAGTGCGCGTGATGCCAGAAATACATTTCAAGATGAAATTTCCCGTACCAGCTGTTGCACGTAAGCCCTGTTTCCGCGGGCGGCAGCCGTCCCCTGCCTTGAATTGCAACCAGGTACTGCGAAAGCACTATCCTGCGTTCCAGTTCAAAAGCCCGGCTGTCGGTTGAACCTGAAAAATCCGCAAAACCGCCTGTATTCCAGCAGTTTTCCCAAAATGACGCGCATTTTGACTTTGCTTCTTCAAACGAATCAGTCCGCGATAAAGCATCTTTGTAAGCCATTCCGGATTGAGCAAGAGCGCTGATTCGCAGCGGCTCAAACCTTGCGCAAAATTCGATTTTATCGCACTGCGGCAGCAGGGTTACTGTATGCCGTTTTTCATCAGCGCAAAGAGTAAAACCGCTTCCGTCAACTGTAACTCTGTAAGACGCGTCATCAAGCTCTCTTTCAACGCAATTGCCGTTAATGCGCGTAACATGCGGATGTAAAGGCGAAAAATCCGCCGCGCTTTTTTTATGGCTGCCGTAGGGAAAAACAATTGTTATGCGCATTTTTCCGCATTTCAGAAGCGGCGAAAGTACGCGCGCATACAGCGCGTCCTGCCGCGGATGGACAAAGGTTTCCGTTTTTACGGTTTCGCCCCTGATTTTAAATTCGGAAAACAGCGCGCCTTCCCACAGCGAAAGATACTGGCGGATACTCCCGCAGTCATTCATGCAAAGGCCGTTATCTGAAAATTCAAAGCCGATTTTACCGAGGTGGAATTTATGGGCGTTAACCCTGATTCGCTTAAACAACTCCTCCTGCCCCGTGTTGTCCGCCGCGTAATATACGGTCCGTCCGTAAGTGTCGTACGGCGTAAGGCGCAGAGTATCTTTATCGGGGCGAGGATACGAATGCCATCCCCACTCCGCCATAGTGCAGAGCGGGAAAGCGTCATCCGCCGTTGAATACTCGTCAAAAAAAGTCTGTAAACCGGTAAAATCGGCGGTAAAACAGAACGCGCCGTTTCCGACGGAAAGAGGCGCGTCTTTGTTTATTTTTTTATAACATGGGCTGTGCCTTTCCGTTACGGAACGCCTGTCTATCATATTTATTTTGCCAGCGTTCCGGCGCACATTTCGTCAAAGAGCGCGCGGGCGGCGGAAAGCGGCAGCGTTTGCACCGCAAGATCATGTGAAAAAACGCGAAACGCTTTTTCCCTGTCGTCTTTAAACACCGCCTCTATAATGCCTTCCTGCGCCAAAACATGGTGCATTACCAAAGAACGCAGGTCTACAGGCAGTGCGCAGCCGTCAACAGGCTGAATGCTGTTATGTGAAAAGACAGCGTTTGTTTCGACAACCGAACAGGAAGGCAAATCCGGCATCTGTCCACGGTTGGGTAAATTTACATTGGTAACAATATCGCCTAAACCGCTAAGCGCCTTGATAATTTTTATCCCTTCTTCGCCGGACTGTACCGGAGTTATTTCCTTCGTTCCGTCACGGTAGGCGGCCGCCGTGTTTTTTAAATTTTCGCGGTCTTTAATGCGCCATGAGACAGGCGTAAGGGCAAAACCCCAGCTCTCGGCCGTTTCAGGCGAGGCAAGATACCACGAATGAGGACAAAACTCGGCAAGATGCCTGTCTCCGGCGGCGGCTATTAACCCGTATCTGCGGAAAAGGTCCATTTTTACGCGATCTGTCGAGCCGAACAGCCTGCGCCTTTCAATTTCTTCCGGACTGTTTCCCGCCGGAGCGTTTCTCTCGTTTTTATAGCCGGTATCGGCATACTTTTTAACAAAATCCCGGTAATAAGGAAAAATATCAACATCTTTGCGCAAAGCCCTGTCGATCCATGTAAAATGGTTAATCCCAAGAACACTGACATTGATTTCTTCGCGCTTTATGCTGCCGAAAGGAGCAAGACCCGCCTCTTCCAGCACCGCGGCAAGAAGTTTTTGCGTATGGAAAACCTCATGGCAGCAGCCAAAAGCCTTTATATTTGGAAATTCTTTATACAATGTACGGGTGCAGATACTCATGGGGTTTGTATAATTAATTACCCACGCGTCGGGCGAATATTTCTGCACAGCTTTCGCAATGCCGCGGAACTGCGGAATTGTCCGCATAGCGCGGATAAGGCCTCCTGCGCCTGCGGTATCTCCCACAGACTGGTATATGCCGTATTTTTCGGGGGTATGCACATCCACAGCCATTTCCTCAAAATCACCGGGAAGTATCGAGATAATGACAAAATCGCTGCCGTTTAACGCGTCCGCAAGATTCGAATTTGCGTGAAAATTCCAGCGGCCAGGATTGTACTTTTCCATGAGCCTTGCGCCGATTATCTCGTTGGTTTTTGCGTCTTGCGGCTTTAAGTCAAATAATTCGACAGTTCCGGACATTTCATTTTCAAACGCCAGGTCCTGCATAAAAACCCACGCCCAATTGCGCGACCCGCCTCCGATATAACAGATTTTTATATACCCTGTGTCCATGTTATTAAGATAAATCCTATTGTTATATTTTTCAAGAAATGATATATTAAAAAATCACCGGAGGAACATTTATGACAAGTTATAAAGAACTAGGTCTTGTAAATACAAAAGACCTTTTTAAAAAGGCTGTTTCAGGCGGATATGCGCTTCCAGCGTACAATTTTAACAATATGGAACAGATGCAGGCTATTATCCAGGCTTGCGTGGAGACAAAATCTCCCGTAATCCTTCAGGTTTCAGCCGGAGCGCGGAAATACGCCAATCAGAACATTCTGAAAAATATGGCGCGCGGAGCTGTTGAATACGCGCATGAACTGGGTTATGACATTCCAATCGTTCTTCATCTGGATCACGGCGACAGTTTTGAAATTTGCAAAGACTGTATCGAAACCGGATTTTCATCCGTAATGATAGACGGCTCTCATTTCTCTTACAATGAAAATGTCGCCTTAACAAGAAAAGTCTGCGATTTCGCGCACTCACAGAAAGATTACGTTACCGTAGAAGGAGAACTTGGAGTGCTTGCGGGCGTAGAAGACGATGTTTCTTCCGAACACAGCCATTACACGCAGCCTTCCGAAGTAATCGACTTTGTAAACAAGACAAATGTCGACTCTCTGGCGATTTCAATCGGTACAAGCCACGGACGCGCGAAATTCAAACCGGAACAGTGTACAAGGGACGCCAACGGAATACTTATTCCCCCTCCGCTCCGTTTCGATATCCTTGAACAAATCGAAAAACAGATACCGGGCTTCCCTATTGTTCTGCACGGTTCTTCCTCAGTGCCTGTTGAATATGTGCAAATGATTGAAAAATACGGCGGAAAACTGACGGACTCCGTCGGCATCCCCGAAGAACAGCTTAGAAAAGCGGCAAAAAGCGCGGTTTGCAAGATAAACATTGACTCGGACGGACGCCTTGCTATGACGGCAATAATCCGAAAGGTGCTGGTTGAACATCCGGATGAATTTGATCCGCGTAAATTAATAGGACCTGCGAGAGACGAGCTTAAAAAATTATACGCTCACAAGAACCAAAACGTATTGGGAAGCGCCGGACAGGCATAACAGAAATATTTTATGGAACAGGTTAAATGGGTCTGGAACTACATGAAAGGGAAAAGGGCCGTCTTTATGGGCGGTCTTTTTCTTACCGTTGTTACATCGTCAATACGTGTAATTAACCCAATGCTGGGCAGGCAAATAATAGACATAGTTATCATAAACAAAGATACCAGCCCGCTTATAAAGCTTCTTGTAATTATGATGATTGTCCAGCTGTCGCGCCTTTTGCTTAACTACCTTCAGATTATACTGATGGAGATTGCGAGCACCGACGTAATGACCCGCCTCCGCCGCGATATGTACCAGACTGTTCAATGGCAGGACTACAAATTTTTGAACCGCTTCCCTACCGGAAATCTTATGACCCGTATGACGCAGGACTTGGACCGCCTGCGCCATACTGTCGCGTGGGTTTCCTACCAGTTTATAGGAGCTATCGCCTTATTCGCGGCGACATTTATTTTTTATCTGTTTTTAAACTGGAAGCTCGCCCTCTGCCTTGTAGTGATAACCCCTTTTATACTTTATATAAGCAGCAGGTTTGTAAAGAAAATAAGGCCCCGTTTTCAATTATTGCGGGAAAAACTTACGGACTTGGGAACTGCGGTAACGGAAAACATTGACGGCAACCGCGTAGTAAAAGCGTTTGCCCGCGAAGAATACGAAAAAGAAAAAGTAGAAAGACAAAACGCGCAGTTCCGTGACATAAGCTGCGAGAACGCTCTTATTACCGCGAAATACCAGCCGTTCTTGGATACCGCAAGCCAGCTCCTCATGGTAATAATGCTTGTCGCCGGCGGTTTCTTTTTAATAAAAGAATGGATGACACCCGGCGAATACATGGCGTTTTCCTCTCTTACATGGGCGCTTTCCATGCCTATGCAGATGTTAGGCCCTCTTCTTGCCGATCTTGAGCGCTGGACTTCCGCCGGACAGATGATCCGCGAAGTGGTTGAAACGCCCAAGGGGATAAGCGACAGGTCGGGCGCAATTCAATTAACGCAGCGGCCCAAGGGAAAAATCGAGTTTAGGGATGTAAAGCTGACCATTAACGGAAATACCATCTTAGAAGATATTAATTTTACCGCGGAAGCCGGTTCCACAATCGGCATACTGGGCAGTACGGGAGCGGGTAAAACATCGCTGATAAATTTGCTTGTGCGTTTTTATGAGCCGGATTACGGCGCTATTCTTTTGGACGGCGAAGACATAAGGCGTTACACGCTATCATCGCTGAGACGGAGCATAGGGCTTGCGATGCAGGATGTGTTTTTATTTTCCGATTCCGTAAAGGGAAATATATCCTACGGAAGGCCGGGACTGGACGATGAAAACATAAAAAGGCGCGCGGTACAGGCAGACGCCGATAGTTTTATCGGTGAAATGCCGGACGGATATAACACTCTTGTAGGGGAGCGCGGGGTGGGGATTTCAGGCGGACAGAGGCAGAGGATCGCCCTCGCAAGGGCGCTCGCCATAGAACCGGCAGTCCTTGTGCTGGACGACACTACATCGGCGGTGGACAGCGAGACGGAACAGTATATTCAGGAACATCTTGAAAAACTTGAATTCCCCTGCACAAAGATAATTATCGCGCAGAGGATATCCTCATTCAGAAAAGCGGATTTAATTCTTGTCATGAACAAGGGAAAAATCATAGAAAGAGGGACTCACGATGAGCTTCTTGCGATAAAGGGATTTTACTATCATATCTGGTCGCTTCAGTATAACGCGGGGCTTTCCGCTCTGGAGGCGAAATGAGTTTCTTCAGTAAAAAAAAGATTGAACAAAAAACCGCCAAAGACAGAAACCGCTACGACATGGACGAATACCTTGATGAAAAGGTAAGTCTTTTTAATGTAAAGCGCGTTCTAGGCTATCTTATAAAAGCTAAAGGCCATTTAAGGCTTTCGTTAATTTTCAGTATTCTTGCCTCAATTTCAGGCCTTATAGGGCCGCTTTTTGTTAAGACGGCGCTGGACGAAGCCGTCCCGAACAAAGACATACGCCAGCTTCTTTTAATGGGCGTGTTTCTTACAGCGTCCATCATTGTAAGCGTCGCGTTAAGCGCTGTGCGCAACATACTTGTCGCAAAAGCGGGGGCGGGCATTATCCACGACATAAGGCAGGATTTGTTTGCGCACCTGCAAAAACTGTCTTTCAGTTTTTTTGACTCCCGCCCGCACGGAAAAATATTTGTGCGCGTCGTCCCTTATGTAAACAGCGTGTCGGACGCGCTTTCAAACGGAATTATCAATTTTGTAATAGAAATATTAAACATCTTCTTTATCATCTTTTTTATGTACAAGGTGGACCCCCATCTTGCCACAGTTACAGTCGTCGGTCTTCCCCTGCTTGCCATTTTTATCTGGACTATTAAACCCGCTCAACGCAGGGCGTGGCAGGCTGTCTCAAACAAAGGCTCAAACATAAACGCCTATATTCAGGAATCAATAGACGGGGTAAGAGTAACGCAGGCCTTTGACAGGCAGGATAAAAACCTTGAAATAATGAACGATCTTGCAAATCAGCGCAACAATGCCTGGATGAAGGCGATTTATATTTCCAATACCGTCTGGTTTTCTACGGAATCAATAAGCCAGCTGGTTTGGTCGTTTGTGTATATCATGGGCGTTTTCTGGATGAACCCGATGGCCAGTTTCGGCATGCTGCTCGTTATGGGAAACTACGCGTGGCGTTTCTGGCAGCCGATTATAAACCTTGCAAATATTTACAATACGTTTATTACGGCAATGTCGTATCTGGACAGAATTTTTGACACAATAGCGGAACCTATAACAATTCAGGACGTTCCAAACGCGGTAGAGTTTCCGTTTGTACGGGGGCATGTTGAATTTAAAAACGTGTCTTTCAGTTATGACGGAGTCCGCAAAGTTTTAAACAATATAAGTTTCAACGGCCGCCCCGGGGAAAGCATAGCCATTGTAGGACCTACGGGAGCCGGAAAAACCACAATCGTAAATCTGCTTTCGCGTTTTTACAACATTGAAGAAGGACAGGTGCTGATTGACGGACAGGACATAATGAAAGTTACTTTGGCCTCCCTTCGCAGCCAGATGGGCATAATGCTGCAGGACAATTTCCTGTTTACGGGCACAATCGCCGACAACATACGTTACGGGAAACTGGACGCGACAGACGATGAAATCAAGGCGGCGGCGCAGCTTATCGGCGCTCACCATTTTATTGAAAAACTGCCTCAAGGCTACAATACCCAAATCACGGAAAGAGGCGGCGGCATTTCGCAGGGTGAAAGGCAGCTTTTGGCGTTTACGCGCACCCTTATTTCAAATCCGCGCATTTTAATTCTTGATGAAGCTACAAGCAGCATAGACACGGGAACGGAACAGCTTGTACAGGACGGCATCCGCACTCTTATGAAAGGCCGTACTTCCTTCATCATAGCGCACAGGCTTTCAACCATACGAAATTGTTCAAATATTATGTTTATCTCGGACGGGCAGATTGTGGAAAGCGGCACTCATGAAGAGCTTATGGAAATGAAGGGCAGATACTACGAACTTTGCCTTGCCCAGTACCAGCAGTAATTTTCTACCGCAGAAAAAAACTGAACAGCGCCTGAAACAGCCCTATCATAAACCCGAGTATTGCGCCGAATATGTTTATCCATTTAAACTGATCCGCCATTACGTCAAGAATAATTTTTTCCACCCTCAGCATATCAAGAGAGTCGATTCTGTCCGAAACAAGCGCTTTAACATTTATTGATTTGAGTATATTCTCTATCTGTCCGTCCGCTTCATTCATCAATTTGTCAAAAAGAAAATTGTCAAACTGAGTTTTATTTTCCTGTGAAATATTCAAAAGAGAGCCTATCTTTTCATCCTGGTTTACCAGCATACGGCAAAAAGAAGCGGCGGCGGTTTCGGTCAATATTTTTTTTACTTTTTCATCATGCAATAAATTTTCGATGTTATTTGTCAAATCTTCGATAATTTCCGGCATTTTTTCCTGAAGCGTAAGATCGTATTGGGCGGCGGAAAGGAAAAAACGTTGAAAGGTATTGAGCTTGAGAAAAATATTCCTCAGCAATATCCGCCCTCTTGATTCAAGCTCACAGCGTATTTCCCTGCGGTGAAGAAAATCCATAACGGAAACCGAAAAAACGGGGTACATTTTTTTTATAGCGGCAAGCAATTTTTCAGAAATTAATTTTTCATGGACGGACAATAATTTATTAGGTGAATTGTTTACAAAATTTTCCGTAAAAAGCGAAAGCGTCCGCTTTACCTTTTCCCTAACGTCATCGCGTCCAAGCCTTTGGCGCAAAATTTCGGGCGTTAAAAGTTCACGCTCTACCATGCCACCGATACTTTGCGCGAGTCTTTTTCGCTGTCTAGGCAGAATACCCGGCGTAAACGGCGCCCTTATGCCGAAAAGACGGATTTCCTTAAGCGGGCGGAAAAGCATTTTTATCGCAATGGCATTGGTTACAAAACCGATTATTGCGCCGGCGACAGGAGGAATGCAAACAAGAATTATCATTCTCACTTAAGTACGGACTCCGACGCTATTTTTGCCTGGCTTTCACTGCTGTATATATTCATCACTTCCTCTTTTAACCAGCCGTTTTGCTCGCTTTCCATCTGCACCCATGAAACAAAAACGTTTCCGGTTCTGACAGTCTGCCTTTTTACTATCCGCACAAGAGAGCCGCGGCGCAGGTATCCAAGGGACGGACTGTTATCCGAAGGTTCCGACGTTATGTGAGTGAATGAGTCTGTTATTACCCCATAACCGATATAGTCTCCCGACAGCGGAGACGTTAACGGAGGAATTACAGGAGCTTCGTCCTTTTTTGAACTGCACGAACAAAGAACCGCAATACAGAATAAAATCAACAATTGACCAAATATATGTTTAAAGACTATTCTCATATTAATGAAAAATATAACCGCTTTGAAGATTTTAGTCATCATCATAAGCATGTTTATATTTATCGATTCCGCATATTCTCAGACTGCGGAAAACGGGAGAAAATACGGGTTTTCCTTTTCCCCGCAGCAATTTGGTTTTGTTTACGGGCAGGCATTGGAATTCGTTTATCCGCAGCCTGGAGAAACAAAAAGCAAATTGCTTAGCAAACTTACTTGGGACATGAAACCTGTATTTTATTTCGGCATACAGGCACAGTTCAGCCGCGCAGACCTGATGAGCGCTCCGGGTTTCTTTTCTTCCATATCTATAAAAACAGGAATACCGGCAGATTCAGGTGTAATGGAAGATCGCGATTGGCAGTCGAATAAAAATGACAATCTTACAGATTTTTCCAGCCACACCAACAGAACCCGTGATTTTTTCTGGTTGGATACCGCTGTTGGCATTACACTGCCTGTGAAAACTTTTTTTTACTTTAAACCTTTTTTCAGTTTTTCATGGATGCGTTTTTCATTTACAGGAAGAGATGGTTACGGAACATACTCCATCTTCGGTAACGTATCTTTTTTAGGAAAAGAAGTTATCCGTTATAGACAGGATTGGCTTTTATTAACGCCGGGACTTTCCGCCGGGATAAGGATATTTTCTCGATTAACTTTTGAGCTTTCATTTAAAATAAGTTTATTTACCTACTGCGCAGATGTAGACGAACATCTAACGAGAGAAAAAAAATTCATCGATCTTACCGCCGGGGGGCTTTTTCTTGAGCCTTCTTTTAATATAACGTATTCCTTCAAAAGAACAGATTTTGTACTTAACATATCTTATCAAAAAATTAATAATACCGTCGGCAACACATACGAAAGCGTAAAAAATAACAATTATCAGCTTTCTCAAAATAAAGCGGGCGCGGGTCTTTCATTATTCGATATGAGTTTTGCTGTAAGGTTTCGCCTGTTTTAAAGAAATAACGCCTGCGGAAAAAGAAAATGTATAAGTGAAACGGCAAGCAGTCCCAGCCCTATTGATTTTCTGAACCGCAGCAGGCTCGCCCCCAGAATATCCATCGTTCCCGTAGATTCAATGCTCATGGATGTATCTTTGCGGTAAATGCCGAAAATCAGCATAAAACCGGCGACCATGCCGGCAGCCGCGGGTATAAGATCGCCTAAAATCAGGATTCCGCCAATAGACGGCGAAAGAAGTTTTAAAATGCCGGTAACGGCGCTTAAAATCCCCAGTACAAGGTGAAAAGTGGGGTTATTAAAAAAATTTACTGGATTTTCATCAGTGTCGTTTTCGTCTCCGGAAAAAAGAATATAACCGCTTAAACCATTACACAGAACTGATAAAAAATACAATTGTATCATACTTAAAAAATATACCAAAAAAACAATTTAGTCAACTTTTACGGTTATTTTAAGAACGCTTTTCTCGGTTTGAAGAACAACCGCTATTTCGGGTGTATCAAAGGGAACAACAAAACGGTACTCTTCCTCAAACTCCAGCGTAAAAAAAACACGATGCTGAAATACCGGATACTGTTCATCAATACTGTGTATTACAGGAGAAACGGCGATATTAACGGCGCCTGAGTATGCCGATTTTATATTGCCGACAGTTTTTTTTAAAACGACAATAGCCATACCTTCATACCCTGTCGCGCTTATTGTCAATTTATTCCCCTCCATGGAATATGATTTGTTTATGTAGCCTAAAAGAGACAGTAATACTATTGCCGCGCACAATATTACAATGCTGGAGAAAATCAAAGCCCTGGGTTTGTCGGCAATCAGGGGTTTTAATAAATTGAAACGGTTGAATTTACTTCGTTCCTTATAAAGGTCTTTTACAGCCTGCGGCGCTTTTGCCAGCCTGTGTTCCCTGTTGTAATTAAAATTGAGAGTTTCCTTAGGGTCTACAGGGGCATCCGGTTTACTGAGTTTGTATTTTGCGTTGGGCCTTTGCGGCAGGTCGTCTGTCACTGGGTTTCCCCCAAAAATCTGTCCGTCCGCCACCAGATGAGCTTAATATTGAAATTATCCGCCAGCATTGCGCACAGAATGCCCTCGCTGGAAAAGAAAAAGTCGTTGTACATTATTTCATTATGTGAAAAATTAATATTTCCCCGCCTTTGATCGCGGGAAAATGTGTCAACAAAAAGAAGCGAATAACCCGTTTCCACCGGAAAATAAAGAAGCGCTTTCCCGCCGCGGGTAACGCCGAGCATCGAATAAAACACCTTTGTTTTTGCGGAGCGTCCGCTTTCCGCAGTTTCAAATAACGGCACTTCTACCAAACCTGAATAAGAGCCGTCTTCAACGTTTAATGTCCACAGGAACGAACTGACCGGTTCCGTGCCGGTGCGGGTATTTGTGGATTGGTCAAAAGTATCGCGGCTGTAATCAATTTTAATTAAAAGTTTTCTTGAATCGGGAGAGGCGGCGATACTGTCCACAACGGCAAGCGCCTCACGGTTGTCGGGAAGAACGGGGATTGAATCAGAAGAAATTTTTATCAGATAAAGAAGCATTCCCGAAGAACTGAACCAGTACACGTTCCAACTGTCGGGAAGACGGCAGATTACGGCAAGCTCGTCTCTTACGGAAGCGGCAAGCCCTATAATTCTTGGAAACGGACTTCCCCCAATTCCCTCTCTTCCCAGATAATTTACAAAACGCCCGTTCTGATCAAAATGAAGAATAATCCCGTCCAAAAGCGCTTTAGTTTCCGGATCAAAACGGTACGCCTGCGGAAAAAGCCTGTCTTCCGCAAAAATGTGCCTGCGTGAATCTACGGTAATCCAGCCGGGCTGTTCAAGAGGATATGAAAAAGCCCAGCGGGTAGCCTGATCCTCATCGGTAATATTGGTTTTCAGGCTGAACGGAGGAGGATTGGTTTCATCGTTGTATATCATGAACAGCAAATCGCCGTAAGAGTTAAATTTTAAGATTTTTCCGCTGTTTCCGTCTGTAATGTAAAAAAGACCGTCCCGCATTGTAAAGCCCGTACGCCTTATTCCCCTTGTCCCCTCAAGGTTGTACAGGGCAATTTGATCTTCCATAGGGCCGATTTCAAGCGAGTAGAGGTCTTCCCTGTCTACAGAAACAATCTGATTATTTTTGCACGCTCCGCCGAAAACAAGCGTTATTAAAATTAGAAAATAAACCATCCATTTTAAAATCTACTTTTTTAACCTGTTTGTCAACTGCGGCATAATGAGACTGCCGCAGAGGATTTTCATTGAATTCTTTTTAAAAAACATTATCAAATTGACTGTAACATTCGATTTATTAAAACCGCCGCCGTATTGCGCTGTTGTATTTCCGGCTCAACCGGACAACATACGCAGAATCATGATTAATACCACTGTTGCCTGTTTAATAAAATAAGAATATACTTGATTTTATGAATAAAGTAATCTTAAAAGCCGCTGAACTGGACGGTTATTTGACAGCAGAAGATAAGGAAAACCTCCAAATTCTTGATAAAATTTTCAATAAAGCGCTTGATATTTTCCCAAAACTGCAAAACGGAGAAAAAGACACGGAAAATAAACTGATTGCGCTGTACAATGAAATGGGCAATACTATGCAGAATATCTGCCAGAAAACGCCGGGGATTCACGTTTATTCATACATAGCTCCTCAGGAAGACCATTCGGAAGTTTCCCGCGTTATCGCGAAGCTTAGGGATATAAACACGCAGAACAACGAGTTCCGTTATTATATCCAGCGCGCCTATGAAATACTTTTTAAGCTTGCGTGGGGAAGCATTCCCGGTTCACAAAAAAATTACCTTATTGTAAAAACACCGGTAACTTCACCCGTTCAGAATTACGCGGTTCATAAAATAACAAATATCGACAATAAAATCGGAAACACGGTAATGTGCGTAATGCTCAGAGGCTCTCTCCTTCCGTCAATGATCATGAGCAAGGAAATAGAGGAATATTCATCCTGCGGTTATGTAACGCCTTTTGCCCTTTTCAGGATAAACCGAAACGACAGCAAACATGAAAGCGACATGGAGTATGTTCTTGATCTTGACAAATCCTTTTTTAACCTTGAGGCGCTTGACGGCAAAGATTTGGTTTTTGCCGATCCGATGAACGCGACAGGCGGAAGCCTTGTTACTGTAATCAAGTATTTGTTAAAGTCGGGAATAAAACCCAATTCAATCCTGTTCTTTAACGGCATTTCCGCCCTAAAAGGAGCGCTTCGAGTTGTAAGGGCGCTTGATAATTGCGATGTTTATACTCTTTGGATGGACGGCGTACTGAACAAAGACGCGTACATAATGCCGGGTCTCGGAGACGCCGGGGACCGTTTAAACGGCAAAGACAATGAAAACAGCGCCCGTAACATTATCCAGCTTCTTGCCGATTATGGCTGTGATATAGCCAACCTTTACCGCTCGCAGCTGAGGGAAATTGAAAATACGGTGCTGGAAAAAAGAAAATGAAAAAGTTTCTTCATTTCGCGTTTATCATGGTTTCCGTTCTTGCGGCATACGGCTGTACAAGCGCCGCGGCGTCCGCGGAAGAATATTTTTCCATAGGCATGGGTTATTTTGAGCTTGGAAAATACGAAGAAGCGGAAAAATGGCTGAACCGCGCGAAACTTGCGGATAGAACAATGACCGCTTCCCAGTACAACCTAGGAAGGCTTGCGTTTGAAAGGCAGCGATTCAACGAAGCGGCCGTATATTTTGAAGATATTTTAAAAAAAGACCAGAATAACGTGCTTGCGCTGAAAGCCGCCGCCTACACAAGAATTAGAACAGGAGACGTTGACATTGCGGAAAAACATTACTCAAGGCTTCTGGGAATAATTCCCGAAAGCGCGGATGACGGCTACAACCACGCACTTGTGTTATACGCAATGGGCCGCTACGCGGACGCCGAGAAAACGCTGGAGAAATACCTGCTTCCCCTTCTGGAAAAAAGCGAAATACAGCTTCTTTACGCAAGAAGCCAGAGCGCCCAAAACAAGGTAGAAGCGATAGAAAGTTATTCAAACTGGCTCAATAATAACAAGAACGCAAGAGTACGCTACGAATATGCCCAAATTTTACAGCGCAATGAATTTTACGCAAGGGCGATTGAGGAATACCGAAAAGCTTTTTCCGAAACAACCTCGGCAGACAGAAACCTTAGAAACGAAATTCGTTTCGCTCTTGCCGGAGCGTTGATGATCGCGGACAATGAAAGCTCCGAAGGATTCAACGAACTTCAAACCGCCGTAAACGAAGGTTTCAGCGGCATTCAGGCGGTTGAAGGATTATTGACAAACGATAAAATCAGTGCGGCAAACAAGGAAAAAATCAGAACCATTGTTTACAATATGCGGCTTGCCGCCATGTCAGCCGAAGAAAGACAGAAAAGCGGGAATTAACACTTTAGACCTAAATGATTGTATCAATGATAAAAATAATATTTGAAATTCCGGATACCCGCAGCATCAAGGATAAACGCCGCGTGGTAAAATCAATTATTGAAAAACTGTACAGGAATTTCCGCATGAGCGCGGCTGAAGTTGACCTTAACGATTCGCTTTCCTTTGCCCAAATCGGCGGGGCTCTTGTTTCAAATTCAAAAACACACGGCGAAACCGTAATGCAAAAAGCGTTTAATATGATCGAAAAAGAAACTCCGGTCCGCATTCAGGACATGAGCATTTATTCGGAGGAATTTTAATGAATAAAAACCCGCAAAAAAAAGCATTCCTGTTATTTGCGCCGATTTTCCTTCTTGCGTTTAATTCGTGCATAGGAATCTCAATGGACATACAGATGCGGAAAGACGGCTCGTCAAGAGTCAGTCTGGAATACCGTTACTCTGTCATGGCGGAAACCGCGGGAAAATTCGACGGCAATGAAAATTGGCCTATTGTTCCTGTGGGACGCGCCGATTGGGAAAGAACAGCGCAGCGGGTTTCAGGAATGAAGCTTGTCTCATTCTCTTCGTCACAGAAAAATCAACAGGATGTTATTACAAACGTAACGCTGGAATTTGACAGCGCAGACGCCCTTCTGAAATTTCTTGATCCTGCGGGAGACAGGGCGTCTCAAAGCGCCGGCAGGCTTGAAATAACCGTGAATAAGCCTTTGCCTTCGCAGATAAACGGCGACTTGCTCGAACTAATGCGGCAAATCTCAGGCGGTTACAGGTTCGCGGTCAGCTTTTCTGCCGAAGGAAACTCGACTCTCGTGGTGACGGACGCGCTGGGGAAAGAAATATCACTGCCGCAGGACGCGCAAATAGTTCCGTCAGGAAAGAAAACGTCGTTATCTATCGCCGTCCTTGAAATTTTCACTCTCAAAGACGGGCTTGGATTGAGATTTACTTGGTAGCCTAACCGTTACTCAAAAATCTTCCTGCCCTTTTGGTCGGGTATCCCCGTTTTGCGCCAAAAGTAAGTGTTGATCTGATCGCGCCATTCACGGGCGTTTGAAAGCTGTCTTTCAAAACGGGAAAGAACGGATTCGTACACTTCGCTTTCAAGAGAATCTTTCAGGTTTTTCCATTCTTCCGCCATGGCGGCAGCCTCATCGTATCCTTCAAAGTGCGTGTCGTAGATATTCTGCAAAAGAGTCTGCCCGTTTTTCATTTTATAATCATAGCGAAGCCTGTGGAAAAACAGAATCATGTTTTCCGGACACGTTGAAGGATCGGCGAAAAGCGCGGCGTTCTTTTTTGAATACTGCTCCGTGTAGCCCGTTCCCGAAGGAGTCCTGTCAATGCCGATTGAGTTCATGTCCGCCCTGTGGTAAGTCCCCCAGCGGCTGAACTCGTAACCCTCAATATTCGGGCCGTAATGAAGCCCGGGCGTTACCATAAAACACACTCCGAACGGGGCGTTGTACTTTTCATAGACAGGGTATGACTTTAAAAGAAGCTGTGAAATTTTCTGCGCCGCCTGCGTCTTTCCGAATGAAAGAACGCTCCACTCGTCCGCTATTTCTTTTGCCGTAAGAAACGGATTCCAAATAATGCGCCCGTAACCGTAAAGATTCGCCTGCGCCAAAGTATGCCCCGTCCAGTTGCGATCAAGCCCCACATTTACAACAGACGCAAATCCTTCTATATTGGAAAAACCTTCTTTGTACGGAGCCGTCAATTCCCTTATGCTGCTCTTTTCGCCGCGCGCCGTGTCAAATTTCATGACATCTTCCCAAAGCCACGGCAGATAACAAAGATCAATCTGATGGCCTGTATATTCCTGCGTTATCTGAAACTCCATGACATGGCGGGTTTTTTTAAACGCTCCGAAAAGAGCGGTTACGGGCTCCCGCACCTGAAAATCATAAGGGCCGAATTTTATCTGCAAGATTACATTGTTTCTAAAAACGCCGTCCTGCGGCATAAAGTGATCGTAAGCCGCGCGCGCCCGGTCAATACCGTGATCCCTCCAGTCCTGGGTGCAGTTGTAAACAAAACAGCGCCAGACGATTACTCCGCCGAAAGGTTCAACCGCTTTTGCAAGCATATTCGCGCCGTCCGCGTGGGTGCGGTTGTACTGGAAAGGCCCGGGTTCTCCTTCGGAGTCGGCTTTTACAAGAAAGCCTGCAAGATCGGGGATGTATTTGTAAATAAGCCGCGCTCTTTCCTTCCACCATGAAAAGACGGCTTCATCAAGCGGGTCAGCGGTGGGAAGTTTTCCCAAAGACCACGGCGCTCCGAAGTTTATTGAAATAAAGAGTTTTATCCCGAAGCGGCGGAAAATTGCGGCTAACCCGGACGCCTCCTGCAAATATTCTTCTGTAATAAGGAGTTTTGCGTTTGCGCGGACATTGACGTTATTAATGGAAACACGGTTAATCCCTACGGAGGAAAGCAGGCGCGCGTAATCTTCTATACGTTTGCTGTCATAGTCAAAGCGGCCGTTTTTATAGAATATTGAGTTCCCCGCATACCCGCGTTCAACCGTGCCGTCAAAGTTGTCCCAGTGGTTGATCATTCTTAAAAGAGAAACAGGAGAGTCGCTGATTTCAAAACCGTTTTTAATTTCACCCGACGCAAGCAGCGAGAGGAAACGGAATACTCCGTATAACAGGCCGTTTTCATCATGACCTGCTATAAAAATCCGGCTGTCGGTTACTTTAATAATAAAACCTTCACAGGCGGGTTTTCCGGCGGAAAAACCCACGTATTTTTCAATGTCAGAGAAAGTTCCAAGGAATACCGCGCTTTTTGCGCCGTCAATTTGTTTCTGCAATTCGGGCGTAAATCCCAAAAGTCTTTTGATTCCGTGCGCAAATTCCTTTACCGCCTGAAAAACAACTTCCGACTCCTGCGAATTTGACGTACAAAAAATAACGGCCGGTATGTTTACGGCAGGCGTAATACTCCGTTCCTGAAGCCAACAGTCATACTCTTTTAACATTTTTCACCCCTTATAAAGATTATCCTTAAACCAAACGGCAGCAGGACGGGTCATTTACTTTTTTGTATCGCTTCAAGAAGGCCGGAAAGATAGCACAACCCCAAAGCCCTGTCGTAAAGTCCGTATCCCGGCATGGAAGTCTCGCCCCAGATATTTCTTCCGTGATCCGGACGGACGACGCCTTCAAACCCAATGTCGTATAACGCCTTCATAATCCTGTACATATCCAGAGAACCGTCGCTTGAAAGATGGGCGGCCTCCTCAAAATCACCGGGCGCGTTATGCTTAACATTCCTTACATGGGCGAAATGGACGCGCCCTTTCAGGCTGTAAATAATGTCCGGAATGTCGTTTGCGGGATTGCTTCCAAGGCTTCCAGTGCAGAGAGTCACGCCGTTATGGGGATCGTCTGTCATATTAATTATCTTCAGCAGTTTTTCCTTGCTTGTAACAATCCGCGGAAGGCCGAATACGGACCACGCCGGATCATCCGGGTGAATTGCCATGTTAATTCCGTATTTTGCGCAGACCGGCATAATCGCCTTCAAAAAATATTGAAGATTGGAAAAAAGTTTTTCTTCGTTTACGTCCTTGTACATTTCAAAGAGTTCTTTAATCTTTGCCATACGCTCAGGCTCCCAGCCCGGCAGCACATGGCCGTCCGCTTTGGCGTTTAAAACTTCAAACATATTTTCCGGATTTATTTTATCAATAAGTTTTTGATCGTAGGAAAGCACCGTAGAACCGTCCGGACGGGGTTTAGCCAAATCAGTGCGCGTCCAGTCAAAAACAGGCATAAAATTGTAACAAACAAGGTCAATACCGGCTTCGCCGAGAACTTTTAAAGTGGCTATGTAATTTTCGATATATTTATCACGCGCGCTCTCGCCCGTTTTAATTGAATCGTGAATATTGACGCTTTCTATGCCGGCTAATTTTAATCCCGCGTCTTCAACCGTCTTTTTAAGAGACAGAACTTCCTCTTTTTTCCATTCATCTCCGGGCGAAGAGCCGTACAGAGTGGTGATTACCCCGTAAATTCCGGGTACCTGCCTTATCTTGTCCAGAGTTACAGGATCAAAACCGGGCCCAAACCAGCGCATTGTCATTTTCATTTTTTCTCTCCTAAATTTTATTTAACTTTAAAACGTACAGACGCTTTTTCAAGTTTTTCGCAATACGCACATAACTCAACGTTGCCGGAAGAATCTCCCGCCTTTATCATCGCAAGCGCTTTTCCCTCAGATGTAATAACCTTTTGTAGCGTAAACCCGAGATTTTGATTTAAATCGGGAGAGCACGCGCCCAAAAACACGGCGTCTCCCGTTAACGCAAATTCGATTAAGTATTCCTCATTAGGGTTTAAAAGCCCTTCTTTATCAACAACATTTATTTCAATGTGGGCAATTCCGCCGGCTTTCAATTCCGTTCTGTCCGCAATAAGTTTTATCTTCTGCGCCTGACCCGCCGTTTTAACAGAATAAGAACACTCCTCTTTTTCGCCGTTAAATCCTTTTACTTCGATACTGCCTGATTGATATTCAAATGTCCACTTTATTATTCCGTTTTCAAAATCATCTTTCTTTCTGAGTCCCAATTTTTTGCCGTTTTTCCACAATTGCACTTCCCGGCAATTTGTGAATACAAACGCCGTAACAGTCCTTCTGTGTAAATGGTCAAAATTAAGATGAGAAGCAATCGAAGGGAACGACCAGCGTCCGCGCGCATAATCAGGTTTTTTGCCCTGATCGTAAATGGCGGCATAAACAAACGGCTCTTCCGTCCAGATGCTCTTGCGGAAAAAAGCGTTTGGTTTCATAAAACCGCAAATATCCAGAATTGAACCGGGCCAGCCTTTAGCGGGCCAGGGAGCTTCTCCCAGATAATCTATACCCGCCCAAATGAACTGGCCCAAAACATTTTCATTTTCAAGAACAAACCGCCACGGATTTTTTTCGCTTACATCCTCAAAATTTGTTCCTACGCTTGAATAATACTCATAACACTCAGTACCTACGATTGGTTTTTCAATATTATCCGTATAAGCGCGATATAACGGCTCATGGTAATTAAGGCCAAGCACGTCAACATCCTGCGCAAGTTTTTTTGTTATTCCGACAAGTTCTTCAACAGGGGCGTTGACAAGGCTTCTTGGATTTGCGTGAGGTGAAAGCGCGCACGTTACCGGACGGCTGTCAATGCTTCGTACAATGTTTGCAAGTTTTCTTTGAAGCTCAAGCATACTTTCGGCTCCCTGGTTTTCAACTTCGTTTCCTACGCTCCACATAAAGACGCATGGATGATTCCTGTCCCGCATAATCATGTCTGTAAGATCGCGCTGAGAGTCCGCGTCAAAATGAGAGGCGTAATAGCCGCTCTTCCATTTGTCAAAACATTCGTCTATTACATAAAACCCAAGTTCATCGCATAAATCAAGAAATTCCTGAGCCGCGGGGTTGTGGCTTGTCCTTACCGCGTTGCACCCAATGCTTTTAAGAACAAGAAGCCTTCTTCTCCATACGGCGTCATAATAGGCGGCTCCCGTTATACCGCCGTCATGGTGCAGGCACACGCCTTTTAATTTTATTTTTTCGCCGTTTACTGTCATTCCTTTGTTATACGCAATTTTTACGGTACGGATTCCGAAACGCGTTGTTACGGGCGGCACTTTATCTTCGCCGTTCTCAAGGGAAACTGACGCGCTGTACAAATTCGGCGTCCGGGCGGACCACAGCGCCGGGTCTTGAATGCGAAAGGTTTGCTCTACGGTTATCTCGTTTTTCCCGCCAACATTAAAGGGAACTGTTTTTTCCGCTATGCAGCTTCCGTCCTGTCCTAAAATTTGCAGAACCGCATTTCCAGCTGCGGATTTATTTTGGTCCCCTTTTACATTTACGATGGAAGTTTTTACGGAAATGTCAGCATATTTTTTATTTTCTGCCGGCTTCGACTCAATATGCACTCCCCATGTTTTTATATGCGTTACGGGAAGAATTTTCAAGAACACATTTCTGTAAATTCCGGAACCTGAATACCACCGGTCGGGCTGTTCACATCCGTTATCAAGGCGTACGGCAATTAAATTCTTTCCTTCTTTTGCAAATTCAGTAATATCAAGTTCAAAACTTGAATAACCGCAGGCGCGTCCTCCCGCTTCTTTACCGTTTATATAAACAGTACTGTTACGGTACGCCCCGCCGAAATAAACGTACACCGTCCTGCCGCTTATATCAGGCAAAGAAAATTCCTTACGATACCAGCAAACGCCTTCCCACGCGAAAAAACCCTGCATGTTTTGAGCCGTATAACCTTCTTGTTTGCCTCTGTTAAACGGCTGGCTTATTATCCAGTCATGGGGAAGATCAACATTTTTCCATGTACGGTCGTTAAATTTTAGGTTTTGAGCGTTTTTTATGTCTCCGAGAAGAAATTTCCAGTCATTATTAAAATTTTCAACAAAAATGTCCTTCATAAATAACTCCTAATGCCTTATTATCACGTTTTATTGATTAATATTACATATAATGGTATCATAACTCCAGTTATTAAGCAAATAAGGAATTAATATGAAAAAAATCATTTTTCTTGCATTTATATCTTTAATGTATTTAACGTGCGCTAATTCGGCCAATGAAAAAACGGACGGTTCCATTTCAATAAATTATAACAAACATCATCAGGAAATTGACGGTTTCGGCGGTTCAAACGCATGGACAAGGCTGCCTCAATACCCGGACGTACAGGAAAAACTGGTTAAACTTCTCTTTTCAAGAACGGAAGGAATGGGGTTCACTATTCTTCGTAACCGTATTCCGTTCCGCGAACGGCTGGAAAATGACGACTCACCCGGTGTAAACGACGGTTTTGTTTCAAGAGACAGTGACGGCACTTACAGTTACACAACAAACGCAAACGGAACAAAAGACTTTAATTTAAACTGGAACTCATGGGATTTAAGCGGAACAAAAAAACTTATTGAACAGATTCAAAAACTTGGGAAAGACGGTCCCGAAAGGCTTGTTATAATGAGCACTCCGTGGACTCCTCCAAATAACCGGGTAACACGGTGGAAAGAAGACGTTACCGGCGTAAGCGACAGACTGGACTATAAAATGGACTGGTCAAGGCCTGACATTTGGGGAAGGCTGAGCCGCAGCAGATACAACGATTACGCCGACCTCCTTGCCTGTTATGCGAAGGAATTTGAATCGGCAATGGGAGCGCCTCTTGACATTCTTTCGGTGCAGAACGAACCTAACTACAAAGTTGATTACGAATCCGCCTATTGGAACGGAGAAGACATCCGCGATTTCCTGAAAATTGTTAACCGGCGTTTCAGGGAGAAAGGAGTTAAACTCGGAGCGGGAGGATTGGGAATAATGATTCCGGAATATGAGAACTACAACGTTAATTTTAACGAGATGATTAAACCTTCTCTGGATGATCCTGAGTCCGAAAGCATAATATCCCATCTCGCGCTTCATCAGTACAACGGCAGCTATGATTCGTCCCAAAGAGCCGGCTCAATGGAATTTCCGCAAATAGCCGCTTCCGGCAAACGTTTCTGGCAGACCGAAGTCTCAGGCTCAGGCCCCAACCTGCCTGTCGGAACGGGCATTAGCAACGCCATGTATTACGCAAGAATGATTCACTACGATATGATAATGGCCGGGACCAACGCGTTCCTCTACTGGTGGCTTTGGACAAATAATATAAACGACGAAAATTTCCCCGGAGCTTTAGCGCAGGCAGACGGAGATAATATAATCACCGCTTTAAGACTCTACGCAATGGGGCAGTATTCGCGCTTTATAAGGCCCGGCTGGTTCAGAATTGAATGTGATCCTTCACCGCTTCCCGGGAGAAGGGTATATTCCAGCGCCTATATAAATCCAAAATCAAAAGAAATCGCCGTTGTTTTTATTAACGAAACAATCACTCCATTGTCAATTTCCGTTAATCTGGCAGAAGCCGAATTCAATCAGCTTGATATTTGGCGGACATCGGAGAATGAACAGCTGAAAAGCATAGGCGCTCAAAAAGTATCGCGTAATACAACAGTGGAATTAGCTCCTATGTCAATTACGACTTTTTACGGAACTGTAAAATAAAGAAGCGGCGTCAGCGTGTGATTTTTATTGAATCAAACCACACGTTATTCGCTATATCTCCGTGTTCCGCTACGAATTCAAGCTGGATTACATTCGCCCAGGAGAAGTCTCCTTTCGGATTAACCCATCGCTGAGCCGCGTTTATCCATGCGCCTTGTTCCCGCATTTCAGACAGCGGAACGCGGATTGTATGCCATTTACCGTCCGGCGGCAGTATATTTTGATTTATCGTATAACGCATACGCCAAGGAGTCGAAGAAGCGCTGTCGGGATTGACAAACCGCACGTCAAAATTCACGGGCTTTTCCGTACGGGCTTTTAATTCAATAAAATATCCTCCATCTGCAATAGCTGAAAAATCCCTGTTGGTAAAAATAAAACGTATTACATTATACTGAGAGACATTTCCCCATCGAATTGAAAATTCACCTTCCGCGGCATTCGTATCAAACATGTTGAAAGTTGAGGCGTCTCCCCAAAAATCGATTGTTACATTTTTACGGTCGGGATAATCATCAAAAACAGTAAAACCGCTTTTCACAGGTTCCCGGCTGCGTACGCTTTGCGCAGGCGGCGTGAAACCCATAGCTTTAACTACAGCTGTATTGAGATCGTAATTAATGTCGCTGTATCCATCGGTGTTGAATACGCCGAAACCTCCGTAATAATCCCAGCTTGTCCTCGCGATTTTACGGCTGTCCAACGCGTCGGTAACATACTCGTACCACTTAACCCTGTCCTCCTGCGGACTGTTAATTAAGTATACCCCGTATTCACCGCAATAAACAGGAACGTTTCGTTCTTTAGAAAAAGCGACTGCTTTATCAAGCGGCTCCATCATTGTTTTTGGAGAAGCCGCCGTTTGATACCCTATAAATGAACTTTCTATCCATGTTCCCATTAGACTGAAAGGGGTTCTTGGCATTCTTCTGCGCTCGTACGGAAAAGGAACTCCGGAAACCAATACAAACGAAGGCGTACCTACCCATGAAGCTCCCTGATGGGTAAAGAGAAACGGATCGTAATAATGAAATGTATAAATCAAATTAGAATCCGAATACTTCGGCAAAGCGGAAAGTTTACCTACGGAATTGTAATCTGTCCCGCCTACAACAATCGCGTGTTTTTTATCTATCCTGCGGATTGTGTCTATCGCCATTCCTTGAATTTCTCCCCAGCGTGTATCGGAAATACCGTGCGGTTCATTCAATATTTCATAAACTACATATTCACTTCGGTCTTTGTACCGCTGCGCTATTTGCGCCCATACCGGAAGAAGAATCTTGTCAATATCGTCCGCGGTACGGTCAACAGGATGAAAAGAATGATTGTCAATAATAATATAAAGTCCGTATTTTTCAGCCCAGTTTACAGCCATATCAAGAAATTTAAATAAAATAGGATCGAACTTATAATCAGGCGCTCCGTTTGTCATGCTGTGCATTTTTACAGGCAGCCGTATTACATCCGCTCCCATTTTTTTTACATCCGCAAAATCCTGTTCAATATATTTTGTAAAATAAATTCCCTGCGCGCTGTCCGCTTCAAACCATCCTGAAAAATTTACGCCTCTGGAAAAACGAGGCGGAACGGTTACAGGTTCAACCTGCCTGCTTTGTACAGGTACTATTTCCGTTTGCGCGGAATTATCGGCGATATTTATTTTTTTTGTCTGGGTACAGGATGCAAGAACAACAATTAAAACTAAAATAAAACTCAATTTTTTTTTCATTGATTAATTCCCTGTTGGCGGCGTAAACCCCATAGCTTTCAAAACATCAATATTTACATCAGAAACAGGATCGCCCTTATTCGGGGTTTTAAAAATACCGAAACTTCCGAAATAATCCCAGCTTGTCCATGGGATATTCTTTTCGTCCAGCGCGCCGCAGACAGTATTGTACCATTTAATACGGTCGGCCTGCGCCGTTTGTATCATAAGCGCCCCCAACTCTCCGCAAAAGACGCCGACGCCTCTTTCTTTTGAAAAAGCGCCCGCTTTATCAAGAGACGCAAATATTTTTTCCAAAGCCGCGTCACTCTCATAATTCTCAAGAGCTTTTTCTATCCACGTTCCCTTAAGGTCAGCAGGAACTTGGGGTATACGGTTTCTTTCTATGGGAAAAGGAACTCCCTTTAAAGAAGCCAACGACGGATTTCCCCATGTCGCTCCCTGATGAGTGAATATGTGAGGATCGTAAAAATGAAACGTGTAAATAAGTTTACTGTCGGAATATTTTGGAATTGAAAACAGTTTTCCGATTGAATTATAATCCGTTCCTCCAACAATAATTAAGCGCTCTTGATCGATCTTTCTAATCGCCTCAATTGTCATTCCCTGAATCTCCGCCCATCTTTCATCGGGAATGTGGTGAGGTTCATTGAGAATTTCATAAATTACATAAGAGCTTCTGTCTTTAAAATGCCGCGCCAACTGTTCCCAGACAGGTATTAGTATTTTGTCAATATTGGCATCGGTCGGGTTCACAGGATGAAAAGAATGGTTGTCAAGCAAAATATACAGATCATATTTCTCCGCCCAGTCAACGGCGCTGTCAAGGTATTTAATCAGCCTGTGATCAATTGCATATTCAGGCGCACCGCCTGTAAAATTATGCACGGCAATCGGAAGACGGACTACGTCAGCTCCTATACTCTTTACAAAAGCAAAATCCTGTTCCGTGATTCTGTCAAATTTAATGTCTTCCACACTGCGTGACTCAAACCACTTGGAAAAGTTAACTCCTCTTGAAAACGGAACTTTAAATCCTGTCATACCCGCTCCTTCCCTTTCAATATAATAACATAATATGGTAAAATAAGGCTATTATGATAAAATACCAAAATCCGGTTTTAAGCGGTTTTTATCCCGATCCTTCAATTTGCAGGGTAGAAAATGATTTCTACCTTGTTAATTCGACTTTCGCGTATTTTCCCGGTATCCCGATTTTTCACTCAAAAGACCTAAGACACTGGAAACAGATCGCAAACGCTATAGACCGTCCCGGACAGTTATGCTATGACAGGCACAGAATATCGCAGGGGCTTTTCGCTCCGACAATTCGTTATAACAAAGGCCTTTTTTATATTCTATGCACGTTAATTAATACCGGAGGGAATTTTATCATCACCGCGAAAAACCCGAACGGGCCGTGGTCTGATCCTGTATGGTTAAAAGGAGCGGACGGCATAGACCCTTCAATTTTTTTTGACGATGACGGAAAAGCGTGGTACTGCGGAACCCACCCCGCGCCTGAAGGAGAAGCGTACTCCGGAAATTATGAAATATACATCAGGGAAATAGACCTTGCCCTTCTTTCAGACGGAAAAAATCCCCTGACAGGTGAAAGCTGCGGAATATGGCGCGGCGCGTTACGTGACGTTATCTGGCCGGAGGGGCCCCATATTTACAAAATTAACGGCTGGTACTATCTTTTGCACGCGGAAGGCGGAACCGGCCTTGATCACGCGGTCTGCGTCGCGCGGGCAAAAAATATAAAAGGCCCGTGGGAAGGAAAAAGAAGCAACCCGATATTGACGCACAGGCATCTTGGAAAAGATACGCAGATTATCAATGTGGGGCACGCGGATATTACAGACGATCCCGGCGGAAACTGGTGGATGATTTTTCTTGCGTCCCGTCCGTATCACGGAGTCTGCCCTCTTGGACGGGAAACTTTTATGATGCCCGTTTGCTGGGAAAACGATTGGCCCGGAATCGATTCAAAATCGGGGCTTGTAGAAAATGAATATCTTGCGCCTGAACTGCCTGCGTCAGGCGCTTGCGCAATCTGGTTCTTTGAAAGTTCCTGCGATCATTTTTCACAGAAACTTCCCCTGCATTGGCTTACTCTGCGTATGCCTGTCAATGAAAAAGACTCCGCGTTAAGCCTCACCTGCCGTCCGGGCGTTCTGCGGTTATTTACAAAATCCGCGACAACCCGAAGTTTGGAACATCCCGCATTTGCGGGAAGAAGAATCAGGCATAAGGATTGGGCGTTTTCCGCTTCAATGGAATTCGCGCCTAATACGGAAACCGAAACGGCGGGAATAATTTTGCTGCAAAACGAAAATTTTCAATTCCGCCTTGAAGTATTCCGCGCTTCAAACGGAGTTTCACTTCGTCTTGTCCGCGCGGACGGCAAAGAGGAAAAAATAATCGTGCAAACAAATACTGACTCTTCTCAGAAGCAGATTGTACTTGCCGCCGTTTGCGAAGAAATGGCTCTTTCATTTTTTTATGGTAAGGATCAATATTCCCTTGTTTGTATTGCGGATCAGGAAGACGCGCGCATTCTCAGTACCGAGTACGCGGGAGGTTTTGTCGGGACATTGGCGGGACTTTTCGCCTCCGGCAACGGAAAAAACACGGACAATTACGCCGACTTTTTCTGGGCGGAATATAAGGAGCTTTAATGAAAGATTTAGGATTATCGGCATTAATAGGCGGCGGAATGATAATGCAGAGGGATTCCGCTTTTCCGCTTTGGAGCAAAGAAAAAATATCGGTTATATTTTCAGGGAAAAAATACGAATCGCGGAATACAGACGGTAAATGGCTTATAACGCTCGATCCTGTTAAAGCCGGAGGCCCTTATTCAATGGAAATTACGCACGCAGAAGGTTCTTTTTCCGTACAGGATATTTATGCGGGAGACGTATGGGTATGCGCGGGACAATCGAATATGGAATTACAAATGGACCGCCTGCGCGACAAATACAGCGAGGAATGGGAAAACAAAGAATTTCCTATGATAAGACTTTTTAAAGTTGCGCAGGAATGTGATTTTGCCTCTGCCCGCGAAGAATTAACCTCAGGCAATTGGATTTCCCCGTCAAAAGAAACCCTGCACGAGTTTACCGGGACGGGCTGGTTTTTCGCCAAAGAAATGTATAAAAAATACGGCATACCGGTTGGCCTTGTAAGAACGGCGTGGGGCGGCACTCCCGTTGAATCGTGGATGAGCGCGGACGCTCTTAAAGATTTTCCGCAAAAAATCGCTGAGGGAAAGAAATACGCCGATGACGGTGAAAGAGAAAAAATTGCGAAAGAAACAGCAAAAGCGATTACGGAATGGGAAACAAATTTAAAAAATAAAGATCGCGGGCTTGCGGAAAAATGGGAAAAAGAGCGGACGGACATTTCAAATTGGAGCGAGGTTACCCTGCCCGGAGATTTTTCTTCCGACGGACTTTCCGGTTTTTGCGGCGTAATCTGGCTTGCCAAAGAATTCGAGGCGGGCGAGGAATTTGCGTCTAAAACGGCAAAGGTATGGCTTGGCACGATTACGGACGCGGACACCGTTTATATAAACGGCGTTGAAATAGGCGGCATTACATACCGTTACCCTCCGCGAAAATACGTTTCAAAAGGGCATATAAAACAGGGTAAAAACCGGATTGTCATAAGAGTTACGTGCAATAACGGAGACGGCGGCATTACAACGGATAAACCTTTCAGAATATTTACAGATAACGAAATTATTGAACTTGCCGGAACATGGAAATATAAAACAGGAGCCGAAACTCATGCGCGTCCTGCGGAATTTTTCTTTCAGCGCCTTCCCACAGGCAATTACAACGCCATGATCGCGCCGTTATTGAAATATCCTTTAAAAGGCGTTATCTGGTATCAGGGCGAATCCAACGATTCGTGCCCTCACGATTACGAGAAGTTGTTCCGTCTTATGATACAGGACTGGCGTGAAAAAAGCGTTAACAGGGAGCTTCCCTTTCTCTTTGTCCAACTGCCTGTCTGGAAAACGCCTTCAGATAACAGCGAAAACTCGTCATGGGCGATTATCAGGCAGGCGCAGACGGCCGCCCTGTCCCTTCCGGCAACAGGAATGGCCTGCGCTCTTGAACTAGGCGAATGGAACGATCTGCACCCGTTAAATAAAAAAGACGTAGGCATACGCCTGTTTCTCGCTGCGGAAAAAACATTGTTTAAAATTGAAAACTCTTCACCCGGTCCTGTTTTGCAGCGCGTTGAAAGAAGGCAGGGAAAAATTTTTCTTTACTTTAACAACTGCGCCGAAGGGCTTAAAACAGTTCCTGAAGGTGAAAAGACTTATGTCAGCGTAACAGACGGGGAAAAACAGGTTCGCCTTCCCGCGGAAACAGAAGGAAAAGACGTTATCTGCATAGACATATCTTCGCTGAAAGAGCCTAAAAAAGTTTTATACGCATGGGCGGATAATCCGCGCGACAGACAGTTATTTAACAGCGCCGGACTTCCGGCGCTTCCGTTCAAAATAGACAGACTTTAATAAAGGGGTAAAAATGTTTAACGCGGGAAAAGTAAAGAACGAGCTTATTGAATGGATACGCGGTTATTTTGATCAAAACGGCAAAGACTGCGGCGCAGTCGTCGGGTTATCCGGCGGCAAGGACAGTTCCGTAACGGCGGCCCTGTGCGTACAGGCTCTTGGAAAAGACAAAGTTTACGGCGTATTGCTGCCGCAGGGGGAACAATACGACATAGGCTATTCACGGGAACTTGTCTCTGTTCTGGGAATAAAACACTTTGTCATAAACATAAAAGACAGCGTAGACGCTCTCCTTGCGTCAATAAAAGAAAGCTCCCTTTCACTTAACAGGCAGGCTGTTATCAATATTCCCGCCAGAATCAGAATGACGGCGCTGTACGCCGTATCCGCCGCGGTAAACGGAAGGGTTGCAAATACATGCAACTTAAGCGAAGACTGGGTCGGTTACGCGACAAAATACGGAGACGGGGCGGGTGATTTCAGTCCTTTGTCCCGGTTAACGGTAACGGAAGTTAAAGCCATCGGCACGGAACTCGGGCTTCCGCAAAAATTTATCGAAAAAGTCCCCGAAGACGGACTTTCCGGCCTGTCAGACGAAGAAAATCTCGGCTTTACCTACGCCGCACTGGACAGGTACATAAGGGAAGGCGTTTGCGAAGACGCCGCAGTCAAGGAAAAAATCGACAGACTGCAAAAAATCAACCAGCATAAACTTGCCCTTATGCCGCATTTTTGTCTTTCTGAATGATGAAGCCGGTTGACGGTCGTAAGGCGCGAAGATGTTAGGCGGATTGCCGCATTAAATTAGTATAAAATAACAATTTTATATTTCATTTTTAAAAATTCTGAAATAGCGTTATATAATTTTGATGCACCCATTAAATCCATTTTTTGCAAACGCCCTTAAATCAATTGTTTCAAATCCGTTTTTCTCTGCAAGTAAATTGATGTCTGGTAAATTGCCGTCATTTAGAGGCTGATATTCCGCATCCATTTGCGTTCCACCCGGATAACAAATAACCAGCTTATATTCGGCTTTTGTACCGCTGCCTGTAACATGCATGGGTACGAGTTTTAATATATGCAATTCGCCGTTTTTCATTCCGTTAACAGAAAGACCTGTCATTGTAGTATTTTTAGGTCTACCGCCCTTTTTACCGTTTTCAACGGAACTGACAGCTTTCTTTTCCGACGTTCTGGAACCTAACAATGCTCCAGGATTTATCTCTTTTCCGCAATGCGGACATAAAATACTTTCTTTCTTTTCCATAACTTATTAATTACATTATATAACCTAACGTTAGGTATGTCAAGTAACTTAAAAAAGCAACAACATATTTATTTATTATGTTGACATATTATTCCGCGAGTTATATATTTAATTCATTATCTAAAAAACAATAATTAACCGCGACATGAAGTGTAAATCAAGTATAGGGTTTTCCAGTGCCGGAAACGGCAGAGGGATAACTGGAAAATGTAAACCCTGTAAAAGCCTGCTTGAGCAGGTTAATATCGGCTACCCTCCGACTAATGGGTGGAAAAAATGATGGACACTAATAAAACGGAAAAGACAGCGGAGTCAGCTTTTAAACCTGTGAACGCTCTTGAATGTGTAAACAATGAAAATTTCACAGAATGCAAAACCAGCAAAGGTTTTGGCAATGACAGTAAAAACATAAACTATATAAATACTACTTACTCCCATAGCGCCATTGATATTTGTATAGATATGATTTAATTGACCATAAGTAAAATTTAAATTAATTTGGACTCATAAAGGGTTAATGCTTTGGATGAAAAAACAGAAGCAAGATATAGGGATGAATGCAGGAAAATAATTACAACGCTTTCCGGTAAAACAAACAGGCTTTCCCCTAGATACAGTCAAATTGATGAAGTCTTTTCAAATTATGAAGTTTTCAAAAAACATATACATAATAACATGAATTATAATGATGTCCCTTCAAAAACAGAACCCCTAATGGATAGTCATAAAATCGCATCAGCATTTTTTTGTTCATTTTTAAAAGCAAAACCTATTAAGTACACGCCTGATAGTTCTAACAATCCTCCGAGCGGTTTTGAACTTCAGGCAAATGAATGGGGAGCTTTTATATTCGGGCTTCAAGTTGTTATGGATTTTTGGGCAGACAAAGTCTTCGACAGCGTTACAGCCGAAGATCAGGAAATTTACAAACAACCAATTCGATTTCCGGAAACAAGCAAAGATAACTATGTAACTTGGTTTATAAAGCTGGTAACTGACGGAATAGAAAAATACTTTGATTTTGATAATGAAAAATATGAAGGGAAATTCATATTTTTTATAGCACATATATATTTTATGATTGAAAAATATGCATATCAGTATCATAAAACCTGCCTTTATGAGAAACGTTCTATACATTTAGCCCAAGAGCTTGCTGCTACAAAAAAAACACCTTAAAAAACCGGTATGTAAATCACTTGAAAAGGATACATACAGGCTTTGAGGTTTCTTCAGGAGTTAAGTAAGTCGAGTTAGTTTTCGGCGGTGTCTTTGAATGTCCGGTTTATTACTTTCTCCTTTGGTTGTTCCTGTTTGTTATTTTCTCTTGCGAGCTGCTCTTACGATCTTGGCGGGGAGTTCTCCAACCAAATGGAGAATCCCCTGAATGGCGCATACGTGCCGTTACGCAACTCCGTTGCTAGCGCTTTGTGTAAGTGTCGTTTAACCTTCCGCCGTTGTTAGGTTTATTGCCGGTAATGGTAATGTTTTGCCCGTTGTCGCTGATACTGATTTGCATTCCGTCCGCGCGCGTCCACGTTCCGTTAAGCGTGAAGCCGCCGCCCTGCTTTGTCCAGTTGTTGCTGCTTACCGAGGGCCGCGTGTAGGTTCCCGCGCCTCCGGCCTGGTACGCGACATCTAAATCGCCGGGGAAAGGCCTGGCTCCAAATTTAATATCACTTCCATTGAAAGTTACGCTGGTAACTGCGTTGACATCAAGGGAGAACGCATAATTTTCGATTCTAGTCATACTTGCGGGGATGGTAACGCTGGTTAGAGCTTTACAACCTCCGAACGCACTCTGACCAATAATAGACACACCTTCGTGAATGGTGACGCTTGTAATATTAAGGACATTTTGAAAACCCCAGGACGGGATTCTATTCACAGGTCTGCCGTTATAAGAACCTGGAATGACCACTGCGCCGCTTATATCCTTATTTGTCGCTTTGGCCTCATAAGCTGCATTTGCGCCGCTGCCCATAGTGCTTAAATTCAGTTTATCCAGCGTCGGCTCCTGCGCGAAGACTACGCTTGTCCCGATGATTGCGAGCAATACAAAACTTATCAATGTTTTCTTTTTCATTTTTTCTCTCCTGAATATCTTCTATAAAAAAACTTTTTATCCGGCAACGCCGGAGTTTTCAAACTTTGTCTGTCTAAAACTCTTTGGTTACGACTGCGAAACTGTTAAAACGAACCGTTGCGCCTCCGTTTTTAAAATTCACCTCGGCAGTCCTGAACATGGGATTGTTTTTGTCTGTCGGGTTTTTCTCGTTGTAGTTGTTGTTGATTAGGATGACTTTGTATTTACCGTTTCTCGCGAATGGTTCGCCCGAGAACATTCCCGACAGCTTGAAAACATTTCCGCTGTCCGCGTTATTGTCGCCGCCCGCTTCAAATGTCAAAACGGCAAAACCCGTGCTTATTAACGTTGACAAATCCTTGTCTGCGCTTACCACTACCGCCGACAGTTCCTGTTTCGGAAGCCCTGTGATTGTCAAGGTTCCCGGTTCGCTTTTGCCTCCGGAACTTGCGTCTGCTTCACTTGCGCTTGCTGTTCCGCCTGTTTTATTTCCGCAGGACGCGGCTGTCAGCGAAAAGACAATTGCCGCCGCGATTACGATTGCACCTAATATCTTAAAAACGTTTCTTTTCATTTTTTCTCCTTCGTTCCCGCGTCAGCCTTTCGGGTTTGGCCCGTACTTGTTCTCGCCCGCCGTTCCTTCCTTAACCCAAAACACTATCAGGATGATGAGTCCGACAAGGGGAATGAACGCAAGCAGTACCAGTAAACCGTGGCGGCCGATGTCGTGGAGCCGCCGCACGCTCACCGCAAGAGTGGGAACAAAAACCGCAAAAATAAAAACCCCGCCGACAAAAGGAATCCAGTTCACTACGCATCCGGCAACAAAACAGGCAAGGAAAAATATCCAGAACTCCCGCCGTCTCGAACGTCCGGTGAATACGGCGTATTTTTTTATACAGCCAATACACGTTTCTTTTATGACTTCCAAATTGATGTCTTTTGTTACATCATCGCTCATAAACCTTCCGTCCTCCTTCACGCGGTCTTTTCCCGCCGTCAAAATATAAAAAACCGGTATATTACACGGCGTTTTTTCCTTATTTAATGTGTTTTATAATTCCCATATTATCTGTTAATGCAAATTTCACCGAAACTTGAAAATTTCATCCGGAAAGACAATCAAAAAATATTCACAAAAAACAGCTTTTCCCCTTAAAACATTCGTTTATTTTGCTTTATCATTTTTTGTAAAATCTATTACTTCCGTACAGACAGTATTTTATATATTTTACGGAAGTTGTCAATATCCTAATAGGAACTAAAAAATTAACTTATTAAAATGACAAGTTTAAGGGCTGTACTTGCATTTAATATGAAGGTACAACGGCAAGTTTTGGGGATTTCACAGGCAAAACTGGCTGAAAAAGTGAATACTTCAACTCATTATATAGGCATGATAGAAAGCGAGAAAAAGTTTCCTACCCCCGAAATGCTGGAACGGATAGCTTTCGCCCTTGAAATAGACGCGCCGGCTCTTTTTTCGTTAAAATCCTATCCTGTATCCGAAGCCGGTACAATCGCAAAATTCCAGGAACAAGTAATTAATGATATTACACAGATAATCGCGTACCGGATAAAGGAATTGGAATTAAATTCAAAGCAAAAATAACGGTAATTTACATTATTTTTAGGATTAGTGCGAATTGCCGCTTTAAAATAATCTTGAATCCGTTTTCAACGGAACTGACAGCTTTCTTTTCTGACGTTATGGCGTAAAGCTGTCGCCCTGCTTTGTTCAACTGTTGACTGGCTCAATGTCGGCTTGCTATTTACGAATCTTAATTGATTTTTGACAATACCGCTAAAAGACGATTTGCCTTAATTGATCGCCACTTGTTCATAATGACTTGCAAATGCTATGGAATTAATGCCGGGAATTGAAACTTCATTTTCCATTCGTTCTGCTAAAACTCTCAAAGCCAGCGCCTTAGCTTTTGCTACTGCCTGTAATGGCGTTACACCATATGCAAGTACGCCGGGAATATCCGGAATTTCAGCTATCCACCGCCCGTCTTCTTCCTGTTCAATTTCAATATCAAAATTCATAAATGCCTCATTTTAGAAATAATATACAAAAAAGAGATGATTGAACAAGCTCACACATCGCAATATAGATAATATCGATTTTCTCACCTATATTTTGCATTTCCTGATAAACTAAACGTGCAGTGGACTCAATACACGTTCTAAGCTAAAATCCGGAATATGGAACCAATCATCCTTGCTTCAGGCTCGCCGAAACGGCAGGAATATTTTAAACTGCTCGGGCTGCCGTTCAGCATTTTGCCCGCCCTAATTGACGAAAGCAAAGTAACGCATACAAATCCGGTAAAACTTACATCGGAACTTGCGGTTTTGAAAGTAGAGAAAGTTATCGAAGTGATGAGTAACCGCCTGCCTAAATGGATATTCGGCGCCGATACGGTAATTACCGCAAACGGGGAAATTCTTGGAAAGCCTAAAGACAGGCAGGAAGCCGCTTCCATGTTAAGGCAGATGTCGGGAAAACAACACAAGGTAGTTACGGCTATCGCCCTTTACAACGGAAAAGATAAAAAAACGGACTGCCGCCATGCCGTATGTACTGTCAATTTCGCGCCTCTTAAAGATGAGGAAATAGAATGGTATATCGAAACCGATGAATGGCAGGGCGCAGCCGGCGCTTACCGGATACAGGGGCTTGCCAGCTGCTTTATCACTGAAATAAAAGGCTCTCCAAGCACTGTGGCAGGCTTGCCATTGCGCGAATTTTACGCTATGCTCAGGGATAACGGCTACCCATACGGCGCTTAAGCTGCAAGGTCAGCCGAATTTCCGCCGTCTTTGTCCGGAACCAATGAACGGTGAGATATAGGGATGGATGGCAAAACCATGCGGGTTTTGTCAAAGTTAGGAGGAAACTTTGGCTGTAGTAACTATGAAGAATCTCCTGGAGTCAGGAGTGCATTTCGGTCATCAGGTAAAACGCTGGGACCCGAAGATGAAAAAGTACATCTTTGCTGAACGCAACGGTATTCACATTATCGATCTGCAAAAAACAATTCAGGCAATCAAGGACGCTTATGAAGCGGTACGGAAAACCGTAGCCGCCGGAAAAACAGTTTTGTTTGTGGGAACAAAGAAACAGGCTCAGCAGACCATTCAAAAAGAAGCCGAAAGATGCGGTATGTTTTACATCAACAACCGCTGGCTTGGAGGCATGCTTACCAATTTCGTAACAATTAAAAAGTCGCTTCTTAGGTTAAAAAAGCTGGAAAAAATGGAAGTTGACGGAACTTTTGAAAATCTCACCAAAAAGGAAATCGCCTCTCTGGGCAAGGAGCGCATAAAGCTCCAGAAAAACCTAGGCGGGATCAAGGAAATGAAAGACCTTCCCGGCATTCTTTTTATCATTGACACGCGAAAGGAAGCGATTGCCGTTGCCGAAGCGCAGCGCATGAACATTCCGATTGTCGCGGTTGTTGACACAAACTGCAATCCCGAGGGCATCAACTTCCCCATTCCGGGCAACGACGACGCAATCAGGGCGATTACCCTTTTTACCCAGATAATCGCCAACGCTGTTGTGGAAGCGGACAACGAAGTCGGCCTTAAGATCATTGAAACGCTGGGCGACGAAGACGAGGACATGGAAGGGCTTTTAACTGACGCTTCCAGAAAAGAAGAAGACAAAGAAATCGACATTGACAAATACACAACCGAAGAAGCGTACAGAGCCGCAAAAGAAGACTCGGAAGTTTTTGAAGAAGAGGATAATGTATCCCAGATTCAGGTTGATGTTGATAAAGCATACAATGACGAATAACAATTAAAAAAACTTTTCGCCTGACCGCCTGTGCGGCTGGGGAACAAGTTCAATATAAGGAGCAGAAAATGGCTGAAATAAACGCCGCAGATGTAAAAAAACTCCGCGAAAAAACCGGAGCCGGAATGATGGAATGTAAAAACGCGCTTGTTTCAACAGACGGCGATTTTGCAAAAGCTGAAAAAATTCTCAAGGAAAAAGGGCTTGCCGCTTTGGAAAAACGCTCAGGACGCGCGACAAACGAAGGCAAGATATTTGTAAAAACAAAGGAAGACGGTTCGGCATCGGTATTGGTCGAACTTTTGTCTGAAACAGACTTTGTCGCGAAAAACCCCGATTTTATCGCTCTTGGAGGCGTTATCGCGAATAAAGCGCTGGAGAACAATATAAGCGAACCTAATGAAGAGCTTGTCGGGCTTGTGCAGGACCTTGCGACAAAAATCAGGGAAAATATGGGGATAAAAAGGCTCTGCCTTGTTAAAGCTTCACCTGACGAATGCCTTACACAGTACATACACGGAGACGGAAAAATCGGAGTCGTTGTAAAGTGCGAATCGGACAAACCGGAAATCTTTAAAAATGAAGACGTAAAATCCTTTATTTTTTCACTCGCGCTGCACATAGCGGCGTTCAACCCCGTCGCGGTGGATCAGAGTAAAATCGATCAGGGATGGCTCAAGGAACAGGAAGAAATTTTCCGCGTACAGATGGGACAGGATGAAAAACTTAAAGGAAAGCCTGAAAACGTGCTTGCCGGAATCCTACAGGGAAAAGTAAAAAAATACCTTTCAGAAATTTGCCTTCTTGAACAGGGTTATGTGAAAGACGAAAAAATCACCGTTGCCAAAGCGATTGAGGAATGCGGCAAAAAAACCGGAGCGAAACTTACGGTTAAAGATTATGTCTATTACAAAGTGGGCCAGACGGAGTAAAGTATGCAGGAAATTATTTCCTCCCATGAAGAGCGGATGAAAAAATCCATAGTAAACTTAAAAGAAGGGTTTGCCGCTCTCAGAACGGGAAGGGCGTCGGCCTCGCTCTTTGACAGAATACGGGTTGATTACTACGGAGAAAAATCGCCTCTTAATCAGGTAGCGAACATTTCCATTCCAGAAGCGCGCCTCATAGTAGTTCAACCTTGGGATAAAAACCTTATCGGCGAAATTGAAAAAGCGATCCGGTCTTCTGAATTGTCTTTAAACCCGTCGAATGACGGCAAGGTGATTCGAATTTCTATTCCGCCCCTTACGGAAGAGAGGCGCAAGGAACTTGTCAAACTGGCAAAAAATCACGCTGAACAGTCCAGAGTCGCGGTACGCAACATCCGAAGGGACGGAAACGACGAACTGAAAAAACTGCTCAAAGATTCAAAAATTACGGAAGATGACGAAAGCAAGGGAATTGCGGAACTTCAAAGGCTTACCGACAGTTACATAAATCAGGTAAATCAGATTCTGGAAGAAAAAGAAAAAGAAATAATGGAAGTTTGATGGAGATACCAGTTCATGTCGGAATCATTATGGACGGGAACGGTCGCTGGGCGCAGCAGCGCGGTCTTGTCCGCACTCAGGGACATCTTGAGGGGTTAAAAGCCGCAAAGCGTATCGTTAAAGCGGCAAGCGACATGGGCATTAAATATCTTACCCTCTACGCGTTTTCAACCGAAAACTGGAAACGCACTGCGCAAGAGGTTAATTTCATTATGGGGCTTATTAAACAGTACCTTAGATCGGAGCTTGATTTCGGCAGGAACAACCGTATCCGCACGCGCTTTACAGGAGACATGACCGGGCTGCCGCAGGATATTCAAAAGGAAATTACGGACACTATTGCGGACACCGCCGGTTACAACGGGATGCAGGTTATCCTCGCAATCAATTACGGCGGCAGGGATGAGATTGTACGCGCGTTCCGCAGGTTTTCAGGCGGTGAGACGGACACATACATAAACGAGGAAACGCTTAAAAAATTTCTGGATAACCCCGACATACCCGACCCCGATTTAATAATACGAAGCGCAGGCGAATACAGAACAAGCAATTTTCTTCTTTGGGAAGGGGCTTATTCCGAACTCTATTTTTCGCAGAAACTTTGGCCGGACTGGGATAAAAAAGACCTGGAAACGGCAATTGAAGATTTTAAAAGACGCGGCCGGCGTTTCGGCAGCGCGGAAAATGTCGCGTAATGAGGAAAAAGGTATGAGAAAACTTATTGAACGGCTGATGATTTTTTTTATAGGAGTTCCGGTTTTTTTTGCGCTTATTTTTTTACTGCCTTTTTACCGGCATCTTGCACTAAATATAGCCGCAATTTTATTTTCAGCGGCTGCCGCGTTTGAATTGTCCAATATACTCGAAAAAAAGCATATCCGTATTTCAAAAATAGAAGCCGTCATTCTGGGTTCTATTGCGCCTGTAGCGGCGACATTACAGGTCAGTTTCAACTTTCCGCAATGGATAATTCCTCTATTTTTTATGGCAGGCGCAAGCTGGGCGCTGCTGTCACAGGCTTTTACAAGATCAAAGAATATGGAAAATGTCATAAATAACGTTGCCGGTTGTTTTTCCGCGCTGGTCTACCCTGCTTTTTTCATTTTATGGATTGTAAAAATGAGTATTTGGGAAAATTCAGGCGCCGTATTTTTATATTTTATTACTGTTTTTATGAATGATTCCACGGCATGGCTTACAGGGACTCTATTTGGAAAAAACAACAGCAAAATATTCGCGGCAAGCCCGAATAAAAGCGTTGCGGGTTTTATCGGAGGGCTGTTTGCCTCAATGACAGTCTGCGTAGGCGCGGCATGGTTATTCCCATTTGTCCTTTTCAGCGATGAAAAGAATTTTTCAGCTTTGATTGTACCGGCAATCGTACTTGGCCTTGTTACAGGCATTTTCGCAACTCTCGGAGACCTGGCGGAATCGGCGATTAAAAGAAGCTGCGACATTAAACATTCAGGGCGGCTTATGCTGGAACGCGGAGGCATTCTCGATTCGGTCGATTCCCTTTCCGCGGCGGCTCCTGTATTTTACCTTCTTTACACCATACTTTTTTACAATACCTGATGAAAAAACGCGTCGCCGTCCTTGGGGCAACGGGTTCTATCGGAAAGAGCTCGCTGGACGTAATTTCACGTAACACCGGGAATTTTGATGTAGTCCTTCTTTCCGCTCATGAAAAAAAAAGCGAACTTGAACAATTAAAGGAAAACTGGCCCGGCGCGGCCTGCGTCCTTTGTTCACAGGACGGAGGAAAGGAAAAACTGCTTGACGCGATTGGAAGCGTACGGCCGGACATAACAATTAACGGCATATCAGGAAGCGCAGGCCTTGAACCTTCCTTAGCGGCAATAGAGGCGGGCTCCGATCTGGCGCTTGCAAACAAGGAAACAATTGTCATGGCTGGGCAGTTTGTCCTTAACGCGGCGAAAGAAAAAAAAGTAAAAATTATCCCTGTCGATTCCGAACATTCAGCGGTTTTTCACCTTATAGAAGCTCATTCTTCCAAAGAAATCAGCGAAATAATACTGACCGCCTCAGGCGGACCGTTCAGAAAATTAAGCCTGAAAGAGATGGAAAAAGCAACTGTGCAGGACGCTCTTTCCCACCCTACATGGAAAATGGGGAAAAAAATAACAATCGATTCGGCTTCTATGGCAAACAAGGGCCTTGAGATAATCGAAGCCTGTTATTTTTTCGATATGCCGGTGGAAAAAGTTAAAGTAGTGATACACCCGCAGAGCGTTGTTCACTCAATGATCCGCCTTTGTAACGGAGTAATTTACGCCCAGCTTTCAAAACCGGATATGCGCTATCCTATAAACGACGCTCTTTTTTGGCCGAAGACATCGGCGTTAGACCTTGATATGCCGGATTTTGATTCCCTTACATTGGAATTTGAAAAACCTGACGGCAAAAGATTCCCCATGCTTGACCTTGCGCGGGATGCGGCAAGGCAGGGCGGACTTTATCCCTGCGCCTATAACGCAGCAAACGAAGAGGCGGTCAGCGCGTTTTTGGATCAACGGATTGGATTTCTTGAAATTCCCAGAATAACAAGCCATGTCCTTGAAAGCGGCTGGGCTTTGCATTACAGAAGTATAGATGAAGTGTTAAAAGCGGACGCGGACGCTCGTTTGAAGGCTGTAAATTATTTAAAAAGAATGTCATAATACAGGAATGTTATTAATAAAAATAATACTCGGCCTTTTCGGCCTTGGAATTGTCGTGTTTATCCATGAGCTTGGTCATTTCCTTTTTGCGCGTCTTGCGAAAATTGACGTAGAGGCGTTCTCAATCGGCTGGGGAAAACCAATCCTAAAAAAGAAAATCGGAAAAGTTGAATACCGTCTTGGAATGTTTCCTGTCGGCGGGTATTGCAAAATGAAAGGCGATACCGATTATGAAAAAGCATGGGAAAACATGAATAACGGCGTTAAATCGGAAGAAGGCTCGTACCTTGCCGCAAGCCCGTTCGGGCGAATCCTTGCCTGTTTCGGCGGCCCGTTTTTCAACCTGGTTTTCGCCGCTGTTTTGCTTTCCTTTCTTTGGGGAATCGGCTTTGAGGTAAATACTCTGGGAAACAGAATAATTCTCGCCTCCGAAATAAACTTGGGCGAAACATATCCGGCGGATACAGCGGGACTTAAGACAGGCGACCGTATTATCGAAATTGCCGGAAAGGAAATATCCTATTATCATGAAGTTCAGGAAAACATAGCGTTAAATCCCGAAAAGAAACTTCCGCTTACCGTTGAACGAAACGGCGATATAATAAATTTGGACGTAACTCCGTCTCTTGACAAGTCAAGCGGCGCGGGGAAAATAGGCGTGTATTTTTGGACGGACCCGCTTATTGAAAATATAAGGGAAAACAGCCCGGCGCAGAGAGCGGGGCTTCTGCCTAAGGATATTATAACAAGCGCAAACGGAGAAGCCGTTAACAATACAATGGACATTGAAAAAGCGCTGGAAAATGCTCCCGATCTTCTGGTTATGGAATATTCGCGTAACGGCATTCAAGGGCAGGCGCAATTCACAAAAGATGAATACGCAAGCGGGCTCGGCATAACATGGGCTTCCGTAAATTACCGTACTCCTAACCTTTCGCTTCACTCGGCGGTTGCAAAAGGCATAAAAGAAAGCTGGAAAACACTGGTTGTTTATATAAAGAGCCTAAAACTTCTTTTTATGGGAATCGATCTGACGCAGGCGGTTTCGGGCCCTGTACGCATTACCTACATGATAGGTGAAATGGCGACAAGGGGTTTCGGGCAGGGAATCGGCATAGGCTTGCGTTCAATTGCGGAATTCCTTGTAATCATATCTATCGCCCTTTGCATTATGAATCTTCTTCCCCTGCCAATCCTCGACGGAGGCATGATCGTTTTATTTCTTGTAGAAGCGATAAGAAGAAAACCCGCTCATCCTAAAATTATTTCGGCTTTTAACGCGTGCGGAATGGTTATAATTTTCAGTTTGATGGTCTTTGCGTTATTCGGAGATATAATGTTTTTTGTCAAGAATTAGTGTCTGTCCACAAAGTCGGTTACTTTGCGGACAGACACTGTATTTTCTCGCCAACGAACCTACGGTTCGCAGGCTGCGAAAATACGATTTTTAAGGTAGTCTGTCTATAATGTGTCCACATTATAGACAGACTCGAATTAACAACAGGGAGAGTTTTATGAAACAAAACATTAATTGTCTTTGCGGAAATAATTTCTCCATTGAATATGAGGAAGAAGTCGATTTTGATAAAAATCCGTCCTCACTTGACAGTATTTTAGACGGAACGTTCATGAGCTATATATGTCCGGCATGCAGGAAAAAGCACAAGCCCGAATTCAGGATAATGATTATATGGAATTCAAAAAAAACCACTCTTGAAGTTCTGCCGGAAATTGAGAGGGGGGAATTTTACCGCAGGAAAAAAGAAAATTCTTCTTATGAAACAGTTATCAGTTTTCCCGAGATGGCGGATCGTGTAGCGGTAATAAAAGACGACCTTGAGCCTGTTATAATCGAAGCGTTAAAATCCTACCTTCTTGCCAAAGCCGAAGAAAATTACCCTGAAAAAGAAATAAACGTATGGTATCACGGCAAAGGGCAGGAAGGCATAGAATTCCATCTTGAAGGGATAAGGGCGGAAGAAGTAGCCGTTATGAGAGTGCCGTATACTGTCTATGAAAAAACCAAAACAGATTATCAAAAACATCCAAAAAGCGAATTGTTTTTGTCTCTTCGCGTGCGTTCCTATCTGTCGGTTCAAAACATACTCCGCCCAGACGCGTTAAAATGAATAAACCCGTCATGTTAAGGCTGTTTGCCGCCTTATTTTGTTTTTTTTCGCTGTCAACTCAGTTATTCGCGCGGGATATTACATCTCTGGTCCGCACGGAAGACAAATTTATAACAGGTACGGAAGACGGTTATGTTGTAATATGGGACGCAAACCATCTCTCCCTTTTGGAAAGTTTTCAGCTGACAATTTATAAAATAGATAAAATTGTTTTTCATCCGTCTAAAGATGAAATATGCGTTATAGAGGCGGGCGGGACCGGAAACTACAGAATATCGGCGTGGAATTATGCGCTTAAAAAAAAGCTGTTTACAATTTTTTCAGGCGAGCCTGTAACATATATTAACTATTCAGGGAGCGGCAATTTCATTATAGCCGCGGGTTTGGGAGAATCAAACCTGACATTCATTGATTCACAGACAGGAGAAATAATCGCTTCACGTAATGTCAACCTTGATATAAACAGAAATTCAATAGCGTTTGCCGCTACAGGCAGGGCGGAACGGAATATGCTGATCTATCAAAGAGAAGACGGCAGTTCCTTTTCCTATGAAAGACAATCCGAACAGTCGGGCGGGCTAATTCTTTATTATGATCTGGAATCAGGCTCTGTTACAGGCGAATTCCACGCGCCGGGGAATCTGTCAAATCCGGTAATACTGCGAAACAACAGATTTCTTGCCGGCATTAACTCAAACGGTTTATTGATTATAGACGCCGCATCAGGTGAAATAACCGACAGCATCCGAAACATTGAAAAAGATTCTCTTTTATGCTCATCAAACGAGGGATTTTACTTTATGAGCAGGAAGAATACGGAAACTGCTATTTCCCGTTTTTCCGTCGGCGATAACGGAAGAATCACGAGACAGGAACGCCTTGCGGTTCCGTTTAACACAAGGCAGGCAAACTCGGGGCAGACACTCATAACGGAAATTGCGGCGGGAAAAAGAACCATCGCTTTCCTGACGGAAAACGGCAATCTTTGTTTCCTGCCTCTGGATTACCGCAGCATTTCACCAGAAGGAAGAGCGGAAAGTTTAATACATTCAAGAAGAGAAAGGTACACCCGCATTACCAATGTTTCGACGGCGGATAAAGAGCAGGATCAATTCATTCTGTGGCAAACGTCAAACACGAGACTTGTCCCTCAATTAATAACCGCCGGACTGCAATCAAACGGAGAGCCTTTAAACCAGCTGGTCGGCAGATTTCCCCTGCGCTCAATATCTTCATATAACGAAAAGATACTTGTTCTTGACTCATCCGGAAATTTATCCGTACGTAACATGGCTGACGCGCAGGCAAGACCGGATTTTTCATTTACTTCCGCCGGAGCTACGGACGCGGCATTTATTAACGGTGAAAACATCATTTTAAGCAGAAACGTTAATAACATGAGCCCGTTTCTTTCTGTAAACATCAGGACGGGAGAAACACTGCCGCTTAACTACGGCGCGCGTGCGGCTTTATCAGTGTATTCGGGAAAATCCGGTAAATTATACGCCGAAGCCGTGGAACTGGAAGCAGACAGGTTTAAAACAACGGTTATCGATCTTTTTCCCGCGCCTAACAGAAACAGAAACACTCCTCCGTTAAAAATTTTTGAATTTTTCTCGGAAGCGGAGCATCTGTCAATCGCAGAGTCAGCCGGACGCATTGCAGTTGCATGCGACAGCGAAGGAGCGTTTATTCTTACCGGCAGGACTGTCAATTTTGAAAGAACAAACGCCCTGCCTGTAAAACTAATTGGATGCGATAATTTTTTTCTTGCCCTTGACAGTGAAGGCGGCATTGCATGGCACGACAACACAACCGGTAAATTACTTGCATTATTCAGCCTGTACGGCGATAAGTGGACTTTACGCTTGCAGCCTTAATCGTGAGCGGGATTTTCTCTCACTTTTTTAATAGCCATTGCCACCGCGTCTTTAACACTGTCTGCATAAGCCTGTTCGGTCATTGCCTGAGACGCGTACAGAGTCCCCAATAAGGAAAAACGATACAGCGGTTTAACCGTATTCAGCGCAACCGCCGCAATATCAACAATACATTCGTTGCAGCGGCATGCGTCTTCCGGTTCTGATTCCATTTGATGTTCCATCTCATGGATTACCATATTTTCAGCTTCATTTTTAAGAAGATGAAAATCATATTCATCTATTAAGGCCATTTTCCCCTCCACAAAAATAATGGACTTGTTCAGAAATTTATTTTTCTGACAGTTCTACTATATAATAAAAATCAATATTTTTTCAAGCCTGTCTGTCCTGGCTTTGATCTTTCATCATTGACGTAAATTTGGCAAATTTGCTTATTAATTCCAGCTTAATTATTCCGGTAGGGCCGTTTCTCTGTTTCGCTATAATCAGGTCTGTAGGAATTGCGTCGCCCGGCTGGGCAGGTTTTTCATCCTTGTCTTTATTTGTTTTTTTTGGCTGTTCCCTGTTTAAAAACAAAACCAAATCGGCGTCCTGTTCGATAGAGCCTGAATCCCGCAAATTCGCCAAAGTAGGGACTTCCCATTGGGCGTCCCGGTTAAGCTGGCACAGAACAACCACAGGAATGTGCAATTCACGCGCAAGGCTTTTTAAAGACCTTGAGATTTCGGAAATCTGCTCATAACGCGGAAGCGAACCGTTTTCATGCCCGATAAGGCCCAAATAATCAATAAAAATTATTTCTACCTGCTGCTGTGCCCTCATTTTTCTTGCCTGCGCGCGAAGGTCCAAAAGTTTCATATTGGGCATATCGACAATATGAAAAGGAGCTTCATATATTACGCTCATAACATCGACAATTTTTTTATAATCACCTGTACTTAAAAAACCGCTTCTGATATTCTGCGCCTGAACCGTAGCTTCGCTGCTTATCAGGCGCTGTACAAGGGCTATATCGGACATCTCAAGAGAAAAAAACGCGGCTGGCGTTTTTTGATGAAAGGCAATATGGGAAGCCATATTCAGCGCAAGGGCGGTTTTACCGACAGAAGGCCGCGCTCCTATGATAATAAACTCGTCCCGCTGGAAACCTGAAGTCATTTGATCCAGCCTGTCAAAACCCGAGGAAATCCCTGTTATCGGATTTTTCGACTTCATAACGTTGTCAATTTGTTCGATTGTTTCCTTTAACACTTCACGGATTTTCCGGTATGAAAAAACCTGCCTTTCGTCGCTTAACTCAAAAATGCTCTGCTGTACTTCCTCAAGAACTTCCCTAGCCTCTTTTGATTCATCATACGCGCTTACCGCGATTTTGGAAGCTGTCTTTATAAGAGAACGTTTTAAAGAGTAATTTTTTACCGTTTGCACATAATAATCAATATTGGCGCTTGAAGGAGTTGCCGTTGTCAGTCCTGAAACATAGGAAGCTCCTCCGGCTTCGTCCAGCCTGCCCATTTGTTTCAATTCCTGAACAACAGTCTGGATATCAGCGCGAAGCCCCTTGGAGTCAAGACTAAGCACGGCTTCATAAATTCTTTGATTGGAGCGCAGGTAAAAATCATCGGGACGCAGATGAAGCTGAATCGCGGAAGTTACAGCTTCATTATCCATCAGCAAGCTGCCTAAAGCGGACTGCTCCAGCCCGTCGTCATGAGGAGGCGTTTTATCCCTTGTTCTCTCTGCCATACTTGTTAAAAGTTATGGCTTATGTTGCGGATTCCGAAGCGGTTTCACCGGCTGTTTCTTGCGCAGGATTTTCCTGAACGGGGGTTTCCTCCCGATGCTCGCCCCTTCTTCCGCGTTTGGACGCAGGTTTTGCCGAGTGCGTTTCAGTTTTTATTTCCTGTGCAATAACTGTAATTGATATTTCCGCCGACTGGTTTTCATAGAGTTTGACTGCCGCTTTGTATTTACCGACGCTTTTTATGCCGTTTCCGGTAATCTCAATGCGTTTGCGTTCAATCTGGAATCCGTTTTTGGCGAGTTCTTCCGCAACGGTCTGATTTGTAACAGCGCCGTAAAGCCTTCCGTTGGCTCCCGCGGGCATGGTAATTGAAATTTCAACGGCATCCAGTTTTTCCTTCAGGCTTCTCGCATCCAGACGTTTCTGCTCTTTGCGATCTTCTATTTCCTTTCTGCGCGCCTCGATAAGTTTTATCATTCCGGACGTATACGGAAGAGCTATTCCCCTCGGGAAAAGAAAGTTGCGGGCGTAACCTTTCGCCACTTCTTTTACATCGCCCTCTTCGCCGAGAGACGCCATATCTTTGTTTAAAATAACTTTCATGCTTAACTCCTTGTTACTCAGCTACATAGGGAAGCAGCGCAATGCTCCGCGCCTGTTTAATCGCAAGAGCCAATGCCCTCTGGTGTTTGGCGCAGGTTCCGGTAATGCGGCGCGGAAGAATCTTTCCTCTTTCCGTAATAAACCGGCGAAGAGTATCCGCTTCTTTATAATCTATCTTCATTTTCTGCGCGCAGAATTTGCACACTTTTTTCTTGAAAAAAACTTTAGCGCCCTTCCCGCCCCTGCCGGAACGATCATCGCCGTCCCTGTCATCCATCTGCATATCCATTCCCCTGTCCTGACGGGATGAATGTTCGTTATCAAAATATTTTTCATCTGACATAATAAACTCCTATAAATTAAAAACTGATATTAAAAAGGAATATCATCGGTAAAACCGTCGTCTTTTGACGAACTGTAAGATTGTTTTTCAGGCGCAGAATCGTAAGAAGGCGTATTCTGGTAATTCTGTTTTTCTCCCGAAGAAGGACCTCCTCCCAAAAGCTGCAAATAATTGGTTACAATCTCTACCTTTGATCTGTTCTGGCCGTCCTGCTGCCAGCGATCCTGACGGAGTTCTCCGTCAACACCTACCATTTTTCCCTTTACCAAATAAGGATGAAGAGACTCACCCTGTCTTCCCCATACAACAATATCGAAAAAATTCGCTTCGTCTTCCCACTGATCGCCGTTTTTTTTCCGCCGGTTTACCGCGATTGAAAACTTGCAAACAGCCTGCCCTCCGGAGGTGTATTTTAATTCCGCGTCTCTTGTAAGGCGGCCTATTAATACAACATGATTTAAATCAGCCATGTCTTCTCCTATTCTTCCGCCCGTACAAAGAGGTATTTAAGAAGGTTAGCGTTCAGCTTGAAGATTCTGTCAAGAACAACGATTTTAGCCGGGTCCGACTTGATTGTAAAAAGGACGTATCTTCCTTTTTTTCTTTTTTTGATTTCATAGGCGAGATCGCGTTCCCCGATTTCATCGGTTTTTTCAATCTCGACTCCGTTGGAAGACAGATCGGAAAGCAAATGATCCCGCCCTGCCTTGTGCTGGTCTTCTTCCATGGGGAAGATAACCGTAAGTTCATATCGGCGCATAGTTCCTCCTTATGGCCATATGCCTGACCGTCGTAACAGCCAGGAAAGAGGTTGGAGTTTTGAAAAAATACTCCTTTATGACAAGTTAGCCAAAAACCCAAAAAGTGTCAAGGCGGCGCAATGCCTCACGTAAAATCGAACCGTAGCAAAGCTGATGCCTCAAGATAAAAATCAAACCATACGGGAAATGAAATAATTCCGGCAAGAACAATTACCGGAGTACGTATGGAGTTAAATTTGAAA